>Ga0213866_10002569_pt1 | contig 12704 bp, 17 predicted proteins | sample PICome_11_FD_160079 | JGI IMG/M metagenome (GOLD analysis project Ga0213866, IMG submission 160079) | Coastal seawater microbial communities near Pivers Island, North Carolina, United States - PICO284 | ecosystem: Environmental > Aquatic > Marine > Coastal | place: USA: North Carolina... | reverse complement strand
AATTGCGACAAGGAAGCAGATACAGTGGCAATTGTCCGCACGTTTATTTTTGCTTCTTATTTAATTACTAATATTGCCATTGTTGCTAATGCCGTTCGTCATTGGAACGATAGTGAATGCACAGTGCAGGTAATAGAAAAGGGGCCTTAAGGCCCCTTGTTTAATGCTCAAAACCAATGAGGCTTGGGCACGTAGGCAACGCCGCGATAGACGAGCGAAGCCATTTGGGCTTCACGCAGACGAGCAGCTTTCTCAAGCTGCTGCTTGATCAGAGCAAGAGGGTTCATGATGGTTCCCGATGATGCGCGGTCCCGTTCCGTACCGTGCGAGTCATGCGCCCCATTCCTGGGGTGAACGTTCTTTTAGCTTAGCATGATGCCCCTGGCAGGATTTGAACCTGCACTACAGCGATTTTAAGTCGCTTGCCTCTGCCTGATTGGGCTACAGGGGCGTGAGGAGCGAAGGTGCTGAGGGCGGGGCTTCAATCCGCCTTTGCACAGCTTTTAACCATGGGTCGGCCCATGGCCTTGGCTCCATTGGGAAAACAGTCTCCCCCGAAACTGTTTGGTTTAACGCTGGCCGGCGTGCTTCGCGAAAGCTTTGAAATCATAACACGATGCTGGTCAAGCGTCATATTCTCTTAAGCTTTCGTCGCCATGATGGTCTGGCATAAAATCATCATCAGTGGCATCAGCCTCCCATGAGCGTTCAAGCGTCTCTTCCGTCTTTAAGCGTTTCACATGCGCCTTAAGTTTTGGCAGCAATGTAGGAATGTATAGATGTTCAGCCGCAAGAAGCTGCAGAGAGGTTTGCTTGCTAGTTGGAGCGTTTTCTAATAGTGCTACGAGGAATTTGGTTTCCTCCATAGTTAATTTGCAATAAGTCACTTCATGACAGAACTATTGTTTGAAAATCATACTAGGAGATTAAGCTTTCGATCCAACCAATATCATCATCTTTACTTGCAGCAAGAATTGCACCCGCCATTGCAAACGCTAAGTCGTCAATTCCACTAGCTTTACCACCAGTGACGCTCCATTGCCCACTGGGTTTATAAATGACAGTTAAGTTTTTGAGCTGCATTAAAGCTTTTTCGTGGCGATAGATATTGATTTGCCCTGCATTGAAAAGCTCTCGCATTTTGCTGAAAGCTTTCATCTTTGAACTAACAGTCCACGTCAATTCAGTGATGGGCAGGTCGCTAGCCAAGCTTTGAATGGTGCCAGCACTATTGAACTGGTCCATCACAATCGTGTCAAACACATACAAGCGATGTTGTTCCTTAATCCAATCTTCCACTGCATTGATATTAACTTCCATCCTTCCATTGATTTCAAAATCAGCCACGAAAGAGTGGAATTTATCTACAACTAACGTGCCGTTTTCATAGTGGACAATGCAAGCAGTGTAGTCGTCACGGCCAACGCCACCACGGGCGGGGTCAAGGGCAAGTACATAAGCTCCCTGGAATTCAGGGCGTGGTGGTAATGCTGCACGGCGATCATCAACACAGGCATCAATTACATCGCTATTGACTAGCGCCGAAAGATTGGAGGCGAACTGTGCCCCATATTCCACTTTAAATTTTTCAGGATCACGCTGTCTCTCTGTGTCAAGAAACTCTTGCGAAATGTTGGGGTTCATCTCCCACGTGGGGAGATTCACGGCTTGCATAAACGGGAAGCGCCCTGACGATGCTTCTTTGAAATGTTGGTAAAAAATACCGTCGGTCAACCATGGGGAAGAGAGTTCAAGAATGCGTCCTTTCCCTCCAAACTGAGCAATGGCAGGAGATAGTGCGTCATAAATGCCACGTCCTCCACTATTTGCATCGCCTTCAGTGGCAAAAGCAAGCTCGTCAAACACTGCTCCAGCGCAAGCGAGACCACGAGCAGCACGGCCTGACGTAGGGATGGCCTTGAATACGCAATTGTTGCTTAGTTCAATGATGTCGGCAGTTTCCCTGATGATTTCTTGGGCGAAGGGGCTTTCAATGATTAGCTGGCGAATGTTGTTTAGAGCAATGCGAGCCTGGTCTTGGCTGTTTGCCACTGTCACAACGTACCATCGCTCCCCTTTTCTAACTTTCCGGCGATATTCCTCCTCTAATACGAAGCACATATAGAGACATGCCACTGCAGCCATCAAGGTTTTGCCGCTTCTTCGACCAAGCGCCCATACAGCATGTGATTTTCCTGGCTGGAAGAATTCATCCAGAATGCGAGCTTGCGCTGGATAAAGTTCTAAGCCGAGGGCATGTTTGGCGAATTGGCTGCAAGTAAGGTTCACTTGTATTTCAACAGAGACAGAGAATGTAGTTCAGTTTTAGGCACGAAGTATGCAGTGCGTCCTCCCGCTGGATCTTTTTTCCATTGTTCCTTCATTGCATCACCGGCTTGTATCCAGCCATGGATGAGCGTAATGCGATTTTCAATTGTGACAAGCACCAATATCTTATCTGGACTTTCGTCTAGTTGCACTATTAAATCGTAATAATGACGAGAGCGAGTTTTGATGTCAATGTTTGGAGGAAGATCGAAAGAACCACGTTTTGCTTCTGTTTCTTGATAGAGCTTATCCTCCATGCCAAGCATGACAGCCACTGCCATTTCGCCTGCTGCACCCAGTAAGTGATAGCGCAAAGCAAGCTCCCCTTTTTCCGCTTTTTTCCCACCATTGTTCCGGCTTTTCCTGCATTGCTGCTCATTGAGAGCTTGTCTGCGAAATGCTTCAGCGCGAGCACGTTGCCGCTGATCTTCGCTAAAAGCAAAAGTGAGAGGTGGGGCCAGGAAGTCCATAATGGCCAGTTTCTACGGACAATGTATCCAGCTTTTAGACTAGAAGCAATACAACATAGCCATTAGCGTTCGTTATGGAAGGCGAAGCAATTGATCTGGGGCATGTAGGCGCAGGTGGCGTTCGCGCAGACGGCCTTCAAAACGTGCTGATTGGCATGGGTACTGGTCGTGACAAAGGCCAGTACACTAAAACCACAGCCACTGTCTTCCTGGCGCAAGAAGAGCTTGAAAATCTTTATGGCGAATGGTTGCCTCGGCGCATTGTTGACATTTATGCCGATCAAGCAACGCGCAAAGGCTTTAAAGTGCTTTTTGGTGGTGACGGCGTAAGAGCCGAGGAAGTGCAAGGCATTGAGCAAACGATTGAAGACCTCTACATTCTTGAGCATCTCAACCTCGCAGCCAAAAACTCCCGCCTTTATGGGGGTGCTTGTCTACTTCTCTTTATTGACGATGGGCGTCCCGCTTATATGCCTGTCGATAAGCGTAACATCCGTCGCATTGAAGAAATTGAATGTCTTGATCGATGGCAAATTGCCCCAGTTATCAACGAAGAAAACTTATACGACTATTCAAAGGCCACTTATTATCAGATCATCTCTGGAGATTTAATTAACGAACCCACGCTTACTTACATTCATAAGGATAGGATTTTGCGCTTTGATGGCGATTGGCTTCCTTATCGCATTCGTCAAAGGAATTATGGCTGGGGCATGAGCAGCTTACAAACTGTTTATGACAGCTTCCGTCATTATTGGACTGGTCTTAATTCGGCTGCAACGCTGCTCACTGAATTTGATATTTTTGTTCATAAAGTGAGAGGGTTGGCTGCAATGCTGGCGGCTGGTAAAGAAAGCTCCATTCGTGATCGCCTGCAAGTGAATGATATGAGCAAGAGCATTTATCGCGGCTATGCGATTGATGCAGAAAAAGAAGAGCTTGAATTTATTAGTCGTAACTTTGGTGGCATTGGAGAAATCCTTGAGAAACTGCGCGTTGATATTATTGGCGCTAGCAAGATTCCTCACACTGTACTTTTTGGTGAAAGCCCTAGTGGACTTGGCTCCACTGGTCGCAGTGAAGAACGTGATTTTGCAAAAACTTTAGCCGACTATCAGAGTGTGCATTTCAAGCGTCCAATGAAAAAGCTGATGGAATACATCATGCTGAGCAAGGAAGGTCCAACCAATGGGGAAGTGCCTGATTCGTGGCGCATTGCTTTCAATCCATTGTTTGAGCTTAATGAGCGTGAAATGGCGGATGTAAGGGCTCGCGTGGCGGCTGTAGATGGCCGCTATATCCAACTGGGAGTATTGACGCCTAAGGAAGTGGCGGACGCCCGTTATGGCGGTTCTGAATGGAGCATGGAGCTTACGCTCGATCCTTCTGTGGAGCGGACCAATGAAATGCCTGTTCAAGACGGGGGTGATCTTGCAGTGCCTCCTGGGGGTCGCGATCCAATGAACGAAGAGAATGGCACGCTTCCCATGGATGGAAGCAGGGAAGTGGAAGACAGCCGGGAAGACAGCCGGGAAGACAGCGCTGGTCTTTATCTTCCGCGTGATTTAGAGAAAGTGCGTGGAGACGTTGAATTCACTGATAAGGAGCTGCATCGTCAAGCAGTGGCAGCGGCAAAATCAAAATTTAAGGAATGGCCCAGTGCAGTTGCTGGAGCTTATGTGACGCGCAAATACAAAGATTTGTATAAGCGTAAGCATGGCTCAATGGAAGGAGCCTTTAAGGGTAAAAAACAAACTGCCGAATATTTCAAGGAGGATGCAATTGAGCCGTTGAAAACCAGCGGGCTCATTCTTGCTGATATTGACGAGGCGGCTCTTATTAATGAAGAAGACATTTCTGCTGCATTGAACCAATGGAAAGAAGAAGCGCCTGAGCGCTTCAAAGATATCCTGGAGGCAGAGGATGTCCAGCCTCAATGATCTCTCTCAATTCTCTGAAGCCATTATTCGCTTTGATGAATCATCCTGGCGCTACGACCCTATCAGTGGTAGGTATCGCAGCGCTAATGGACGCTTTCTCAGCGCTCGCGCAGTGGAGGCATTAGTGGATGGTCGCATTAACAAGCTTGGTCGTGAGCTACGGCGTTTTACGACAATGCTTGCCGATGGCAACATAACTCTAGATCAGTGGCAAGAAAGCGTGAGAGAAGCTCTTAAGCTTGTGCATGTACAGGCGGCAATCATTGGCAATGGCGGACGTGAAACAATGGGGGCTGCCGAATGGGGGCGGATCGGGCAGCGTCTCCGTGTGGAATATGCTTACCTACAGGGCTTTGCTAATGATCTTCTGGGTGCTCGCGTTTCTAGTGCCATGGCTCTTGCTCGCATCGGGCTATATGCTCAGTCTGTACGCGGCAGTTTTTGGGAAGGAACTAGTATTCGGCAAGAAAAACAAGGATACAGTTTGATGCGACGCATCCTTGATAGCCAAGCAAAGCATTGCCAAGATTGCTTAGATTATGCCGCTCGTGGCATGGTACCAATGGGCAGCGTTCCGCTTCCTGGGCAGCGTTGTGCATGCAGGGCCAATTGTCGCTGCAGCGTCAAGTATTTTCGTCAACAAGCGCCAAGTGTGCAAGTGTAAATTCGCCTTGTAGTATTGGGCAAGCTTATTTTGTCTGATGGCGAAAATTCTTTATTGTGGGGATGCTTTTGTAGAAACAGGGTTCGGGAGAGTGGCTCAATATCTTCTGCCTGCCTTAGCAAAAGAGCATGAACTGGTCATTATGGCCGTGAATTATCACGGCGATCCTCATTCAGAAGCCAAGAATTACAAAGTGTATCCTGCAATGCTGCATGGCTCCGATCCGTTTGGATCCCATCGCATTGCCGAAATCATCAAAAGGGAAGAGCCTGATTTGGTGTGGGTGACTAACGACATTTGGGTGGCTTTTACTTTATGGGATAGAGCAAAGGCTTTGAAAGAGCAAATTGGTTTTAAGTGGTTTGTTTATACGCCCATTGATTCTTACGGGCTATTCCCTGAATTGAAAGCAAAGATGGAAGAATGGGATGGTATCGCCACTTATACGCAATTTGCAAATCGCGAATTAGTGCGCATGGGCTACGATAAGCCCGTTGATATTATTGGCCACGGTACTGATTTTGATAAATTCTTTCCATTGGATAAACAAGAATGCCGAAAAGAACTAGGGGTGCCAGAAGACGTATTTATTGTGTTCAATGGCAATAGAAATCAACCGCGTAAACGCATTGATCTTACGCTGAAAGCTTTCATTAAATTCGCCAAAGATAAAGACGATGCGCGGCTTTGGTTGAATATGGGAAGCAAAGATTTGGGATGGGAAATTATTCCTTTGTTTAAGCGTATTGCACGTGACGAAGGATTTGATGCTACTGGCAAGCTGATTTTGACTAGCCCACATTTTTCAGTGGATAATTGTCTTTCCATTGATCAGTTAAACAAAGTGTATAACGCTTCTGACGTGGGCATCAACACTTGCATTGGCGAGGGATGGGGACTTGTGAATACTGAGCATGGTTCAGTGGGAGTGGCGCAAGTAGTGCCAGACCACACGAGCTTGGCTGAAATCTTTGATGAGCTACCTCGCATTCAATGCAATGCTGCTGAAACCGACAGGAACTATGGTCTAGAGCGGTTGCTTCCTGACCCTGAAAGCGCTGCAGAAATCCTCACTTATTACTATGAGAATCGAGATGCTTTGAAGAAGGATGGGCAGTGGTGTGCAAAGCGCTTGCGTGAAGAGCCCTTCACTTGGCCTTACATCCAACAACAGCTTATTGACGTAGTGGAGCGCACGCTCAATGCAAAGGTTCCTGAGCCTGAATTCAAAGGCTTTGGCACTCCCGTAAAGATTGGTTGATGATCATGCAAATTTCTCAGATTTTTCTTTCCACCACTGGAGAAGAACTTAGCCCTTTTTTGAAGCATGCCACAAGCACGATTGATGGATGCTTCCCAGAGGCTAAGCATAAAATTTATGATAATGATTCTCTTCGTGCCTTCATCGCTGACAATTACGAAGAGGAAATTTTGTGGGCTTATGATACTTTGAGGCCGTTTTCTTACAAGGCTGATCTTGGTAGATTTTGCTTGTTGAATAAGCTTGGTGGTTGGTATTTTGATATTGGCATTAGGGCTTTTAATGGAGTGGAACTAGGAGATCGAATTAAGTTTTTGGCTTTTCGCGATATTCAACGGTTTAGCTTTACAAGTTGGGCTTGCGCTACGACTGTACTTTATTCCAAGCCTGATAACCCTGCTCTGCAAACTGCCATTGAAATGATCGTGGCAAATTGCATTCAACAATACTATGGCATCACTCCATTGTGCCCCACTGGTCCCACCTTGCTTGGCAAGGCATTAGCAGCAAATGGAAGCGATGCTGATTTTATTTACGGCGACTACCTTGAGCTAACGCCAACGCATGGTCAAAAGAACAGGGCTTTTGTTCTTCCTGATGGTACGATCATGGCATGGAGCAAGCCTGCAGGCGGCGGCGATCTTACCGGCCTTGGCGCCAAGGGCGTGAATAATTACAATGAGATGTGGCGGGATAGACAAGTGTATGGCTGATCACAAAGACACCATCTATGCAGTGTGTATTCCCGGAGAAAAGGTGCGCTACACGGCTAAATCTCGAATTGTTCCCATCATGGGAGGTGCTTTTGCGTTGACCAGGCAAGAACGTGAAGAACGCAGGGCAGAGGGCTATGTGTTTGATGATGAAGGAGCTTTTCTCTCGTCGTTAAATAATCGCTGGGGAGAATTATCTTGCGTGCATTGGATGATTCTTAATGCCCACGAAGATATTATCGGCAATGCTCAATATCGCAGAGGTTGGAAAGAGCCAAACAATGAATGGTATCATCCAGGGACGTTGTACGTGCCAGACGCAGCTTCTTTTTCTTGCTCGCTAGAACAACAGTTTTACGGTGGACATTCTGCGTTTGATGCACCTGCCATCACTCGTGAATTTGCCGATACTGGAAACTGGCTATTTACGCGAGAAGAGATTGATCAAATATGGTCTCAATCATCCTTCATCGGATGCAATATGGCAAGAGGAAGCAAGCAAAATTACAAACGTTTCATGACAGTATTATTTACTGGTTTATTGCCAATTTGGGAAAAGCATAAAGAAGCCTTTCTTTCCATTGAAGGCTATGACAAACGGGCCATTGCTTTTATTGCGGAACGATTAATTACTGGCATGGTTTTATGCAGGGACAGGGTTTTGCCTGACATGCAAATTGCCACCGCTCCTATTTCCTTTATCAACTAATCATGGCCCATAAAGAACAATCTGATTACATTGCTTCAGTCAAGCAGCAACATCCATCGTTTTTCAATGGTGGAAGAGTGTTGGAAATAGGAAGCTTAAATATCAATGGCACAGTGCGGCAGTTTTTCAATGCTGATGAATATGTTGGCGTTGATGTGGGCAAAGGGGCTGGCGTTGATGTGGTGATTAGCGGCCATGAATATGATGACGATCAATTCTTTGATTGCGCCATTTCTTGTGAATGTTTTGAGCATAATCCTTATTGGCTTGAAACATTTGAAAATATGGTACGTTTGACAAAAGCAGGAGGTTTGGTTGTATTCACTTGTGCTACCACTGGACGCCCTGAGCATGGAACAGAACGTACCACTCCTCAGGATTCGCCTTTAACCATTGCAAAAGGTTGGTCGTACTATCGCAATTTGACGCAAGACGACTTTGAGCAGGCTTTTGATTTTGACAGCATTTTCAAGGAAAAGTGTTTTAGTCTTAATAGTAAATCTTGTGATTTGTATTTCTGGGGACTTAAGAAATGACTAAGAAAGAGAAGCAAGCCAAGGTTCGCTTGGTCATGAAAGAGTTTAAAAGCGGCAAGCTGAAGAGCAGTAGTGGGGAAAAAGTAACAAGCCCAGCCCAGGCGCTCGCAATTGCCCTTTCCGAAGCTGGCATGTCCCGCAAGCCAAAGAAGGATCAAAGCGATGAATACCATATGGGCTTTTTTAAGGAAATTGCTGGAGAGGAAGAAGAGGAAGGCGAAGAAGAAATGGACGAAAGTGCTGGTGAAGCACGTTGCCGTGGCTATTTAAAGACTGTTGCGAAAAATAAAAAAAAGAACTAAGGGGAGACGCTGAAAGTTTCTCCCCTCCTGCTGCTGTAAGGGCTGCTGCTCGTCGCGGACTAGAGCTGCGCAAGAAGCACGGCAAAGGTGGCTTGACAACACAGGAGGCGGGCAAGCAGGGCATTGGTAGCGGCGTTGCGCGAGCTAGTAATCTTGCAAATGGCAATGCTCTAAGTTTTGCCACAATTAAACGCATGGCTGCATTTTTCTCTCGCCATGAAAAGAATAAAAGTGGCGGAGAAGACGACGCTGGTTACATTGCTTGGCTTTTGTGGGGAGGAGATGCTGGTAAGGCGTGGGCTTCTCGCATCATTAAGATGGTAGAGAGTCGCAAAAAAGACCAATGAGCGAATATGTGCGTGTCATCGAAGAGGAAGACGAAGGCATTGGTCTGTTAAAGGCGCTTTCTATTCTTTCCGCCAATGAGCATCGCAACACTTCCAGGTGGGAACTTGTCGAAAAGCAATGCTTTAAAAATGGGCGACTAGATGAAACGCACATCTATGTGATGAGCGTTTATGAAAAGCCTGATCCTCATTTTGAGCCAACCAAATTTCTCACGTTTGAAATTGAGGCAATGGCCAAGTCTTACATCATGGAAGACATTGAACATCAGCTTGCCAGTATTCGTGGCGATGATGATGATGACGAGGATTAATTAATTTTTGCAATGAATGATGGGTAGCCCATCAGCCACAATACGCTAATTCCATAGAGGCCGCTGAGGGTGCGAATTTGCACGCAATCTGGAGGGGCAGTTCCTTTTTCAATGCGACAATAGGAGCTTTGACTAATGTGAAGCTCTTTTGCCACGTCATGTTGCGTGAGCCCGGCATTAAGCCGGGCTTCTTTAATGCGTGATGCTATGAGAATGCGAGCTTCCTGATGGGGAAGTTTAAGAGCATCCGTCGTGCTACGTGCCAAAAACATCACGATGTTTTATTCCATTTTGCATAAGCTCATAAAGTATAACATTTGTTTCTTGATAAAGTATGAATATGAGCACCACCTCTTGTCGATACGATTTCTCTCCCATTGAGAAATATGAACTCACGCCAGAAGGCTACCTTCGAGCGTGGGCTTCAATCGCACGCACTGGAATTCAACACTACACAGATAGTGATGGTTCCATTCGTCGCGAATATCGTCCAGAAACAGAAGTGGCGTCTCCCGATAGTCTTGCTTCATTTGCGGGCAAGGCAATCACTTCGGAACACCCCCCTGTGCTTCTTGATTCTGAAAACACTAAAGACTATCAAGTGGGCTTTAGTGGAACGGAAGTTGTTTATGACAACGGCTTCGTCAAGGCAGTGATGACAATCACTGACGAAGACACTATTAAGCGCATTATGAAGGGGGATGCTCGTGAGGTAAGCGCGGGCTATAGGGTGAATTATGATCCCACGCCTGGCGTTACAGAAAACGGTGAGCATTACGATGGAGTCCAAAAGGAAATCATCGGTAATCACATCGCTGTTGTTCGTCGGGGCCGCGCTGGCCCGCAGGTGAAGCTTCATCTTGATAGGCAAGATGCTGCTGACCCATCTTTATTTCAAACAACTGAGGAACGTCTTATGACTGCCAAGGTCGTATTCGACGGCGCCGAGTTCGAGGTGAGTGAGAGCGTTGCTCTTGCCATCACCAAAGAACGGGAAGATGGCCGTATGTCCTACGAGGACATGAAGAAAAAGTACGACGAGCTGCAAGCTGCTGCCGATTCCATGAAAGCCGACATGGCCACCATGGAAAAGGAAATGAAGGGCAAAATGGATTCCGCTGAAGGGCGGGCCGATGCTCTGGCTGAGCAAGTCGAAGAATTGAAAACTGAACTCGCTGCCGCCCAAGAAATCAATTTTGATTCCATGGTTGAAGAGCGCGTGGCCCTCATTGAGAAAGCCAAGCCTGTTCTGGACAGCGCCTATGAATTCGCTGGCAAAACTGCCCGTGAAGTGATGGTTGATTCCATCAAAGCAGTGCGTGGTGATGAGCTTGATCTTTCTGAGAAGAGCGATGACTACGTGCAGGCAATGTTTGACACTCTTGCCGAGGCAGATCGCACAGATTCTGCTACCACCGATGAGCTGCGTAAAGCCGTAGCTTCCATCGCTTCTCCTGTTTCTGCTCCGTCCGCCTATATGGACATGCTGCAGAATGCTTGGAAGAAGCCCCTTTCCATCTCCAAGGAGGCTAAGTAATCATGGCCGTAGTTTTCTCTGCCTCGGGCTCCCCTACGGCAGGTGGTGTGCAACAGACTTATGCTCTGGAGCATGACGCACTGCTCGAAGGTCAACTGTCCGACATTCGTGATAACACGATTATCACCCGCGTCAATGAAACCGCCGTCGTCATTCCTTTCGGTAATGGCGTGGTGTATGACAGCACTGGTACTGGTGGTACTGGCGCTAAAACTCTTTCTGCTTCCGGCGATACCTTCCTGGGCGTGAACGTTCTCACCTATGTGGACGAAACCGCTGTGGATGCAAATAGTCGCCCTGGCGTAAAGGTGGATCAAGTGATGAACGTGGCTAGCGAAGGCGCAGTTGCTGTGTATGTGCATGGCGCTGTTAATCCTTCCACTGCTGTTCGCGTGATTCACACTGCTACTGGCGTCAAGTACGCTGGTCGCTTTAATAATGCCGCTATTGCTGGCAAGACCGCTGTTCTGTCGAATGCTCGTTATCTCACCACTACCACTGGTGACGGTATTGCCATTCTGGAACTGAACGGTCCTTCGTTCACTCTCACTGGCGATTCCTGATAGGAGGTCTTAACCATGTCTGAATTCCGTATGGATGATGCGGGTCTGTTCCTTGAGCGCCAGCTTGAGTACATCCGCCCCCAAGTTTTTGAAGTGCAGTATGCGGATATTAAATATCCGACCATTCTGCCTGTTACAAGTGAAGCTGGTCCTGGCGCCCAGACCTTCACCTATCGCATCATGGACTCCACTGGTGAGTTCAAGCTGATTGCTGACGCAGCCGATGATCTGCCCCGTGCCGACATCAGCCAAGTCGAGAAGAGCATCAACATCCGCTCTTTCGGTGGTTCCTTCGGTTACACCGTGCAAGAACTGCGTGCTGCTCAAATGGCCAACATCGCTCTGGAGCAGCGTCGTGCTGCTGCCGTGCGTCGTGCCTATGAGGAGAAAGTGGAAGATGTGGCTCTGTTCGGTGAGAGCAGCGTTGGTCTGTCTGGTTTCTTCAATAACTCCACTGTGGACGTTGTTGCTGCTGATAAGTGGTTCACCGATAGCGGCACCACTGCTCAGGAAATGCTGGAGCTGCTGAACTATGGCGTGAGCGCCATTATCAACGCCTCCAAGATGAAGGAGCAGCCCGACACCATCCTCATGGCCTATGAGGACTACAACAAAGTTTCCACCACTCGCAACTCCGATTCTTCGGACGTGACCGTGCTGGAATACTTCCTGCGCACCAACCCCTACATCCGTAATGTTGAGCCGCTCAACCAACTGGATGCTGGTAATAGCGTGCTGAATACCAACCGCATGGTTGTGTACAAGCGCGATCCTGAAAAGGTGCAATTGCACATTCCTCAGCCCCTTGAACTGTTCCCGCCCCAACAGCGTGGTCTTGAGTTCATTGTTCCCGCTCATGCTCGCGTGGGTGGTGTGGCTCTGTACTATCCCAAGAGCGTCATCTACGTTCAAGCTTCGGCCTGAGGATAGTTAATCAAGCAAGGGACGTTAAGCTATGGACAATTGTTTCTTTTGAACAATGCTCATTGCTTATCGTCCCGAACTTGAAAACCCGCCCCGTGA
>Ga0213866_10002567_pt1 | contig 12706 bp, 9 predicted proteins | sample PICome_11_FD_160079 | JGI IMG/M metagenome (GOLD analysis project Ga0213866, IMG submission 160079) | Coastal seawater microbial communities near Pivers Island, North Carolina, United States - PICO284 | ecosystem: Environmental > Aquatic > Marine > Coastal | place: USA: North Carolina... | reverse complement strand
CGCAAAACGGTAGGCATCTTCAACACCGAACTTGTTACCCATCATTGAAGAGTCAAAACTTTCAGCGGTGTGCAGGTGCAGCTCGCCCCAATAAAGGTTCAATTCTCCATCGCCGTCGGGCGTCCAGCTTCTGACATCAGATTCAAGCAGCGGAACCACAACCTTACTGTCGTCCTGCAAAGCTAAATCCCGCGGCACAGATTTCGGCCCTATCTTGTCGAGGATAAGGTGGCTGCCGACAGCAACAAAGCCAATCAACAGGAGCAAGATAATCAGCGCGACCAATCCAAGTTTCTTCATAACGTTATCACTTTAAACTCAGGGTTAATCGCCTGACCAAATTGGCGAAGACCAGGCCCTTTCCTGAATCGTGGCCGGTACTCTCGCGTCCCGTTCCCTGCCAGGACGAATGGCATCAAAGCTTTGGCAGCGAAGAGTCGAGTTTACTCAGAACTTTTATCAATCCTGACTTCATTTTTCTCTCTACTTTTCTGATAACGGCCCAACATCAAGAGTAGGCCGCTGCGAAGGCAGCGCCGTCACGCCGCCCCAGATCGTAGGTTTGCTGCAGCCCCTCCGGGTTGGCGTAGTCAAACTTGTCGAGGGTAATTCGCTCACTGGGCTGCACGTAAACTCGCTGCCCGGGCAAGGGCAATTCCTGCCTGTAGCGCTTGCTCAGCAGCACCAGGGTTTTACCCTCTCGTCCATCTGCAAGGTGGGCGGGCACATTGTCGATAATTCCACCGTCCAGCACCCGCTGCCCACGGAAACCATCGCCAGCCAGCACCGGCGGCACGCAGGTGGAAGCCAGGATAGCGTCAACCAGTTCACCAACTGCTGTCGCCTCTCGGCTGTTCGCCACGATCTGGGCAAACCCCAGTTTGCGTGTCCAGCGTGGGTGCAAGACACCTGTAATGTGCTTTTCCAAGCCATAGATCGTAAAGGCCAGAGCCGTACCAAGGCTGGAGGGCATATAGCGGGGAAACCGTGCCATTAGAAACTCCAGTTGCTTACCCTCCAGATTCTTCAGGTCATCGGGCATTAGGAGTTCTTCCAGTGCCTGACGATAAATGCGCAGATGGGGAAACAGTGGCTTGCCGGATCCGGGTTTGAGATTCTGCCAGTGGATATTGGCTGGGTTGGCTGCCGTCAGTTTCTTGAACAGGGCCAGTGCTTCAGGGCCACGCCCCAGCGAGACAACCAGTGCCATGGCGCAGCCGGCACTGGTGCCGTCTGCATAGTTCACAGAAGTATCCAGGCCCAGGCCCGCCTCGTTAGCACCGTCCCAAAAGCCTAGCTGCCACACGCAGCGGCTGCCGCCCCCTGCGAAAATCGCGTTTTGAAAATGCATTAACTAACCAGAATTCAAAAGACAGTATTTAGTTACCCTGTGTATGACGGCAATAAAGCCACCGCCCGCGGCAACGACAGCCAACATTGCGAGCGCGACTTCTCCAGCATAACGCTGAGCCTTACTAGGTCGCCCTGGCCGTTGAGCTTCATTTCCTTTATGTCCGCTGAAGTATATCTACCTGCCCGTCAGAGCACGTATCACATTCGGACAGTCTCGCAGTGCTTTTTAGCCCTGGCCTGGTACTGACCCGAGAGAGCGACACGAATGTGATTCGTATGCTGTGTTCGCCCCGCCCAGGGGTGAAACCCAGAAGTCCGAAAATGATACATCTCTCCACATGGGTCACGCCTATACTGCCGGTACTCACAGAAACTCCGAAGACACAGCCATGGCTGGAAAACCCGAGTTTGTTGACGTTCTTGTGATCGGTGCAGGCCTTGCCCGTATCGGCAGCGCCTGCCGGCTGCGTCGCAACATGCCCTATAGCGGTGGCAGGGAAACCTCGATGCATAACGACAGGTGCACCAACGACTTAGTCAGCATGAAACTCAAACCGAGCAAGTACAGCTAATTGGAATTCCATTGATATCAGAGCTCATGCTATGAAAAAGACACTGTTGAAGTTAGGAGCAGCGAGCGTTGTCCTGTTCGCGGCTTTTGTGCTGGCATTGCCCACCATCCTGCACAGTTTGGGCCTCCACCCCGAATATACCGGTGAGACCCACCAGTTGCCCGGCGAAATGCGGGGTCTCATCGTCACCACCAGCCACGGGGTGCTAAATGCGCCGGGTGAGACGACAGGCGAGGCGACAGGCATTGCTATTTCGGAATTAACACATCCCTATTACAGCTATCTGGATGCAGGCATGAAGATCGATGTTGCCAGTATTAAAGGCGGCCAGATTCCTGTGGATCCAAGTGGACTGCGCCGCACCGTGATCACGCCCGAAGACGAGCGTTACCTCAATGACCCGGCATTGATTGCCAAGGTTGAAAATTCACTGCGTATCGATGAGGTGGACTTCAACCAATACGACCTCATTTTTCTTGTCGGTGGTTGGGGCGCCGCTTACGACCTCGGATATTCAGAGGTGTTGGCCAATAAAATCGGAGAAGCTTATTACGGTCCTAAAGAGCCGCTGATTGGTTCTGTCTGTCACGGCGCTCTCGGTCTGATTAATGTAAAAGACCGTGAGGGCAACAACCTGATCGCCGGGCGTGCGATGACCGGGGTCACAGACAAGCAAGTCAAAGAGCTGAGAATCGAACTGACACCGCTGCATCCTGAGGCGGAACTGCGAAAAGCCGGTGCGGTATTTGAAAGCCAAACGGCTTTTCGTGATGTTTTTGCGACCCACGTGGCTGTTGATGCCGAGCAACGTTTTATCACCGGGCAAAATCAGAACTCAGGTATGGAAACTGCGCAAAAAATGATTGCCATATTGGCTAGCAGGTAGGCGTAGATCCAAGCATTAAGGATCGTAACCCATGGCCATTACCGCACTGCAAGCCATAGCCATCAAGGCCTTTCGCGACAGGCTGGCAAGCATGGGCGTCAACCCTCTTGAAGTGATTGAAACCGCAAGTCTGCGCCGCGGAGCGGCCGCTAGCGCACACTCGCCACCCACTCCGCATGAAATCCTCGAAACAGCGGTGGCCATGTCCGGCGATACGACACTAGCCATAAAAATAGGCAGTGGCCTGGATCTTACCCAATACGGTGCCTACGGTTTTGCCCTCATGACTTGCTCTGACATAGGCGCCGCCCTGAAGCTCTTCCTGCGCTATGGACAAACGTTTATACAGTCTTCCAACTGGCATCGATCAGTGAGCAAAGATGGGGTAGTCCTTTGCCTGCAGCAAAATGCTGGCACCGGTTACCAAAAAATGCTCGTCACTGAGCTCGCTTTCTCTCAGTTGTACTTGCAAACGAAATCGCTGGTCGCCAAGCCAACTGAAGGCGTCACAGTGCATTTCAGTTATCCCAAGCCCGCGCACTTTGGCGTCTATGAACAGAACTGGCCAGTTCTAATGGAGTTTAATCAGGAACACACCCAGATCTTCCTGCCCGATCAGTGGTTACGCCAGCGGGTAAGAACCGGGGACCCCTCAACTAACGTGCTGTTCAACCATCAGTGCGAAGAATTAGTCAGCGGAATGGCAGAGGTCGATGAAACCACCGCCATCATTCGCCGCTTACTCATCCATTCAGCAGGCAGTTTTCTTAGTATCTCTGAACTCGCAGAAAAACTGCACGTTACCGAACGAACACTCAGGCGCCGCCTGGCGGCTGAGGGAACAGATTTCCGGACAATCTTGGATGACATCAAGAACAGACTTGCGCAGAATTATCTGAGCAAAACATCACTTAGCGTCGCGGAAATAGCAGACCTACTGAACTACTCAGAAGCCACCAACTTCCATAGAGCCTTCCAGCGGTGGAATTCGACCACGCCCGCCGATTATCGGCAGCAGGCATCGCCTTGAGCAAAGCCCCCTTCACAGGGTTGCTGTCGTTTCGACAAACTGTCAGCGGGAAACCTCGACTAGTGACCATATGATTGTTCAACGCCCGGTTACAGTCCTTGATCCTGATTGCTCAGTCTGTCCTGTGACGAATATCCGAGTGCCTTTTACGTGAAACGTATTCTTATTACGGGAGCCGCAAGTGGCCTGGGGCTGGCTCTGGCGAAGAAATATGCCTGTGAGGGCTGGTCCGTTTGTATTGCTGATATACAGAATGAGGAGGGAATCAAGGTTGCCGCCCATCTAAACGAGGCGTATTCCGGCGATTGTTTTTTTCAGCACCTGGACATCACCAGTGATACCCAATGGCAGGAATTGGTCTCTCTAATTTCCGAGCGCTGGCAAGGGCTGGATGCCCTGGTCAATAACGCAGGCGTGGGGGCGAGCGGCGATATTGATACGTTTTCGATAAAAGACTTTCAGTGGGCTGTGGATATCAATTTAATGGGTGCTGTGAAAGGCTGCCATGTCTGCGTGCCCCTGTTGAAAGAAAGCAAAGGGTTCCTTATCAACGTAGCTTCTATGGCCGGGCTATTACATATGGGGAGCATGTCGGCCTATAACGTCTCCAAGGCAGGCATGGTGGCCTTCTCTGAAGGCCTCCTTAGTGAGCTCGATCCTTATGGGGTAACAGTGTCAGTTGTATGCCCTACGTTCTTTCAGAGTAACCTGGCTAAGAGTATGCGCAGTGACAATCCTGACGCAGCAAAAATAGCCGCCAGGCTCCATGCCGGAACAGGCATTACCGCAGAGCGTATTGCGACAACCGTTTACAACGATGCCCGCAATGGCAAGCACTATATACTTGCCGGGACGCGCTTTAGCGACAGAACAATCTGGAAGCTAAAACGCTATTTCCCCTCCTTATATCTCAACATGATGAAAAGCAATGCCCGTCTCCAGCTTGCGGATAAAAGCCTTTCAACCAAAAGGGGTGGAATCTTTGAGCGAGTGTTGCGTTTTATCAGAGCGCGGGTGTTGGGATGAAGCGTCAATACGTTGAGAGGACATCTAATGAAGACTCGATCCACCGAATCACTGAGCATGGAATATCCGACGAGCCTTCTAACGGTGGAATTCGACCACGCCCGCCGATTATCGGCAGCAGGCTTCGCCGTTAGCAAAGCCCTCCTCACAGGATTGCTGCCGTGTCGACAAGCTGCCTGATCCCACCAAATATCTAAGGTTCTGTATCAATAAACCTTTTTTTCAGAACCGCGCGTTTTGGCGCGTTTCTGCGCGAGCGAATGCCTCGGCAAGGTAGAGATCAGTCCGCCACCTTGCGAGGGCGGTGATCCTAAAATTTAACCTGCTCGCGAAGTCGCTGGCTGACCCCACCTATTCATTCGGCGCCGCGCACCACGTAGCTAACCCGCAGGGGCGCAACCCACCTTGTCCGAAAATGATTACCTACAGCAACGGACGCCTCTCTAAATTTCTAACGAATGGCATTTAGGGAAACTGCTAGCGGGAGAGCATCCATGGCACGAATAATAATTAGCCTTCTTTTCTTCTTTTCGACAACTGCGCTAGGACAAACCAAGGGCAACCTTGAGAACCCAGCACAGGATTCATACATGAGTGGCATCTACCTATTTTCAGGTTGGGCCTGCGATGCGGAGTTGATTGAGATTGTCATTGATGGCGGCAGCGGACTGAAAGCGGCTTATGGCACAAGTCGCGGCGATACCCAGTCAGTCTGTGGAGATTCGGACAACGGTTTTGGCCTGCTTTGGAATTTCGAGAACCTTGAGCCCGGCACTCACGAAGCGGTTGCCTTCGCAGATGGCGTCGAAATTGGTCGCACCGAATTCACCAGCACACAGATCATATCTGGCGGATTCCTGAGAGGCGCTACAGGTGAGACTGTACTGAATGGTTTTCCCGAAGCAGGCCGGGAGGTCTCACTTAAATGGGATCAGGCAGCGCAAAACTTTTTGATCGCTGCTGAACGGGAAGCTCTCGACCCTTTCCAAATTGAAGGCCCGTGGCATAGCACCCAGTTTGGTGTAACGGCACATTTCAGCACCATTCGCAATGGCGACACGATCGATATCACAGCCTTAGTCCATCAAGCGGGTGTCGATGGCGTCACCGTTTGGGAGGGGCCACTGCTTGGGCGCGCGTCGATACTGAGCACCCCCGAGGGTTTTGAGCCCGCTCAAGAAATCGAAATCTGGTGGAGCGACGACGGTACCCGAATGCGCGTTACGGGCGTCAGCTGTGAAGGAGCGGGGGAATGCACTCTTCTCCCCGGCCAGCGATTTGCAGTAGATAGAGGCTGGACCTCCCCCTAAGGGACACGTGATTGGACCCCGCTGACCGCGGGGTTTTTTAGCGAGTGCCGCAGAAAAACAACAAATTTAAGGGTATCGGAGCCATGAAAACAGCAAAGAACGGTCTCCCCGCCGTTTTCCTCTTCATCTCGTGCGTCGGAGCTTCCGTGCAGGCCGCGGTTCTTGAGGAAGTGATCGTTACGTCGCAAAAACGTAGTGAAAACCTTCAGGACGTGCCCATTGCCGTCAACGCGTTCACGGCCGACATGATTCAGGAGATGGGCATCACCAATGCTCAGGAACTCGCCATGCTGACACCCAGCATGCACACGATTACCGTCGGCAACCCCATGAAAACGGCTATCCGGGTGCGCGGCATTGGTACAGCGCAGTCAGACCCGGCGCTTGAGCCCTCAGTGGGCGTATTCGTGGATGGTGTATTTCTGGGCAGGAGCGGCCTCGCTATGTCCGACCTGACAGACATTGAGCGGATCGAAGTCCTGCAGGGCCCTCAAGGGACACTCTACGGTAAAAACACTAATGCGGGCGCCATTAGTATCGTGACCAAAAGACCGAGCCTTGAGGGATTCGAGGGCTACGTGAATGTAGCAGCCGGCAACTACTCTATGCACAACGTCACCGTCGCGGCTACTGGCCCAATCAGTGAGACAGTGGCGTTCAGAATATCAGGCAACATCCACGAGCGTGATGGTTTCATCAAGAATATCGGCCCGGCGGTGGACGGCGACAGCGTCGATGACTGGAATATTCAGGCCAAGCTCCTCTGGGAGCCCAGTGAAAATCTCAGTGTTCTTTTCTCAGCAGCGCATGTGGACCGGGATACCAGCTGCTGTGCCCCCGATGCCACCCAGGGCCCACAGGTGCTTGGCCTAGTGGCGCAGGGGTTACTGCCTGATGACGGTAACGACCCCTACGACTACGTCATCAACACCGACTTCGATAGCATATTCAAGCTAGAGTCGGACATGCTCTCGCTAAACCTTACCTATGATTTTGCGTGGGGCAGTCTCAGCTCCATCACCTCTTACGATGAATTTGAATACTCGCAAACGCTGGACAATGATCGAGGGCCACTGGCAATGACCCTTAACGAGCCCGACTACAACGCCGGCGAGACGTTTTCTCAAGAACTGCGCCTGACCTCAACGATCGGTAGCGCCATTGATTATGTGGTTGGACTCTTCTATTACGATCAAGAAATTAAAACAGGCGACGGTGTCGCCGAGACTTTTCAATTTGGTCCCGATATTCCCTATGTGCGAACCCCTCTGGCAAACGTTGGAGATTCGGCCTATGGCAAGGCCGTTTGGCAAAACGATACCTTGGCAGCGTTTGGTCAAATCACGTGGCATGTCACCGACCGATTGCAGGTGACTGGCGGATTGCGCTGGACCCGGGAAGAGCGTGACGCCGATATTCTGGCGATCACCAGCTTCAAAAGCGACCGACCAATCCCTCCCGCAGCCTGGGCCATCAATCGATTTACCACGCCCATCGACGAGACCTTTAATCGCTCAAATAACGATGTGAACTGGTTAGTCAGTGCCTCTTATGATTTGAGCCAAGAGGCAATGATTTACGCCAGCACCTCAACAGGAAGCAAGTCAGGGGGCTTTAACTCGGTAAATGGTTCCCCTGAGGAACGCGAATTCGACGACGAGGATACGATCAGCTACGAGTTGGGACTGAAGTCAACGCTGTTTGATTCGCGCCTCAGACTCAATACCGCCATTTTTCATACTGAAGTCGACAACTACCAATACCAAGCTCGAGCCGCCACCGGCGTGGGCACCTACGTCAGTAACGAAGCCGAAATCGAAGTGTCAGGCCTTGATCTGCAAATCGATGCGCAACCTCTCGATAACCTGTCTTTGTCCGCAGGCCTCATGTACATGAATGATTTTGAGGTGGTATCAGGCCCCAATACAGGCGACCCACTGGGGCTTGTCTCCGAGTACACGCTGAACTTAGGGGGCACACTGTTTTTTCCGCTGTCCGATGGCGGCCTGTACCTTCGCGGAGATTATCTTTACATGAGTGATCATGAGCCCGCGAACAAAGACGACGACATCGCGATCCAGAACCGCGAGCTCGTAAACGCCAGAGTAGGATGGCGTAACGACAAATGGAATGTGGCCCTCTGGGGCAAGAACCTGACGGATGAGGCCTACGCTGGATTTACCTCCCGACTCCAACAATTCAGTGGGTCGAGAGCCTTTTTCTTGCAGCCGCCCAGAACCTATGGCGTAGAGGTTCGCCTCAACTTCTGACAACTCAAGGAGGCCGTACGCGAGTGCGGCAAGTGATTCATCGCTTCAGTCACTGTCATTTTCAAGAGGGTGTTATTGACCCTGTTGCTTCTCCTGCTGTTGGCGGTGGGCTTCGTATCGTTCAAATTCATCCTGCCATTGCAGCAGTCAGCTGAAAAAAATGGGCCCGACACCGCGCCGAGAGATTTTGCGCTGCAAACCGATGCCGCGCTCTCGCTACCTGACCCCCAACCCGCATTAGCTCAAAAGGTGCCAAACCCCCTAGGTAATCTGTACTGGGGCGAACTGCACGTTCATACCGCAGAGAGCTTTGATGCCCGTCTCTTCGGCACCACGCTGACGATTGAGGACGCCTATCGCTTCGCCAAGGGTGAGCCATTGGAGAACGTCAGTGGCGAAGTCATGCAGCTCACCAGGCCGCTGGACTTCGTTGCCATTACCGACCATGCCGAAGGTTTTGGTACGGTCACCCATTGCGACGAAGAAGGGCTGACCATCAGCGAGCGAATGGCGTGTTGGTTGGCTTTCGAACCCAACCCACAAATCTTTCAAATCCTGACTGAGAGCATTCGCGGAAAAGCCGCCCCTGGAGACCCTTCTACACCGGCTGGAATCTATCAACCTAAAACTCGCCGCTCGCCCAAACCCGGGGCTTTTCCCACCTGCCGGTTCGGCGAGCGTGCTCTCGAACGCTGCCTTAACAATGCCGTCGAGGATTGGTCACGTTATGTGGAACTGGCAGACGCGTACTACGAGCCGGGAGAATTAACCACGTTGATTGGTTATGAGTTTTCGCCAGGCCTGCCCGAGCAGGGTAAACACCATCGCAACGTTATATTCCGCTCCAACAATGTGCCTGCGAAAGCGATTTCAAGTCTGGATGTACCCAACGCGATTGAACTCTGGAAAGCGTTGGACGCGAGCTGCGGTCAAGGTTGTGACTTCATCACCATGCCACACAACGCCAACAAAGCATGGGGCCTTATGTATTCCCGCTTCACCTGGGACGGCAAACTCTATACGGAGGCCGATTGGCGCCTGCGCCAAAAGCACGAGCCACTGGCGGAGATTTTCCAGATAAAAGGCGCACAAGAGTGTGCGCTGGGTGTTGGCGCTACGGACGAAGAGTGTGCCTTCGAGCAGGTATTCGAGCCTTGCCAGCCCGGCGAGACCTACGACTGTGCCTTCCAGACCGGTTTTGTCCGCCAGGGTCTCAAAGTGGGCCTGGAACTTGAACAGGAATTTGGATTCAACCCGCTACAGACCGGTTTTATTGCGGCCACCGACAGCCACAACGCCAACCCTGGAGACGCGGAAGAATGGGATTTCCCGGGTGCGATTGGCGCGGTTACCTCATCCGCTGCCAGACGTCTTCGAGAAACCGAGGAGGGAAGACCCGCCTATAAAACACCACTCAAATTCAATACGTCAGGCGGCTTGGCAGCGGTTTGGGCGCCCGAGAACACCCGCGAAGCTATCTTTGATGCCCTCGCGCGCCGTGAAAGCTATGCCACCTCAGGGCCCAGAATCACCATGCGTTTCTACGGCCACTGGAATTTGGATGAGTCTGCGCTCTCACAGCCTGAGCTTATTGCAACACTCTCACGCGAAGCGGTCCCTATGGGGGGGGTGTTACGGGAGCAACCCACCCTGACAGAACACGACAAAGCCTCGCCCACTTTTTTTATCTGGGCAGGGAGCGACCCTCTTGATGCCCCCCTCCAACGTCTGCAGATGGTGAAGGGCTGGGTCGACGACAACGGTGAAACCCACGAGCAAGTGACCGATATCGCCTGCTCAGACGGCCTGCGGGTAGACACCCAAACCGGGCGTTGCCCCGATAACGGTGCCAGCGTCGATCTCAATACCTGCCGCTTCAGCGAAGGGTCTGGCGCTCGCGAACTCAAAACAATATGGCGAGACCCTGATTTCCAGCCCAATCAATCGGCTTTTTATTACGTGCGGGCGCTCATGAATCCGACCTGTCGCTGGTCCACTTACGATGCCATCCGTCTAGGCCGCGCCCCTGATCCTCGCGTCCCGGCCACCATTCGTGAGCGCGCCTGGACCAGCCCTATCTGGTACGGTCGCTCAGATCACAGCAGTCGTTTTGAAGAGTAATCAAGATATGGAGAGTTCGGCAGAAGCCGTTGACGTGCTCATTATTGGCGCAGGGCTGTCAGGTATTGGCGGAGCCTGTCAGTTACGCAGTAAATGCCCTGATCAAAGCTTCATTATCTTGGAAGCGCGCGAGGCCAGCGGCGGTACGTGGGATCTTTTCAGGTACCCAGGTATCCGCTCCGACAGCGATATGTACACCATGAGTTATGGATTCAAGCCATGGCGAGATTCGGCTGCAATCGCCGATGGCGACAAAATCCTCAGCTATATTCGTGAAGCGGCTGCGGAATACGACGTGGAGCGCCACATCCGCTACCAGCATCGTGCCATTGCTGCTCAGTGGTCGTCTTCCGAAAAGCGTTGGCGTGTCACCGCTGAGCGAGGCGACACCGGTGAACAGGTCACCATCAGCTGCAGGTTCATTTTCAGCTGCAGCGGCTACTACGACTATGAATCAGGTTATGTCCCAGAGTTCACAGGCGTTGAAGATTTTCAGGGGCAGGTGTTTCATGCCCAGCACTGGCCTGAAGCGCTCGACTACACGGGGAAGCGGGTCGTGGTGATTGGTAGCGGCGCTACCGCCGTCACGCTGGTACCGACCATGTCGCATCAAACGAGTCGTCTGGTCATGCTGCAGCGCTCTCCGACCTACATTGCCAACGTTCCGCAGGAAGATCCCACTGCGCAAGCACTGAGAAAATTCCTTCCCGTGAGCTGGGCATTTCGCATTACGCGATGGAAAAAGGTGTTATTTCAGATTTACCTGTACCGCCTCTCGCGCCGGCGACCCAAAGACCTACGTCGTTTTCTGCTGGGGCAGGTACGACAAGAGCTGGGCCCTGATTACGACGTGGCCAAGCACTTCACGCCGCGCTACGACCCCTGGGATCAACGGCTGTGCGCCGTGCCCAATGGCGACATGTTCGCCGCCATTCGCGAGGGGCGTGCGGAGGTTGTCACCGATCACATTGCCCACTTTACTGCTACGGGCATTCAGCTTCAGTCAGGCGCACACCTCGAAGCCGACATTGTGATTATGGCAACGGGGCTTAACCTCAAGTTCGCCGGCGGGGTCGAGTACCAAATCGACGGGCGCCCGATCGATTTTACCGAGCACTTCATCTACCGGGGCATGATGTTTTCTGATTTACCCAACATGGCCTTTACTGTGGGCTACACCAACTCGTCCTGGACACTCAAGGTCGACCTGACTGCAAACTACGTCTGTCGGCTGCTTAATCACATGAAAAAGCATGGGTATGCCAGCGTGATGCCGCGCCTCAAAGGGACGGTAGAGCAGGAACCCTTTCTTGATTTTGATGCGGGATACGTACTGCGCTCTCGCAGCCAGTTCCCCAAACAGGGCAACCGATTACCCTGGAAGAATTACCAGAACTACATCAGAGACTTCATCAGCCTGCGCCTAGGAAAGCTTCGCGACGAGGAGCTGGAGTTCCAGTAATGGCGCTGTCACTGCTGGCTTTCCTCATGGCTCTACACGGGTATCGAGAATATTGTGCGCGGCGGACTCTGCCGCAAATTCATCATGCCGACTTTGAAGCCGAGGTGATGCATGTGGGGTCTACGTATATTGCGCGCAGGCCTTCGCGCAACAGTAGCGACCAAACCATCGTCTGCTTTCCCGGCTTTCTCGAGGACATGCGCTACTTTCAGGATCTGTATCACGACAGCGACGCTGAACTCATTCTGGTCAACAACGCCAACTACCATTTCCCCTTCGCCGCGCCAGGTAACGCCATCAACCCAATTCACCTCGACTGGGCGGAGAATCCATTTTCGGTTGGTTCGATCGAACACGATGCTTTTTATTTGGGTTTGATTTTGCAAAAACTAGCCACTGGGCGGAACATTATTGTGCATGGGCACTCCCGTGGCGGCGCCGTGATCCTCGATACGGGCCGGCAATACCCCGAGCTTGCTCATTCATCGCACCGGTCCGTCGCAGCGATTCTGGAAGCACCAGTGCTACCCCAGGCAAGAACGGCAGGTAACGCATCAAGCCCCCTGCAACACCGACTCTACTGTTACCTGATGCCCATTGCCTTCGCCCGCTGGCGTCACATCAGCACAGATCGGATACTAAAAATGCCCATGATGGCCCCTACTACGCCACGTAA
>Ga0213866_10002566_pt1 | contig 12714 bp, 12 predicted proteins | sample PICome_11_FD_160079 | JGI IMG/M metagenome (GOLD analysis project Ga0213866, IMG submission 160079) | Coastal seawater microbial communities near Pivers Island, North Carolina, United States - PICO284 | ecosystem: Environmental > Aquatic > Marine > Coastal | place: USA: North Carolina... | reverse complement strand
GTCAACGACGATTTTGCCGACCAGCTCGCCGCTGATCTCACCAGCGCCTCGACCGAGGCCCTTCAGATAATCGTTGAGCGGTCAGCTCCTGTCGACGACGGAGCTCGCGGCACCGTCAGCCACCTCAAACTCGTCGGGCTCGATCGACCTGGCATCGTGCACGAGGTGAGCGTTGCGCTCGCTGGCCTCGGCGTGAGCATCGACGAGCTCACGACCACCACGTTGAGCGCCACGATGACGGCCGTGGAGTTGTTCGAAGCGCGGGCGGTGCTCACAGTGCCCACCAGCGTGAGTCACGACGACCTTGACGACCGTCTCGGCCAGATCGCCGACGAGCTGATGGTCGACATTGACCTCGTCGTGGTGTAAGTCCCCACACTACGTTGCGGCTCATGGACGTGTCTGAAGCCGTACGCCGCCGAAAGTCGATTCGAGCGTTTCTACCCGACCCGGTCAGTGACGACACGTTGCGTGAACTGCTCACACTCGCCGCTCGCGCTCCGTCGGGCGGCAACGTCCAGCCGTGGAAGATCTACGTGATCAACGGTGATCGGATGACCGACTTCCTCGAGTTCGTCGACGGTCGCCCGGTCGACGAACCCGAGTACGAGATCTACCCCGCCAACCTGTGGGAGCCGTATCGAACCAACCGCTTCGCGCTTGGAGAGGCGATGTACGCCACGATGAACATCGCTCGCGACGACAAGGCAGCCCGATTCGCTCACATGGCTCGCAACTTCCGGTTCTTTGATGCTCCGGCGGCGTTCTTCTGCTTCATCGAGCGCAAGATGGGCCCGCCCCAGTGGTCGGATCTCGGCATGTACCTCCAAACCTTTATGCTTCTCGCCGAAGAAGCCGGTCTCTCCACGTGCCCGCAAGAGGCGTGGGCAAGCTACGGACCGTCGGTCGCCGAGTTCGTCGGCGCCCCCGAGGAGCAGATGCTGTTCTGCGGCATGGCGGTCGGTACCGCCGACCTCGAAAGGCCCGTCAATACGCTCGAGGCCGAGCGTATGCCGCTCGACGAGTTCGCCCGCTGGGTCTGAGCCAGCGCATGCAGGCTGCAATCATGACGGGCCACGGTGGCTCCGACCGATTGGTGTTCACCGGCGTCTCGAGCCCAACACCCGACCTGGGGCAGGTGCTGGTCCGGTTCGCTGCGGCCTGGGTCAACAACACCGATATCTGGACGCGCTAGGGCGCCGATAGCACCCCCTCCATCCCGACGCCATGGGGCGTACCGATCGACTGCCCACGAATTCAGGGAGTCGACGTCGTCGGCGTGATCGCCGATGTCGGTGAGGGCGGCGACAGAACGCTCGTTAGCCGACGTGTATTGATCGACCCGGCGGAGTTTGGCCCCGACGGTGGCATCGTCGGGGTGCTCGGCTCCGAGTCCGACGGAGGGTTCGCCGAGTTCGTCGTCGCGGATCAAAAACGATGCCACGACGTAACGGCGAGTCCACTGAGCGACCTCCAACTCGCCGCCCTTCCGATCGCCAAGGTGTTCACGCTCGACGATATCCACGCGGGCCAGGCGGTGATCCGCTCGTCGACCGCCGTCGGCAAGGTCGTGATCGACGTCTAGATGCCCAACCGATCGGGCTGACTGCTCAGATCACTGCTGCTTCGACGAGTGGCTGGTTCGCCGGGATCCGCTCGTAGTTCAGCGGGCGGAGGTCGAGCGTCCGATACTCGCCGTAGGTGATCAGTTCGGCGACTCCCCTGCCCACGGCCGGTGACTGCTGGAGCCCGTGACCGGAGAATCCGTTGGCGAAGAGCAAGTTCGTCACTTCGTCATGCGGTCCGACGATCGCGTTCTGATCGAGGGTGTTGTAGCTGTAGTGGCCCGGCCACCGGGTGATCTCCTTCAACCGCTCGAATGCCGGAATCCGGTCGGCGAGCACTGGCCACACCTTCTCCTCGAAGATGTCGTTGTCCATGGTGAAGTCGTCGGGGTCGACGGCGACATCGACATCGGGCGGGCAGCCGACCTGATACGCCTTGCCCTCACTCCGGACATGGACGCCCGACGGATCGATGGTAAGCGGCAGGTCTTGGTCGAGCGGCTCGGCGAGCTTGACGACCCACGAGTAACGAACGCGGGGTTCCACCGGGACCGAGGCGCCGACCATCTGTGCGACGTGGTCGGCCCGCGTGCCGGCAGCGTTCACCACGGTGCCGCACGAGATGGCCTCACCCGATGCCAAGGTGACCTCGACGACTCGGCTCCCAGAACGGTTCATGGCGACGATCTCGTTGTCGACGAACTCCACACCGTTCCGGCGAGCGCACTTCTGGAGCCACGGGAACATGGTTCCCGAGTCGAAGTAGCCCTCGTCGACGGGGTTGTGACTGCCGAGCACGATGTCGTCGAGCCGGTAGAAGGGGAACTCGGCGGCGATCTGCTCGGGGCCTAGGAGTCGAGTGCCCGCCCCCAGTTCGGCTTGGAGCAGCTGACGTTCTCGGAGGGCCGTTGCTCCCTCGTCGGTCGATGCGAGGTAGAGGTAGCCGAACTGGTGGAAGAAGATGTCGGGGATCTCCGGGTCGCTGCCGAGGTACTCACGGAAGTTGCGGACGAAGTCGGCGGCGAACTGCGAGATCCGGACATTGATTGCATTTGAGAACTGCTGGCGCATGCAGCTGTTCGTTAGGGTCGTGCTCGCCCGCTCGTAGGTGCGATCACGCTCGACGACAAGGACCGAGCCGTCGAAGTCGGGGTTCGCGGACAGGAACCAGGCGATCGAGGAACCGATCATTGCGCCGCCCACGATCACCACGTCGTAGCTTGAACGGCGCGGCATTGAAGTAATCGGTCGGAGCGGCTGGCTCACGACACGTAGCCCTGCTTGCGGTCATTCGCCGCCGCCTCGGGGTCGCGGTCGGCAGGATCGCCGAAGCCACCTCCGCCTGGTAGTTCCATGACGAGCCGGCGCTCCGGTGCGATGACCTGCTTGCCCTTGGACCGGAAGGCGGAGCCATCGTCGAGATACACGCACCCGGGCGCACCATCGGTCCCGCCGTGACGCCCTCGAGCCGGGTGCTCGACTCGGTCGAACATGGCCGAGAACACGAACTGGTAGCCCTCGGTAGCCTCGATCTCGATCACCTGCCCGAGTCCGCCACGCTGCTCGCCAGCACCTGCGGAGTTCTCACGGATCTCCTTGCGCCAGATCACGATCGGCCCGACCTGCTCGGTGGCTTCAGCACTCATCGTCATCACACCCGACGGAAACGCCGTGGCGGTCAACCCATCGAGGCCCGGACGCGCACCCGTGCCACCGCTGTTGAACATGAGCAGCTCGATCGGTGGCCGAGGATCGTTGATCGGATCGACAGCTCTGGCGCTCGCCTGGAAGTTCCACAGCGCACCGGCGCCCTCGGCAGGAATCCGGTCGGGCATCGCCTGCGCCAGCGCACCAAGACAGAGGTCGGTCACGAAGTGGCCCATCACGTGGCGGACCGACACCGGGTCGGGCTCCTGGGCATTGAGAATGACCCCGGCGGGCGCCGACACGGTGAACGGCGCGAGCGAAGCGAAGTTGTTAGGCAGCTCGGGTGCAAGCGCCACGATCATTCCGTAGGTGAAATAGGCCTGGGAGTAGACGATCGGCACGTTGATGCCGAACGAGCTGGTGGCCGAGGTACCCGTGAAGTCGGCGTGCATGCCCTCGTCGGTGACGGTGAGCGTCACCTCCATGTGGATCGGATGGTCGTAGCCGTCGACGTCCATCGAATTTCGGTAAATACCGTTCGGCACCTCGGCGAGTGCCGACGAGACCGCTGCGTGGGTGCGTTCGAATACGAACGCAGCGACTTCGTCGATGCCATCTAGCCCGAACTCGTCAAGCATCTCAAGTAAGCGCCTACGGCCGGTCTCGTTTGAGGCGGCCAAGCCGTGGATGTCGCCGACGACCTGATCGACCTCACGCACGTTGTTGCGGATGATGTTGATGAGATCGGTGTTGAGTTCGCCGCGCCGCGCCCAGCGCATGATCGGGATACGCAGGCCCTCTTCGTACAGCTCCGACGCATCGGGGCCATAGCCGCGACCGCCGATGTCGACCACGTGCGAGGTGGAGGCGAAGAAACCGATGAGATCACTACCCCGGAACACCGGCGTAGTGACGGTGATGTCGTGGAGATGGCCGGTGCCCTTCCAGGGGTCGTTGGTGATGTAGACGTCGCCCTCCCCCATGGAGCTCGCACCGATCTCGTCGATGAAGTGCCCGACTGCGGCGGCCATCGTGTTGACGTGGCCGGGGGTGCCGGTCACCGCCTGGGCGACCAGGCAGCCCTGAGCGTCGAACACGCCGGCCGACAGGTCGCCAGCCTCACGCACCGACGTGGAAAACGAGGTGCGCACGAGGGTCAGCGCCTGCTCCTCCACGATGGCGATGAGCCGGTTCCACATGATCTGGTTCTGGACCATCGTCTGCTGCTCGTTCACGACGACGCTCCCTTCGCGTCGATGCTCGACATTCGGCCGATGCGGAGGGTGTGGTCGGTCTGTACCGTAGCGACGTGGTGCGAAGCGAGGACCGTGGTGGTCTGCGGCTCGACGATAACCGCCGGGCCAGCGATGGTGTCACCGACCGCCAGGTCAGTGCGGAACACGACAGCGCACTCGACCACATCGCCGACGACCGGGTCGTAGATCGGGCGGCTCTGGGTCGCCCTGACCGGTTCGCCAGGCTCGACCGGGTCGAGAGGGGTGGGCATCTCGGCGATTGACGCGACGCGCACAGCCCAGCTGACCGCTTCGACCGCTAGGCCGTCGATCGCGCGCCCGAAGAACCGCTCGTAGGTCTTGGTGAACTCTCGCACCAGCTCATCGGCGGCGAACTGATCGAATGGCCCATCGGGCAATGCGACGGGAATTTCCCAGCCCTGACCTCGGTAGCGCATCGACACCTGTCGATCGACGGTGGTGGCGGCGTCGGTCCCCTGACGGACGAACGCCTCGGCCTCGGTGGTCAGCTCGCTGAGCACCCGATCGACGGTGGCAGCGTCGAAGTCGTCGGACGACGTGTGAAACGAGCGAATCGCCTCGTACGAGAACGGGGCGAGCAGGAATCCGATCGCCGAGCCGACGCCGGCCCCGGTAGGCACGAGCAATTCGTCGACCCCGAGCTTGTCGATCAAGCGCGTGGCGTGGAGCGGCGCACCGCCGCCGAAAGCGACCATGGCGAACCCGGCGAGATCCTTGCCGTTCTCGACGGCGTGCACTCCAGCGGCGTTTGCCATGCTCTCGTCGACCATCTCGACCACGCCGACCGCCGCGGTGCGGGCATCGAGGCCGAGCCGCCCACCGACGCTCCCGACGAGCGCACTGCTAGCTCGCTCGGGCGAGAGCTGGATCGTGGCAGCCCCGAACGTGTCAGGGTGAAGTCGACCGAGTTCGAGGTTGGCGTCGGTGACTGTCGCCTCGGTGCCACCGAGGTCGTATGCCGCTGGGCCGGGCTCGGAGCCTGCCGAGTGCGGTCCGATGGTGATACGACCGAGCGAGTCGACGCTGGCGATCGAACCGCCACCTGCACCGATCTCGATCATCTCGATCACCGGGATCGAGATGGGCATGCCGCTCCCCTTCTTGAACCGCGTGGTGCGGGCGACCTCGAAGGTCTTGGCGGTCTGCGGCACGTAGTCCTCGATCATCGCGATCTTCGCAGTGGTGCCGCCCATATCGTACGACACGATCCGGTCGAGCTGATGGATCGCGGCTAGGTGAGCGGCGAAGATCGCACCGCCGGCCGGGCCCGATTCGACCAGGCGAACCGGGAACGCCGCAGCGATGCCGACACTGATGAGACCTCCACCCGAGTGGATCAGGTACACCGGGCATGTGGCGCCGAGCTCGCGCAGGCCATCTTCGAGCCGGTGCAAGTACGAAGCCATGAGCGGCTGTACGTAGGCGTTGGCGCACACGGTGTTGAAACGCTCGAACTCGCGCATCTGGGGCGACACTTCGCAGCTAATCGACACGGCGATATCAGGTGCCGCTTCGAGGAGGAGCTCGCGGAACCGACGTTCGTGCTCACCGTTGCGATAGCTGTGGATGAACCCGACGGCCACGGCCTCGTAACCACGGTCGACTATCTGCCGCACCACCTCGCCGGCGGCGGCCTCGTCGAACTCGAGGAGCACCTCACCGTCGGCATTGAGACGCTCGGGCACCGTGTAGCGGTCGCAGCGCTCGATGAGCGGGGTGGGTAACACGATGTTGAGGTCGTACTGCTCGAAGCGGCCCTCGGTTCGGGTCTCGATCACGTCGCGGAAGCCGGCTGTCGTGACCAGCCCCGTGCGGGCGCCACGCCGCTCGATGAGCGCATTCGTAGCCAGCGTGGTTCCGTGAATCACCTGGGTGACCGCAGTCAGGTCGACGTCGTGTTCGGTCACCACGGCACGGAGGCCGTCGAGGATCCCGACCTCGGGCGCCTGGTGGGTCGTGAGCACCTTGGTCGACAGGTACTTGCCGTCACGCTCGACCACGACATCGGTGAACGTGCCGCCGACGTCGGCTCCGATTCTGATGCTCATCACAGATCCTCCACGGCGGGGAAGGTCGATGGTGGGACGATGTCGACGGTGGCGGATCGCTGCTGGGCGAGCATGCCGCCATCGACCTTGATGACGTCGCCGGTGATGTAGCTGGCGTCGTCGGAGGCGAGGAACAGTGCTGCACCGGCCATCTCGCTGGGGTCGCCGACCCGGCCGAGCGGGATGTTGACGCCACTCTTCTTGCGGTACTCCTCACCCTGGGTGCTCGTGTCGATCGAGCCGGGCATGAGAGCGTTAACCCGGATGCCGTAGGGAGCCAGGTCAATCGCCATCGCCCGGGTCAGCGCTTCGATGCCGCCCTTGGTCGCGTCGTAGGCGGTGAAGCTGCGGTGGGCTCGCGTAGCACCACCGGAGCTCATGTTGATGATGCAGCCACCGCCCTGCTTCGCCATGATTCGAGCCGCTGGATGCGACACGAGGAAATGGCCGGTGAGATTGACGTCGACGATACGCCGCCACCAGTTTTCGTCGGCATCGAAGAAGTGGAGCATCGGCGAGACGATGCCGGCGTTATTGACCACGACGTCGATGCGACCGTGGCTCTCCATGACCGCGTCGATCATCGAACCGACCGCAGCGCCGTCGGACACGTCGGCGGGCACGGCCATGGCGTCGCCGCCAGCATCGTTGATCCCGGTAGCCGACTCAACGAGTTGGTCGACGTTGATGTCGTTCATGGCGACCGGGCAGCCGACGGCCGCGAAACGCTGGGAGATGGCAAAGCCGATGCCGTGACCGGCACCGGTGACGAGGACGACCTTGCCCTCGAGTGACGGATACTGATTCATCTGTGTGTTCCTATGTTCCCTGCGAGTCAGATCTGGCGGGTGGCCTCGGCGAACGCAGCGATCGCGCTCTCGTCGCGCTTGTAGTACGTGTAGCCCTCGCGGCGGGTTGGAATGACGAGGCCGGCATCGGTGAGGATCTTCATGTGGCGTGACCCCGCGGGCTGGCTGATGCCCAGCTTCTCGACGATGAACTGGTTGCACGCACCGTGCTCGTCGGGATCGCCATGCACCTGGGGCGGGAAGTGAGCTCGCGGATCCTTCAGCCACTCGAGGATCTGGAGCCGACGCTCACTCGCCACCGCCCGCATGACTGGTTCGAGATCTGTGAGTTCAGCCGAGACGATCGCAGTCGCAGTCATAGCTATATAACTACCACGTTATAAACCCGTCCGCACGGGGCCTGCCGCTCGTCTCAGGGCAGGAGCACATCGGGCTGGAAGAGGCCCTCGGGGTCGAGCGAGCGTTTAATCGCCCGGAAGGCAGCGACATCGGCGCTCCCCCGCTGGCGTTCGAGCCAGCCCTTCTTTATCCGGCCGATGCCGTGCTCTGCGCTGACGCTGCCGCCCAACGACGTCACGAGGCTCAGAACCAGCTCCGTGCACTGGCCCTCGTCGGACGGGTCAACGCCGGTGACGTTGACGTGAATGTTGCCGTCGCCTGCGTGCCCGAACAACCAGACCCCGGCGGTTGGCAGAGACGCGCTGACACGCCGCTCGACGTCGACGATGAACTCGCTGAGCTGCCCGAGTGGCACCGTGACGTCAAGCTTTACCGGCGGCCCTGCGAGGTTGATCGACTCGGTGTGGAGCTCCCGGTACTTCCACAGCGCTTCCCGCTGGGCCTGGCTCGATGCGACCGCCGCATCTACCACGCCGGGAATCCGGCTGAGTGCATCGCCGACGCGATCTTCAAGTGGCTCGTCATCGGAGCACTCGACGAGCAGGTACGCCGAGTGCACAGCGTCGAAGGGCGCTGGAAGATCGAAGCTCGACCGCACAAGTTCAACGCCGTCACCGATCATGAACTCGATCGCGTCGACCGGCAGGTGATGCAACGCCAGCTCGCCGACGGCGGCGGTGGCCGAGTCGACGTCGACGAAGGCGACGAGGGCGGTCACTCGCTCGGCGAGGGGCCGATGGAGCTTCATCGTGGCGGCGGTGATGATTCCGAGGGTGCCCTCGCTCCCGCAGAAGAGGCTGGGCAGGTGATATCCGGTGTTGTCTTTCACCAAGCCAGCGAGATCGCCGACGACCGAACCGTCGGCCAACACCACCTCGACACCCACACAGTTCGCTCGTGTCATGCCGCGCCGGATCACATGGGTGCCGCCGGCGTTGGTGGCGATCGTGCCCCCAACGGTCGCGGTGTCGCGTGCGCCGAGGTCGACCCCGTATTCGAAGCCGGCGGCCTCGGCGTGGCGCTGCAACTCGCCGAGGGTGACCCCGGCCCCAACTACCACGGTGCCCGCGCGCTCATCGACCGGGCTGCACCGCTGCAACCGCTTGGTCGACACAACGACTTCGCCGCCGAGCGGCACGCTGGCCCCGACCATGCCGGTGTTGCCTCCCTGGGGGCAGATCGGCGTCCCGTGACGGGCGCAGGCCCGCACGACTGCGACCATCTCATCGGTGTCGGCCGGGCGAGCCACCACGGCCGAGTCGGCCCGGTAGCGACCCATCCAGTCAATGCGATACGCCTCAGTCATGTCGTCGGACGTGAGTACGTGCTGGTCGCCCACGACGGCTCGCAGCTCATCGAGCAATTCTGGTAGCACCGGTGAAACCATGGTTCAGGATCCGTGTGTCACTGCTCGGAGGTCGGACAGGGTGAGGTCGGTGCTCAAGACCTCAGGGTCGACGCGCAATTCGATCAGCGCGCTGCCATCGAACGCCACAGCCCGTTCGAAGGCGGACTCGAACTCGTCGGTGGTGGTCACCAGCTCGCCATGAGCGCCGTACGCCCGGGCGAGTGCCACGAAGTCGGGGTTGGCCAAATCGGTGGCCGACACCCGGTCGGGGTACTCGCGCTCCTGGTGCATGCGGATGGTGCCGAGCATCGAGTTGTTGACGACGACCACGATGATGTCGGCCCTGTACTGCACCGCCGTGGCGAGCTCCTGGCCGTTCATCATGAAGCAGCCGTCGCCGGCTACGGCCATCACGGTGCGGTCGGGCTCGGCGAGCTTGGCCGCCACTGCGCCAGGCGTGCCGTACCCCATCGTCCCGCTCGTGGGAGCGAGCAGCCTGCGTCCTGCCCCGAAACGGATGAACCGGTTGACCCATCCGGTGTAGTTGCCGGCGCCGGTGCACACGACGGCGTCGTCGGGCAGGTGTTCGGACAGCCAGCCGAAGATGTCGCCGAGCTGCAGATCGCCGGGCACTGTGTTAGGTGTCGACCGGTCGAGGTGCGCCAGGTGGGCCTGCATAGTCGCCGCGGCCCAGGCGACCACCCCCGCAGGGGCTGTCGCTGCAAGCGCGGCCAACATCTCGGGCGACGAGGCGTTGATGGCAACGTCAGCCGCATACACGCGTCCGAGTTCGTCGGCGCCAGCGTGCACGTGCACCAGCCGCTGCGTCGGTCGCGGCGGTTCGAGCACTGTGTAGCCGTTCGTGGTGATCTCGCCGAGCCGCGCACCGAGCACGATCACGAGGTCAGCAGTTCGCACCCGTTCGACCAGGTCCGTCGACGACCCGATCCCCAACATTCCAACGTAGCTCGGATGACGGTTGTCGATCAGGTCCTGGCAGCGGAACGAGGCAGCCACCGGGAGCTGCCATGCGTCGGCGAACTCGGCAAGCGATGTCCGGGCTTCGTCGGTCCAGCCTCCACCGCCCACCACAAGCATCGGACGCTCAGCGGCTTCGAGCGCGCCTACGATGGCCGCCACCTGGTCGGGCCCTGGATGGACGGGCACCGACTGCCACCCGGGAACATCGCCGACCGTGACCTCGTCGGTCAGCATGTCTTCAGGGAGTGCGAGCACGACCGGTCCAGGTCGTCCGGCCGTGGCCGTCGCGAACGCCCGGTTGAGGTACTCGGGGATCCGGGCGGCGTCGTCGATCTGGGCGACCCACTTGGCCATCTGGCCATACATCCGCCGGTAGTCGACTTCCTGGAACGCCTCGCGGTCGCGGTCGCTGCGGCCGACCTGACCGATCAACAGCACCATCGGCGTTGAGTCTTGGAACGCAACATGAACCCCGCCCGACGCGTTGGTTGCGCCCGGGCCGCGGGTGACGAAGCAGACGCCCGGTCGGCCGGTGAGCTTGGCGAAGGCATCGGCCATGTAGGCCGCGCCGCCCTCGTTGCGTGCCACGTGCACTGAGATCGATGGTGTGTCTTGGAGCGCGTCAAGCGCTGCCAGGTAGCTCTCCCCCGGCACGCAGAACACTCGGTCGACCCCGTTATTGACGAGTGCGTCGATAAGCACCCGCCCACCGGTTCTCTCGACATGATCCACGGCGGCTCCTAGCGGGCGGTGTAGCCGGCGTCGACGTGGACGATCTCGCCGGTGACGTAGCTGGCCTGGTCAGAGGCGAGGAACACGACGACGCGGGCGATCTCCTCGGGTTCAGCGAGACGCTTCATCGGGATCGTCGCGTCGGCGAGGGCCTGGAGGTAGTCGGCGGTCGGTGGTTCGTCTCGCTGCGTCGACAGCATCGGAGTGTTGACCTCGCCCGGTGCGACGGCGTTGACTCGAACCCCCTGTTCGACGTGATCGAGCGCCAGCGCGCGGGTGAGCTGGTGAACAGCACCCTTCGACACGCAATACGCGGTCGATCCCGCCGAGCCAACACCACCCCAGATTGAACCGAAGTTGACGATTGAACCCGACCCGACCGAGGTCATGTGTCGCAGCGATGCGCGGCACATGAAGAACATGCCGTCGACGTTGACCCCCATGACGCGCCGCCAATCGTCGTCGCCGGTGCCGAGCGAGTCGGCCCGGTGGATGGTGCCGGCGGCGGTGACGAGCACGTCGACGCCACCGTGCTCGATGATCGCGGCGTCGATAACCGCATCGCAGAATGCTGAGCTGCTCACGTCGCCAGCGTGCACCGACACGTTCGGCGCCCCGGCAGCGATGCACTCCTCGGCGACGGTGCGAGCGCCGTCTTCGTTCAGGTCGACGAGAACGATCGCGGCACCGCGGGCGCCGAACTCCCAGGCGGTGGCAGCTCCCATACCTGAGGCGCCTCCGGTGATCACGACGGTCTTCCCGCTGAAGTCCTGCTCGTTCGTCGCGTTCATGCGAGGTTGTCCTCTCCGTCGTCGTCGAACTGCATGCCGCCGTATGTCTGGCCGGTCGGTTGCAGCTCGATCCGGTTGATGTTGACATGTGGCGGCACGCTGATGGCGTAATGGATCGTGTCGGCCAACTCGGCGGCGGTGATTTCGTCGACGCCACTGTTCTTCGTGCCGTCACGTCGCTCGGGATCGGTGATGGCCACGTTGTAGAACTCGGTCGACACGCGGCCCGGGCAGATCTCGGTGACACGCACGTTGGTGTTTCGAAGTTCGAGGCGGAGGTTCGTGCAGAATCGATGCACCGCCGCCTTTGAGGCGCCGTAGGTGGCCGATGGCAACGGGTAAAGCCCGGCCATCGAACCGATATTCACCACGTGACCCGAGCGTCGCTCGACCATCCTCGGAAGAAAAGCCATCGTCGCCACCATCAGCGCAGTGACGTTGGTGTCGATCGTGCGCGTGATGTCGGCGAGTGGGGATGACACCAACGGATCGTCCATCCGGCCAAGGCCAGCGTTGTTGATGAGCACGTCGGCTGCCCCGATCTGCTGAGCAAGCGCCATGAGCGCGTCACTGTCGGTCACATCGAGGACGTGCGTAGAGCATCCGGTGTCGCCGGCCAGGTCGGCCAGCCGCTCAGTACGCCGGGCAATGGCATGCACCACGTATCCCTCCGCAACGAGTCGGTGCACGGTCGCTTCGCCAATCCCACTCGACGCGCCCGTGACGACGGCGACAGGTGTGCTCTCATCGGTCATGCGGGAACTCCGATCTGTTCGAGCGCAGCGCCGGCGATCCGGGCGCCGACGGCGGGCGCGGTCGACACGCCGGTTCCTCCCAACCCGACGCACTGCAGGAACGTGGGGTCGTCGGGGTGGGGGCCGAGCACGGGCTGGCGGTCGTCGGTGAACACGCGGAGCCCGGCCCACGTGCTGTGGACCGAGCGCAGCTCGAGCGTCGTGAGTTCGTTGATGCGGTAAATCGCTGCGGCGACGTCGATCTCTTCGACGTCGGGCTCGCCAGGTTCGACCAGCGTCTCCTCCGACCGGGAACAGAGCAGTACGCCAGGTACGTCAGGCTTGAAGTAGCAGCTGTGGTCAGCGGCGATCGTCATCGGCCA
>Ga0213866_10002565_pt1 | contig 12715 bp, 13 predicted proteins | sample PICome_11_FD_160079 | JGI IMG/M metagenome (GOLD analysis project Ga0213866, IMG submission 160079) | Coastal seawater microbial communities near Pivers Island, North Carolina, United States - PICO284 | ecosystem: Environmental > Aquatic > Marine > Coastal | place: USA: North Carolina... | reverse complement strand
GAGCTCTTTCCGATCAGACTCTCAGGACGATCGCTCAGGGCCCGGGCGTTTTCGTGATCGAAATGATCGTTACGGCGATCGCCGTCGCTCCGGGGATGAACGGCGTCAACCATCCCAGCGCCCCCGATCCAGTCACGAGCATGGCCGCTCCCAGCGCCTGGATGTCGCACCGGAGGCCGCAGCGGCCGTCCCCCCAGCTGATGATCTGATCTGGGGGCGCCATGCCACCCAGGCCGCCTTGGAGGCAGGTAGGCCCATCCATCGCATCTGGTGCACTTCGGAGATGCGCAGTGCCTCCAAATTTCTGCAGCTCCTGCGTGAGGCCAAGGCCTCCGGCGTGCTTGTGGAAGAGGTGACCTGGGCTCGGCTTGGACAGATCACAGGCGGGTCCGTTCACCAGGGCATCGCCCTGCAGACGGCGGCGGCGGAAACCCTTGATCTCGAAAGCCTCATTGATGGCTGCTCGGATTTGGGGGAACCCCCTTTGTTGGTGGCCTTGGATGGGGTCACAGACCCCCACAACCTCGGGGCGGTTGTGCGTTCCGCTGAGGCCATGGGAGCCCATGGCGTGGTGATTCCCCAGCGCCGCAGTGCTGGTTTAACCGGTTCGGCCGCCAAGGTGGCCGCTGGTGCCATGGAGCACCTGCCGGTGGCCCGCGTGGTCAACCTCAATCGGTCCCTGGAAAAGCTCAAGGATGCGGGCTACAGGGTGGTTGGCCTTGCGGCTGAAGGGGATGTGACCCTCACTGACGTTGATCTCAGTGGGCCGTTGGTGCTGGTCACCGGATCCGAGGACCAAGGCCTATCGCTGATAACCCGGCGTCATTGTGATCAGTTGGTCCGCATCCCGCTGCGGGGCATCACACCGAGCCTCAATGCCTCCGTTGCCACAGCGCTGTGTGTGTACGAAGTGGCCCGCCGCAACTGGATGAAGGACATCCACGGCCAAGCGCCTTCTCCGCCGATTCGGAGGCCCAAGCTTGCAGGTGCTGAACCGCCGGTTCAGACGTCCGAAGCGTCTGAGGCCGCTGGTCCGCCCGAAGCTCCAGTGGAGCAGGCTCCTGAACAGCGGATTGAACTGGATTTGAATCCGTCGCAACCGGCTGTTGCGCCGCAGTTTGATCAGAACATCCAGCTATCTCCCTGAAAAGAGTACGGATTGGCTTGACCTCGGGGCACAATGACTTGAGGTCCTTTTCATTCCATGAGTCCCCTGATTCGGCCGCTGCGCAGCCTTGCCAATGGCCTTGGGGTCGCCTGGTGGGCTCGGATTCAGACCTCCGCCCCCGACGTGACCTATTGGTTCGGTCCGTTCATCACCCGCAAAGGGCTGGAAATCGAGCTTGACTCCTTCTTGGACGACATCAAGTCGGAGCAACCCCAGTCGATCAGCCACTCCCTGGTGCGCGCCCGCCGCTCCGAGCCCCTCACTATCACGGCTGAAGGCTGATCCCGCGGCTGATAGCGTCCTCCCTGCAATGGATCGCAGGGTCATGACGATCAGCGCGTGGCGTCAGCAACTGCAGAGCGGAGAGATTTCCTCCCGTGAGCTCGTCGATGAGCACCTCAAGCGGCTCGAAAAATCTGAGCCGTCTTTGAATGCCTTCGTTGAGGTGACGGCCGAGAAGGCCCTTGCTGAGGCGTCCCGCATCGATGAAGCACGAGCCGCCGGCGAGAGTCTTGGTCCCTTGGCCGGATTGCCTCTGGCCGTCAAGGACAACCTCTGCACCAAAGGTGTTCGCACCACATGCTCGAGCCGCATGTTGGAGCAGTTCGTGCCTCCCTATGAATCCACGGTGACCGAGCGGCTGTGGCAGGCCGGAGGTGTGTTGGTTGGCAAGACGAATCTCGATGAGTTCGCCATGGGTGGCTCAACCGAAACGTCAGCCTTTGGTGCGACGCAGAATCCGTGGAATACCGCCCATGTGCCAGGCGGAAGCTCCGGCGGAAGCGCTGCGGCTGTCGCCGCTGGCAGTTGTGTGGCTTCGCTCGGTTCCGACACCGGCGGCTCCATTCGGCAACCGGCTTCGTTCTGTGGTGTGGTGGGCCTCAAGCCCACCTACGGCCGCGTCAGCCGTTGGGGCCTTGTGGCCTTCGCCAGTTCCTTGGACCAGGTCGGTCCCTTCGCCGGCAGTGTTGCGGATGTGGCTGAACTGCTTCAGGTGATCGCCGGGCCCGATCCACGCGATTCCACCTGTCTTGATGCGGCGGTGCCGGACTTCAGCGCCAGTCTCAACACGCCCATCAAGGGGCTCAAGGTGGGAGTGATCAAAGAATGCTTCGACGCCGAAGGCCTTGATCCCGAAGTGAAGGCTTCGGTGCAGGCTTCCGCTGCTCAACTGGAGGCTCTGGGAGCTGAACTGGTCGAGGTGAGCTGCCCCCGGTTCAACGACGGCATCGCCACGTACTACGTGATTGCTCCGTCGGAGGCTTCGGCAAATTTGGCGCGTTACGACGGCGTCAAATACGGCTTTCGTGCGGACGATGCCGAGAGCCTTGCCTCGATGACGGCGCGTAGCCGTGCTGAAGGTTTTGGCGCTGAGGTTCAACGGCGAATCCTGATCGGCACCTACGCCCTCTCGGCCGGATACGTTGATGCCTATTACAAAAAGGCGCAGCAGGTGCGCACGCTGATCCGGCGTGACTTTGATGCTGCCTTCCAGAGCGTGGATGTGTTGCTCACACCAACAGCGCCGTCCACGGCCTTCAAGGTTGGCGCCCACGCCGATGACCCTCTGGCGATGTACCTCGCTGACCTGCTCACGATTCCGGTCAACCTGGCCGGGCTCCCGGCTATCAGTGTTCCCTGCGGCTTCAGTACAGCGGGTTTGCCGATCGGGATGCAGCTGATCGGAAATGTGTTGGACGAACCGCGCCTGCTTCAGGTGGCGCACCAGTACGAGCAGGCGGCGCAGGTGTTCGCTTCCCGCCCGGAAGCAGCGCTGGTTCCCTGAGATCCGCCACATGTGGGGGTCTTGGTTTCCTCTGAACACTGGATCTTGCGTTGGGTCCTAATCTGACGCTATGGCTTTTGTTCCTCTCCACAACCACAGCGACTACAGCCTTCTGGACGGTGCGTCGCAGTTGCCGGCCATGGTGGAGAGGGCAAAGCAGCTGGGCATGCCTGCGATCGCCCTGACCGATCACGGGGTGATGTATGGCGCCATCGAGCTGTTGAAGCTCTGTCAGGGCACGGACCTCAAGCCGATCATTGGCAATGAGATGTACGTCATCAATGGCTCCATTGATGACCCGCAGCCCAAGAAAGAGAAGCGCTACCACCTGGTGGTTCTGGCCAAGAACGCTACGGGTTACCGCAACCTGGTCAAGCTCACGAGCATCAGCCATCTGCGGGGGATGCGAGGGCGGGGCATTTTTTCCCGCGCCTGCATTGATAAAGAGCTGCTGAAGCAACACAGCGAAGGCCTGATCATTGCCACGGCCTGCCTCGGTGGCGAAATCGCTCAGGCGATTTTGCGCGGCCGTCCTGATGTGGCGCGCAACGTGGCGGCTTGGTATCAGGAGGTCTTCGGCGACGATTACTACCTCGAGATTCAGGACCACGGATCTCCGGAAGACCGGATCGTCAACGTTGAAATCGTCAAAATTGCCAAGGAACTCGGCATCCAGATCGTTGCGACCAACGACGCCCACTACCTGAGCAAGCAGGACGTTGAAGCCCACGATGCGCTGCTTTGCGTGCTCACCGGCAAGCTGATCACCGATGAGAAGCGGCTGCGTTACACGGGTACCGAATACATCAAAACCGAAGAGGAGATGGGCCTTCTCTTCGGGGATCACCTTGCGCCTGAAGTGGTTCAGGAAGCAATCGCCAACACCGTCAAGGTGGCTGAGAAGGTCGAGCCCTACGACATCCTCGGGCGTTACCAGATGCCCCGCTTCCCGATCCCCGAGGGCCATACCCCTGTCAGCTACCTGAGGGAGGTGACGGAGCAAGGGCTGCGGGATCGCCTCGAGCTCAGCCCGGATGCGCCTTTGCCCGAGGACTACGCCGAGCGCATGGACCATGAGCTCAAAATCATGGAGCAGATGGGATTCCCCACCTACTTCCTGGTGGTCTGGGATTACATCCGTTTTGCACGGGAACAGAACATTCCTGTCGGTCCCGGCCGGGGCTCTGCCGCAGGGTCGCTTGTCGCGTACTGCCTTGGGATCACCAACATCGATCCGATCACCAACTGCCTCCTGTTCGAGCGCTTCCTCAATCCGGAACGCAAGTCGATGCCTGATATCGACACCGACTTCTGCATTGAACGTCGTGGTGAGGTGATCGACTACGTCACCGAGCGTTACGGCGACGACAAGGTGGCGCAGATCATCACCTTCAACCGGATGACCTCCAAGGCGGTTCTGAAGGATGTGGCCCGGGTGCTCGATATTCCCTACGGCGATGCCGACCGTCTGGCGAAGTTGATTCCTGTGGTTCGCGGCAAGCCCGCCAAGCTCAAGGCGATGATCGGCGAGGAATCACCCAATCCCGAGTTCCGCGAGAAGTACGAATCCGATCCAACGGTGAAGCGTTGGGTGGACATGGCGATGCGGATTGAAGGCACCAACAAAACATTTGGTGTTCACGCTGCAGGCGTGGTGATTGCGGCAGATCCTCTCGATGAATTGGTGCCATTGCAGCGCAACAACGATGGTCAGGTGATCACGCAGTACTTCATGGAAGACGTGGAATCCATGGGGCTGTTGAAGATGGATTTCCTGGGGTTGAAGAACCTCACGATGATCGAAAAGACCCTCGAACTGGTGGAGGTGAGCAGTGGCACCCGTGTCGACCCCGACAAACTGCCTCCGCAGGATGAAGAGACCTTTGCTCTCCTCGCGCGCGGTGATCTTGAGGGGATCTTCCAGTTGGAATCCAGCGGAATGCGGCAGATCGTGCGCGATCTCAAGCCCTCATCGCTGGAAGACATCTCATCGATCCTGGCTCTTTACCGACCGGGCCCCCTTGATGCTGGATTGATTCCCAAATTCATTAACCGAAAGCACGGCCGGGAGGCGATTGATTTCGCCCACGCAATCCTTGAGCCGATCCTGTCGGAGACCTACGGGATCATGGTGTATCAGGAACAGATCATGCGGATCGCTCAGGATCTGGCCGGCTATTCCCTGGGTCAGGCGGATCTCTTGAGACGAGCGATGGGCAAGAAAAAAGTCTCAGAGATGCAGAAGCATCGCGACATTTTCGTCAAAGGAGCCTCAGAGCGTGGCGTTGATCAAAAGGTCGCCGACGAACTGTTCGATCAGATGGTTCTCTTCGCTGAATACTGCTTCAACAAGAGCCATTCCACGGCCTACGGTGCCGTCACCTACCAGACGGCTTATCTGAAGGCCCACTATCCGGTGGCCTACATGGCGGCTCTGCTAACGGTGAATGCCGGAGCCGCCGACAAGGTGCAGCGCTACATCTCCAATTGCAATGCGATGGGGATCGAGGTGATGCCCCCGGATGTGAATGCGTCCCTCACCGATTTCACCCCCAACGGCGATCGGATCCTGTTTGGACTCTCCGCCGTTCGCAATCTTGGTGATGGTGCGATTCGTCATTTGATCGCCGCTCGCGACAGTGATGGACCCTTCCGGTCCCTGGCCGATCTTTGTGATCGGATTCCGTCCTCGGTGCTCAACCGCCGTGGCCTGGAATCGTTGATTCATTGCGGTGCCCTGGATGCCATGGATCCGCAGGCCAACCGTGCCCAGCTGATGGCTGATCTGGATCTGCTGCTCGACTGGGCCTCCTCACGGGCCAAAGACCGAGACAGCGGCCAGGGCAACCTTTTTGATCTCATGGCTGCTGCGTCCGATGACGACGGGCCGGCGGATCTCAGTCATGCCCCCAAAGCTGCACCGGTGTCTGATTACCCCCCGACTGAAAAGCTGCGGCTTGAAAAGGATTTGGTGGGCTTTTACCTGTCCGATCACCCGCTCAAACAGCTCACTCCCTCCTCGAAGCTGCTGGCACCGATCGGTCTGGGCTCTCTGGAAGAACAGCCAGACAAAGCCAAGGTGAGTGCCATTGCGATGGTGGCTGAAATGCGCCAGGTCACCACGCGTAAGGGTGATCGCATGGCGATTCTTCAGCTGGAGGATCTCACTGGAAGTTGCGAAGCCGTGGTCTTCCCCAAGAGCTACGCACGCCTCGCCGATCATCTGATGGCCGAAGCGCGCTTGTTGGTATGGGCTGGCGTGGATCGGCGTGATGAGCGTGTGCAGCTGATCATTGACGACTGCCGCGCCATTGATGAGCTCAATCTGCTGTTGGTCCAGCTCCCCTCTGATCAGGCCAGTGACATCGCCATTCAGCACAAGCTGCGCGAATGCCTGAACCAACATCGTCCGGAACGGGATGAGTTGGGTGTGAAAGTGCCTGTTGTCGCCGAGGTGTGCCATGGCGACAGCGTTCGCTACGTGCGACTTGGCTCACAGTTCTGCGTCAAGGACGTTGATGCAGCCATCGCGTCACTGCGAACCCAATCCTTTGAAGCCCGGTGCAGCGACCGTCTGGTGCTCACCTGATCCTCTGATCAAGTGAGGCTGATCAACAAAGCTTGATCAGGGCTTTGACTGCTTTTGCTGTTGCTTCTGGGCCCGGATCGACTCCTTCATCCGCTGGATGTTTGGCTTGAAGTTCTCGAAGCCCAGCAGAGAACCCGGTTCGGGATCCCAGCTGGCGGTCAACACGCCAACGCTGAGGCCCACAAGACCCAGGAGGAAAAACAGGCCGGAACCCGTCAGCGTCAGTCCAGGAGCGATATCGGCAATGCCCCGGGTGACCACGAAATAGCTGCCAACAAAAACTCCCATCCCAGCGAGGGACGGGAGTCCTGCAAATACAGCAACGCGGCGGGCCATCCGATCGGCCACGTAGCGAGGGATGGCTTCCTGCCGAGGTGTGCCTGAAGCAGGCTTGCTCCCCTTCCCAGACCCCTTTGGCTCAAAGGGAAGGGCATTGCGTTGCTCAGGCATGGGGCAGTTCGATCAGCCGCGGATGCCCAGTTTGGCGATCGTGTCGGCGTACCGTTGCTCACTCTTGCTGCGCATGTAGTTCAGCAGGCGCTTACGGCGGCCAATCATCTTGAGCAGCCCCTGGCGAGAGGAGAAGTCATGGATGTTGTTCTGCAGGTGGCTGCTGAGACGGTTGATCCGCTCACTCAGCATGGCCACTTGGACCTCGGCCGAACCGGTGTCGGTGCCGTGGGTTTGGTGGGTGTTGATCAGCTGTTGCTTCTCGGTGGTATCAAGCGACATGCGCGGGGTGCAGCCCTGTCAGTGCAAACAGCAATCTTACCTTCGCGGGGGTCGGTTCAGGCCGAATCGCGGCTCAACCACTGAAGACAGCCTCGCAGCCACGCGTCCTGGTCGTCTCCAGGAGGCGGGGCACCGTCCGAACCCTCGGCGATGGCACGAATGGCGCGACGAATTTCGAGATCGTCATACCCAAGCATTGAGAGGGTCGCTTCGACGTCAGCCCCGCTTTCCGGCATTTGTTCTGAGCTCACTCCCTCCGCGAGTGAAGGGGCTGGGTCCATTCCGGCAAATGCCGCAATGGAGGTCCGGAGTTCCACCGCCAGGCGCTCAGCGGTGCGCTTGCCAATCCCTTGGGCCTTACAGAGTCGGCGCAGATCGCCGTTGCTGATCGCTTCGACAAGTTCCTTTGGCTTGCATTCCTGCATCAGTGCCATTCCTGCTTGCGGGCCAACACCGTTGACGCTGATCAACTCTCTGAAAAGATCTCGTTCTTGCGTTGATCTGAAACCGAAAAATTGCCAATTATCCGCGCTGATGGTTTGGTGAATCCAGAGTTGAATTGTTTGATCGGTTTCTATGACTAACCATTCACGTTGTGTTACTTGAACTTCGTAGCCAACACCATTGCAGCTCAGAGTCAACTGACTGCGATTTCCGCGCTGCAATTTGTAAACGATTAGACCCTCGAGCCAGCCGATCATGGATATCTACCAGTCTTCTTATCTTAGTTGAGACACAGGCTGTGCCGCAAGCTGTGAATTTGCATCATTTGCTTGACGAAAAAACGTACCTCGTTAGTATGAACCCAAATACATCTCCTTATGGAGCTGACGCCAGAGAAAATAAGGCTTTTCCCGATCGTCTTGTTGATGATCATTGGTTGTTTTGGTCTGCTTAATTCAAAATCAATTTTACGCTCGCTTCTTTCCCTTGATTTAATTGACACGGCCACTATCACGATTTTCGTGTTCATTGCTGGCTCCTCTGGTTTTCAGACGCCCATTGTTTCCGCGCAGCGATACAGCTCTTATTCAGACCCATATCCGCAAGCCATCATTTTGACAGCAATTGTTATTGGATTTGCTACCCAAGCTTTGCTTTGTTCTGTAGCACTACGCCTTGGCAGGAAATCGCCAATGCTCCGGTACAGGGATCTTGAAAAATGATGGACTTACAGATTGTTTTCCCAGCACTTATATTTTTGCCTGCATTTGTGGGTTTTGTAGGTTGCGTTTTTCCAAGAATTATCTTCCCACTTGGCGTACTGAGTTTGCTTGGCTTTGCAGCATCCAGCTTTTTTGCATTGCAAGGTGATTTCGCCTTTGCATTTACTTTGGTTGGTGAAGGGGGTATTCAATTTTCTGTTGATTCCTATGCAACCCCTCTGATATTTGGCAGCAGCATAACTCTACTTATCGTATTTGGTCTTTTCGCGAATCGTTTTACCCATTATTTCTACCAAATATGTTTGGTTCTGCTCACCGCGTTGTTCATTTCTTTTAGTGCCGTTGACTTGGTCAGCTTGTTTATTTCGTTAGAGCTACTTGGTTTTTGTGCATTTCTGCTGGTAGCAGACCGTAATGATAAAAAGTCTTTGTTCAATTCTTTCCAGTATTTGATTGGTGGTGGATTGGCAATGCTCATCTATTTGATTGGCGTTGTGCAAGCTTTCACATTTACAGGTAGTTTCTTGTTGGAAGATTTGGTGAATGCTCCCGATACAGCGCTTTGCTTAATCATTGCTGGTTTATTAACTAAATCTGGAGTTTTTCTTTGTGGGTTGTGGGTTCCCAACATTTATTCCCACGCCAATTGCCAGTCTTCCGCAATACTTTCAGGTTGTGTGACCTGTGCTGGTATCGCTCCAATTGCGCGGATGAGTCAGATTTTGACTCCAATTAGCGATTCGATGATTGTTATCGGTGTGATCAGTGCTGTTGTTGCAGCCATCTATGCCGTTTTTGAGCGTGAAAGCGGGAGGGCACTTGGCTGGAGTTCTGTCTCTCAATTGGGTATTGCCATCCTGTCTCCATCCTATGGCTGTATCTATGCAATGCAGCATGGTATCTGCAAGGCATTGCTATTTTCTACTTTGCACGATGATAACGATCATCCAGGCAGTCTCTCTAAGCACGATTCAAACTATTTAAATAACCGAAATTCACCAAAAGAACTATTAAGAGTAATCGTTTTTATTGTTGCGAGTTTATCCATCATGGGATTTCCATTCCTCGCTGGTTTCACTACAAAAACCTGGATTAAATATGATCTTCCATTTGAAGCAAAGCTTATATATACAACTGCATCTTTGCTCACTTCAACTGTTTATGCCCGTTTGATTTTCGACAGAATCAACGTCTTTATCAAAAGACAAAATTCAAGCCAGTCTAATTCATTTGATTTTGCAGTCACTTTGAATGACTTATTTTCAAAGCCTAAAAATTATATATTAATACTATCCACGGCTTTTCTGGTTTGCTCGTCCTTTCTCTTCCCTGAATTGTTGACGATCGGTTCGATTCAGTCAGCAGTTGTTTCTGCAATATTGGGCGGCATTCTGTTTGTGTCAGTCGTTGGTATACAAGCTGATGACTTTGTCAAGCCGGTCACACGAACATTGGATTTGGTTGGTGCACCTTTTCTGGTCGCTGCTCTGTTACTCGCAAATCTCCTTTACCTAAAAATCTAATGACAAATTTTATAAGGCTATCCCTAATTCTTTTGTTCCGGCTTTCGTTGTGGTCTTTGGTGACTGCAAGTTTCCATTCAAATAATATTCTAATTGGTTTAGTTGTTTGTTTATTGATACCATTCGGTGATTTCAGAAAGCTGAAGTTATCACCGTTGATCTCTGAGATTTTCCTCATCTTACGTCTGCCCATCGATATGATAAAAGAAAGCATCCAGTTAATCTTAATCTCAGATCCTGTTGATGATTTTACTGAGGAGAGTCTTTCCCAACGGGCGATGAATGGATCAAGGTATTCAAAATTTCTTGATCTTTTTCGAATGACTTTTACCCCAATGACTTTGGTGACTCGTCTTGAGGAGAGTGAAACTTGGAGAGTGCATAACGTTATTTCTGCCTCCACCCAGGATTCCCCACAGGAGGTTACCAAGCAATGATTCAATTAAATCCTGTACGTCTTGATGCCCTTGAATACATCATTATATACCTGATGTTATTAATTAGTTTAATCCCCGTATTTGCTATTTCTAGGTCTCAAGATACGCCAGAGCGTATTGCCTATGCCTCAAGCTTTGGACATAAGCTTGCGATGATGATACTAATTTTTGGTGTTTTTAGAGGGGATTGGATGATTGGCTGTATTGGTGCCTTCATTCTTATTGTTGGGGATGCCGGCATGCTTATTCTTTCTTTGCTTGAGATGAGGATTTGAATCATGACACCAACCGTACTTTCATACACAATTCTGTTTGTCGGTTTGTTCTTTTGGACTTGGGGAACTTTTCCTATTCTGAATCGTGAGCATTCCATCTTTTATAAATTGCACACTCTTACTGTTTCGGATAGTGTTGGTTCACTTTTAATCCTTTTAAGTTTAATCATTCGTTTCCCACAATATTGGCCCTTGCTAGTTGTTACTGCTCTCTCCTTGTCGTTATGGAACACGATTTCCAGTTATATTCTTGGAAATATTTCTGATCGAAGATTATGAACAACGCAATTACCAGCACAGCTTTAATTTTCCCATTCGAACTCCTGCTTCCGGTTCTGGGGATTCTCCTCATACGTTCTCAATCTCCAATTAATAGCCTAATTTATCGCTCGTTCCTGGGAAGTATATCTGCACTTATTTATGCCCTTGTTGGCGCCCCTGATGTTGCATTGACTGAGGTAATGGTTGGCACCCTTTTATCCTCATTGCTCTACATCGTAACCATTCGCTCTTGTTATTCAATTGTTTTGATCCATGATAAAGGTTTGATTGTTCCTGATTCTTTAAAATTAAAGCTAAAAACATTGTTTGATGAGCTGCACTTAAATATTGTTTATCAGCCGGAGGATTTAACCGGTGAAAATGTTTCGATACCGGATTGTCTGGCGTCGTCTAAATATTCAGGTTCTCCCCATGCGATTATGCATGAGTCAATAATCTATTTTGAGGCCAAAAGCCTACTCTTTGATGTGCAAAGTACAGACAATTTTGATGATGTAAAAACTGACTTATCTTTTGCCACCACTTCCTCTTTATCATGACATCTACATCCAAAACACCAGACTCAAGGTTCTTTCTTTCTTCAAGCGAATCCTTGAAGTCTCTTGTTTATTTGTTGGCCATTACATCAGTGATGTTAATGGTCTTGTTCTCGCGAGATGACACTCTTGGAAGAGATACACAGGCAATTGTTGACTATCTTTCTGCTTATACACAAATACCCAATTCGGTTACATCAGTTATTTTGGTAACGCGTCTTTTTGATACTGTTGGTGAAGTTAGTGTATTTACAATTGCCGGACTTGGCGTGAAAATCTTGCTGCATGAGGAGAATTCTGAAGAGAGATTTGTTGGGGTTAATGATCAAGCTGTCCGTCTACTTCTTGATATTGCGGCATTACTGAGTTTTTTCTTGGCCATTGATCTTGCTCTCAAGGGGCATTTAACACCCGGTGGTGGCTTTGCATCAGGTGTTGCGGGAGCAACTGCTATCACACTTTTGATGATCACTGGAAGGCTTCAAAAAGTTGAAGACTTCTACTTCAAGGCAAATGCACCTGCAATCGAAAAATTTGCCGTCGCTTGCTTCATACTACTAGCCTTGGCAACTTTATCTTCTTTTTTATATCCCTCGTCGATATTTTCGAGCCTCTCACCATTGTTTTATATCCCTGCTTTGAATATTGTTGCTGCTCTTAAGGTCACTTTTGGTGCCTGGTCAATTTTACGGCTATTTATTATCAAGAGGGGTGTACTCTGAGTTTATATGAAGTCTCCAGGTAAGGATCCGTGGTATTTCGGGGATTACCTGGGTGGCCTTCCTGGCAATAATTATTCTCTGCTACTTAATTGCATAATAATATTGCTTTTGGCGCAAATCGCCCTAAGCACTGAACCATCATTAGATACCAATATTGGTAATTTTTATCTTGACTTCGCTTTGAATCTGATAGAGCTTTTTTTCGTCACTGATTATATCGGTAAGTTATCCAATACGTGGTCTTTATTTGGTTATTCTTTAGGTGGTCTTTTGGCTTCTTTCTTTCAGAGAGGTGCGTTCGTTGATCTTGGAATTCTCTTGGTCCTGGTGACTGAAGTTTTCCCCAACGATTCGTTCGTTGTGATCGGAATTTATATTTTCAAATCTTTACTGTCAATATACTACTCGGGATTTCAACGTGTCTTGAAACGAGTTCAGTTTATCCTGACTGAATCTCCTGGTTATACATTTTTCCCCTTGGTCTTGCTAGCCATTGTGA
>Ga0213866_10002563_pt1 | contig 12724 bp, 17 predicted proteins | sample PICome_11_FD_160079 | JGI IMG/M metagenome (GOLD analysis project Ga0213866, IMG submission 160079) | Coastal seawater microbial communities near Pivers Island, North Carolina, United States - PICO284 | ecosystem: Environmental > Aquatic > Marine > Coastal | place: USA: North Carolina... | reverse complement strand
ATCACCGTCATCTTCACGCCCAGGCTCTGCAGCAGCACCAAAGTGCCGATGGCCCACACCACGGTTCTCAGCAGTGGGAGCAGGCTTTGGAGGAGTTGTTGAAGATCATCCGCGCCTGCGCGTCGCACCAATCCGAAAAGAAATCGCGATCCAATCCGGTTAACCAACCGAATCAGAATGATCGTGCCAACAATGCGCAGCGATGTGTCGTAGGCCCTTGCAATGTTGTTGGGCAAGCCCAAATCATCCTGCGCGAGGATCAGGGTGACCACCAAACCGAAAGGCACCACCGAGGCGGCGAAGGTCTTGAGCACAACGTCGTCGAAGTCTGATGTGGTCCGCTTCGTAAACCGAGGAAAAACCGTCCTACACAGGAAGGCCAGGGTCAGGGTGATGGCTGAACCGATCAGCAGCGTTGTTAAAAAACCAGTCAGATCCATCGCGCACACAGGAGATGACCGTGATTCTCGACGGCCTTGCTGAAGCTGGCAACAAGATCGGGCTCAAGCGCGCTGAAGCACCAGAGAGAGGTTGTTGGCGGGCATCGGGACCACGGCGTCGAGATTGAAGCCTGAGTTGGCGGCCAGTGCGGTGATCGTGTTGAGGTCGCGGAGTCCCCACTGAGGGTTCCGTTGCCTCAGGGATTGGTCGAAGGCGGCATTGCTCGCACTCGTGTGCGCTCCATCGCGCATGAATGGGCCATAGATGATCAATGGGGCTCCGCTGGGCAGCAGCAGGGCAGATTCTTCGAGCACAGCATCAGTGCAGCTGGCTGGACTGATGTGCAGCAGGTTGATGCAAACCACAGCCTTGAGTTCTTTGCGGATGTCGCGAGGCAAGGGCCAGGGGCGTTCCTCGACATCGATGTTGAGGGCTTTTGGCATCACCTGACCCAGCCCTTGGTGTTGGATCCAGGCGTTGATGCTGGCGCGATGGTCTGGATCCGGATCGCTGGACTGCCAGAGCAGATGGGGGCAGCGTTGTTGAAAGCAGACGGCGTGTTCACCACTGCCGCTGGCCAGTTCCAGCACGGTTCCTGAGCGAGGTAAGACTTGGCTCAGCAGATCTCCGATGGGGCCGCGGTTGCGTTCTGTCGCCGGGAAATAAAGCCGTTGGTCCATCGTCAGATCGGGCAGGGGGCAGCGCTTTGGCTGCAGTGGCGGCGCAGCTCGGCCAGCCAGGCCTCCAGTGCTGCGAGCGCATCCGGTTGCAGGCGGTAGTAGATCCAGCGGCCGCTCTGCCGGTCTGTGAGCAGTCCTGCTTCTCGAAGCACCCTGAGGTGAAACGAGAGCTTCGACTGGGAGAGGTTGAGGTCTCCAGTGAGGTCACAGACGCATCGTTCGCCCTGCGCCAGCGCATGGATCACGTCGAGGCGGATCGGGTCGGCCAGTGCTTTGAGCATCTGCCTCGACTGTTCGACATTGAGGGTGTTCTGGATCACAAGATCAGTCTCCCCCGCTCTGCTTGGATCAACATAATTTGATTGATTAAAGGGTCTCGGATGCGGATTGGTATCAACGGTTTTGGACGGATTGGTCGCCTGGTGTTCCGGGCCCTGTGGGGACGGCCCGGCATCGAACTGGTGCACGTCAATGATCCCGCTGGCGATGCATCAACGGCAGCCCACCTGCTGGAGTTCGATTCTGTGCATGGTCGCTGGGATCGAGGAATCACCAGCAGCGCTGATGGATTCAGCGTGGAGGGATCCGCCCTCACCTGGTCCTGCGAAAAAGACCCCACCGCTGTGCCCTGGAGCGATCGGGGGGTGGAAATGGTGCTCGAGGCCAGCGGCAAGATCAAAACGCCGGAGACCCTCAACCCCTATTTCGAGCAGGTGGGTTTGAAGCGTGTGGTGGTGGCCTGTCCTGTAAAGGGTGTGGTCGCTGGTGAGGACGCGCTCAACATCGTCTATGGCATCAATCACCACCTCTATGAACCAGCGCGGCACAAATTGGTGACGGCGGCCTCCTGCACCACCAACTGCCTGGCGCCGGTGGTGAAGGTGGTGCACGAGACCTTCGGCATCGAGCACGGTCTGATCACCACCATTCACGACATCACCAACACTCAGGTGCCGATCGATTCCTTCAAAAGCGATCTGCGTCGGGCGCGCTCCGGCCTCACCTCGCTGATCCCCACCACCACCGGCTCGGCCAAGGCGATCGCAATGATTTTTCCCGAGCTGAAGGGCAAACTCAACGGCCATGCCGTCCGGGTTCCCCTCCTGAATGGATCGCTCACCGATGCGGTGTTCGAGCTCAAGCGGAGCGTTACGGCAGAGCAGGTGAATGCTGCATTCAAAGCTGCTGCTGCTGGGGAGCTGCGGGGAATCCTGGGCTACGAGGAACGCCCGTTGGTGTCTTGCGACTACACCAACGACAACCGCAGCTCGATCGTCGATGCTCTCTCGACGATGGTGGTGGATGGCACCCAGCTGAAGGTGTTGGCCTGGTACGACAACGAATGGGGCTACAGCTGCCGCATGGCTGATCTTGTCTGCCATCTGGTGGGGCTCGAGGCATGAAGCTCTCGCCCCTGCAGCAGTACGGCATCGTCACCGCCAACTACTGGGCCTTCACGCTCACCGATGGTGCTCTGCGGATGCTGGTGGTGTTCCATTTTCATGAGCTCGGCTACACCACCCTCGAGGTCGCGCTCCTGTTTCTCTTTTACGAGTTTTTCGGGGTGGTCACCAACCTCTACGGCGGTTGGATCGGCGCACGCTATGGGCTTCGGCTCACCCTTTGGGTGGGCACACTGCTGCAGATCTTGGCATTGCTGCTGCTGATCCCCGTCGCAGCTGGGTGGCCGAAGCTGCTGAGCGTGGTTTATGTGATGGCCGCTCAGGCCATCAGTGGCATCGCCAAGGATCTCAACAAGATGAGTGCCAAGAGCGCCATCAAGACCGTGGTGGCAGAAACGCCGGAGGATCAGCAGCAGGGGCAACAGCAGCTGTTCAAGTGGGTAGCGATCCTCACGGGATCGAAGAACGCTCTGAAGGGAGTGGGTTTCTTTCTCGGTGGGGTGCTGCTCACCGCCTTTGGCTTCAATGCTGCCGTGGGCTGGATGGCGGCAGGCCTCGCCCTTGCCTTTCTGCTGACGCTGGTGCTGCCCGGGGAGATAGGAAAGATGAAGTCCAAGCCGGCCTTCTCCTCCCTGTTCTCGAAATCCCAGGGCATCAATGTGCTGTCTCTGGCCCGCTTTTTTCTGTTTGGTGCCCGGGATGTCTGGTTCGTGGTGGCCTTGCCGGTGTTCCTGGAGGCCTCCCTGGGTTGGAGTTTCTGGGAGATCGGTGGCTTTCTCGGTCTCTGGGTGATCGGCTACGGCATCGTTCAAGGATCAGCGCCTGGCCTGAGACGTCTCTGGGGGCAGACCACATCGCCGGGAGTGTCTGCTGTGCAGTTCTGGAGTGCTTTGTTGACGGCGATACCGGCTCTGATTGCTGTGGCGTTGTGGCGCCAGGTGGATGTGGCGGTGGCCATCACCGCCGGCCTTGCCGTCTTCGGCGTGGTGTTTGCGATGAATTCGTCGATCCACTCCTACATGGTGTTGGCATACACCGATGCCGAGAGCGTCAGCCTCAACGTGGGCTTCTATTACATGGCCAATGCTGCCGGACGCCTGCTGGGCACGTTGCTCTCGGGGGCGGTGTTCATGCTTGGCAAAACCGAAGCTGCGGGCATGCAGGCCTGTCTCTGGGCGTCATCCCTGCTGGTGTTGTTGTCGTGGTTCAGCAGCCTCAGACTGCCGGCGGTGCGAAACGCCCCGGGATGAGTGCTTGTGTGAAGGACGTTGGCGGCAAACTCTGAATTTCTGCTGAATATCGCTGTATTGGTAGGGATTCAGACACCTACGAGCAAGGATTTTCTGCTGAATGGGTGAATTCGCTTTTGATCTGATGCGCGACGAGCCTGGCAGCACTGATTGTCGATTGGTGATTGATGCCAAGCGATCCTTGGAGGATGTGCTGCGTTTGATCGCTGATCTACCCCACACCGACCACATGCGGAGGCAGCTGCTGTCGGTGTACAACCAGTTGGAGGGGATGCATGACCTGAAACGCAGTGGCGGAGCCAATGTGTCGTTTCGTTCGGCCGATTGGAGTTCCTCGGCGAAGTCATGACGTCTCAGCAGTAGCTCATCAGATTTTGTGCGGCTGATTGGAATCAGTGGTCTGGTTGGTTGCCTCTCTGTGTGTACTGGCGATTGGCAGTTGTCATTGGCTGGCCAGTTGGCTTGCCTCATGCCCAGAGCAGCAGCAGCGCTGGGCATCCGTTGGAGGGGGCGCCGGCTTGGCTTATGTGTTCATCCATTTGCTGCCGGAGTTGGCTTCGGGGGGATCTGAACTCTCAGAAATCCGAGGCCTCGTCGATTACGTGCCTGCACCTCTGGTGGAAGCCTTGCTGTTCCTGGTTGCCCTGGGCGGTGTGCTGGTGGTCTTCAGTTTGAACGTGCTGATGAAGCAAAAGGAGGGTGCACCGCCTTATGCGGTTTGGTTGCAGCTCTTCAACTTTGCGGCCATCAATTACCTGTATGCCTATTCCCTGCCGTCACTGATCACAACCGGAGTGGGTTACGGCGTTTTGTTCACTGTTGCGATCAGTGCCCATGTGTTGTTGATGGACCGCTATGCAGCGGAGCATCATCCGCAGCGATTCCGCCGCCGCAACCGCTGGATTGGAAGTGCTGCCCTTGTCTTGGGGCTTCTGCATGCCTTTGTGCTTCATCCAGTGGATGCGCTCACGCTGGCCACGGCGACGGCGTTTCTCGGTGGGGGCCTCTTAATGGCGGTGTTCCGTGACGAATTGCCTGATCTGCAGCGGACTCGATTGCCCTGGCTTCTGGCTGGTTGTGGCGGCATGGGAGCTCTGCTGCTGCTTCAACTCCTGCTCCATGGCCATTAACGAACTGCAGCCGATAGGGTCAGGTGTCGCCTTCTCGCTGTCCTGAGAGATGTTTGAAAACGACCGCCGTCCGGCTTGGCTGAACTGGGTCTTCCTTGGGATGTTCCTCTGGTCGTCCTGGCAGCTCTTTGGTTTTTGGTCCCAGCGGCTCAGTGGTTGAGGGGCTCTTAGACCAGGGCGCCGGTCAAGCGCAGCGTTCCCCAGAGGTCGAAGACGCAGAAAATCAGTCCGATCACAATGATGTCCCAGGCCTTGTGGCGCAGGGCCCATGGGGCGAGAAATAATTCTGCGATCCCATGGAGTGCGGTGCCGATCGCGATGTGTTCGAGCACCAGCAGGCCATGGGCCAGCAGGAACAGTGCACTGGCGATGCATCGCATCAAAACTTGCCAGGAACCGAGCAAAACCCACAGAACTGGATGGTCCGACACCTTAAACGTGCTGACGTCCTGGCTCAAGCCAGCTGCCTAAATCAACCACTACTGTGCTGTGATTCCTGGAGAGTTGAGTTTAAACTTTTAATCCCTTAGTTGTAGGCCTGTCTCGGCGAGTTTTTTGATGCAGCTTCAGCTCTGCATTGGGGAGCAGCTCAGAAAACGTAAGGAATTGCTCTACAACCTCGGAGCAATTTCGTCCTATGGGTCAATGTTGACGTTCTTTTGGCATGGCGTCGAAATGCTGCTTGCCAAAGAGTATCCCGAGTCTACTTTGTTTGTGTATGCCGCTTTGACGTTTTTTACCATTGTGGTGATGGCTCCCTACAAATGGGATGAAAAATGGATGCGTATAAAAACATCGGTTGGCATGTTGGTGTTCGGTGATTCGCCGGCGATTTATTTGTTCTGCTGTATTGCGTATCGATGAGATAATTGGATTTTGATGTGGCCGAGTTTGTTCCGATCTTGATTCGGTTTGGTTGAATTCTGATTGCGTTGTCTCAGGGGAACTCGGGGGAGCTCTCATCATTTTCCCAAGTTGGCTCTGCGGATGCGTGTTGAACTAAAGCCTGAATGCGGCAGGCTTGTATGACTAGCGCAATTCGAGGCTTTGGTCCTTCTTCGTTGAGTCGAGGACCGCGTCTGTTGTTGATGGGAGCTGTTTGCGGTTTGATCGTTCCCTGCCTTGCTGGGCTGGCCTTGAGTCAGGAGCTTCACCGCTGGCCTGTGGGTGAGGCAAGCTTTAGGATTTGGTGAAGGAGAGCATCCTCAGGAGTTGGTGGTGAAGTGATTGCATTGAATTAAAAGGGCTGCCTTATTGATGCAGCCCAGTGCGTCGATTTGAGATGGTTGAATGAATCGAAGCAATATTAAATATCTGTTTTCGGCGATGCTTTCACTCCTTCTTTGTTGTTTTAGATTGAGTGTTTAGTCTTTGTAGGGATAGTGGTTGGGGACAAAGAATTGCTCGTTAAAGGGAGGTCGTTTGTAGCTTCCTTGCTTTGGGCGCTTCGGCATCTTGGTTGGAGGTGGTGTCATGTCTTCATAGGGCACCTTGCTGAGAATGTGGCGCAGGCAATTCAAGCGGGCGCGGCGCTTGTCATTGGCTTCCACCGTGAACCAGGGAGCTTCAGGAATTTGTGTTTTTGAGAACATGATGTCCTTCGCTTTGGAGTACTCCACCCAGCGATTGCGTGATTCGATGTCCATTGGGCTCATCTTCCAGCGCCGTTCTTCGTTATCAATGCGTTCCTGGAAACGCTTCTCCTGTTCCTCGTCGTTAATGGAAAACCAGTATTTCAGCAGCAGAATTCCGTCCTGCACCAGCATTTGCTCAAACTGCGGGCAGGACACATAGAACTGCTCCACCTGTTTGGGAGTGGCGAAGCCCATCACCTTTTCCACCCCAGCCCGGTTGTACCAGCTCCGGTCAAAGATCACGATTTCTCCAGCACTGGGGAAATGCTCCACATAGCGCTGGAAATACCACTGGCTTTTCTGATGCTCCGACGGAGTTCCCAGGGCGACAACCCGACACCCCCTTGGGTTCAAGGGCTCCGTCAGCCGTTTGATTGATCCTCCCTTGCCGGCGGCGTCTCGGCCTTCAAACAGAATGATCATGCGAAAGCCCGTGGCTTTCACCCAGTACTGCATCTTGACCAGTTCCGTCTGGAGTTTGGCCAGCTCCTTTTCGTAGGTCTTTTTGTTCAGCCGCTTGTGCTTGTTGGAAAAACCCTCTTGCAGCTCCACCATGATTTCCTGCGGATGGTCAATATCTCCATCGCTGTAGTGATCGATGGCCTCAAGAACGGCTGTCACGTTGTGATCGCTTGCCTGGCTCATGCTGCAGGTGAATCTGTTGTTCTGTTCTGGCAGTGATCCGTTCTGCAGGCATGCGTCAGTTCAGTTTTTTACGGAATTTCGGGACTTTTCGTCCCATTGACAGGGAGCCTGATGATCACAGCAAAGCGTCCTGGATTGCCATTTCCCTGCTGAAAATCGATCCGCCCTGCGTGGGTGCGCACCACATGATTCACGATGGCCAGCCCCAGGCCGCAATGGCCTTGACGTCCTCGTGCCGAATCCAGGCGTTGAAAGGGTTGCAGGGCACGTTCCCATGCGCTTGCGGGCATCCCTTGGCCCTGGTCCCAGATTTCAATCGCGATGTCTGATTGCGTCTTTTGCAGCCGAATGACAACCGGTGACGTGCCATGGCTGAAGGCATTGTCGACCAAGTTGCTTACGGCGCGCCCCAGGGCCACCGGACGAATCCGCGCGCTGATGGAACTGAGTTGCAGGTGCAGCTGCTCCCTCGGCTGGCCCGCCACGGTTTCAGCCAGCCACTGATCGAGTGGACATTCAACGCATTCCTCCCGTTCCCCCCCTCCCGCGTACAGCAGAAACTGACCTGTAATCCGCTCCAGGGCCTCCAGATCGCTTTGGCAGCGCGTTCGTTCCTCGGCATTGAGCTCCGGCATGGACAAACGAAACTGCAGCCGCGTGAGGGGTGCCCGCAGATCGTGGGCGATGCCAGCCAGCATCGTGGCTCGTTCCCTTTCACCTTCAGCGAGTCGCCGCACCATGGCGTTGAAGCGTCGGGAGATCCTTCGGACCTCAGCAGATCCTTGTTCGGGCACAGGATCGCGGTTGATGTCTTCTCCCACACGGGAGACCGCGTCTTCGAGCTTTCGAAGAGGACGAGCGACATCGAGCAGTAGATAGAGAACCCCGGTCATCACCGTTGCCCCCACCAGGGCCAGCAGCAGCAGTGTTGGTGGCGGCGGCCATGCGCGCGCCATGGGCAGGGGGGTGCGCAGCCAGACCGGTTCCAGCGGAGAGAACAATTCAATCCACACCTCCGGCGTACCAGCCCTACTGGGGGCAGGCCGGAGCGCAGGGCAGTGCGACAGGCGAGAGCAGAGCACCTGTTGAAGCTCCTGGCGGCGGTGGGCCAAAGCCTGCGTCTCTCGACGTGGCTCCTCTGGTTGTTCACCCACTTGAAGTTCCAGGCCAGTGAGCTCGCTGATCAGTTCGGGGGGGTAGCGCTCCAGGGTCAATTCGGTGAGGCGGATGTTCAACGCCAGATCACGTCCCAGCTGCAGCGTCTGGAATCGTTCCAGTTGCCGGCCAAACAGCACCTGCAGCACCAGCAGCGCCAGCATCCAGCTGGCCAGAAGGGCTGTTCCCCAGGCGCCGAAGCGAGCAAGTCCGCGTGTCAGTCCCCGTTGGCGAGGCATCTCAGCGGGATCTCGGCGTGCCGTCCGGCACAAAGACGTAGCCGTACCCCCAAACCGTCTGCACGTAGCGGGGGCGGGTTGGATCCGGTTCCACCAGCTTGCGCACCCGCGACACCTGAACATCCATGCTGCGACTGTCGGTGTCGCTGCCGGGACCTCGGGCGAGTTCGATCAGACGTTCTCGCGATAGGGGGCGATGGGGATGGCGCACAAAGGCGGCCAGAAGGCTGAACTCTCCGCTGGTGATCACAACCGGCTCGTTGTTTTGCAGCAAGGTTCGTGCGGAGAGATCCAGTTGGTTGTCGCCAAAGCGGATGCATTCCCCACCTTCCACCGGTGTTCCCGCCGGCATGGCGTTGCGCCGCCTGAGCACGGCTTCAATTCGGGCTGTCAGTTCTCTGGGTAAGAACGGTTTGGCCAGATAGTCATCGGCTCCTTGTTCGAGGCCGATGATCCGATCAACACCATCGGCGCGAGCGGTGAGCATCACCACGGGCAGATCGTCTCCGGCATCCCGCAGCCTGCGCAGAGCCGTCAGCCCATCATCACCAGGCAGCATCAGGTCAAGGACCACCAGATCCGGACGTTGGCACTCCAGACGTGCTTCGAATTGCTTGACATCGCAGAGACTGCGGACGTCGTAGCCCTGGTCGATCAGGTAGGTGCCGACCATTTTTCTCAGTTCCGGGTCGTCATCCACCACCCAGATCATGGTGTCTTTGGCCATGGCCATCAGCGGATGGGCTGATGGTATGCAGCGGCTTGTCCTCTGTCCCTCGCCAGTAGGACCCAGTCACAGCTGAGCAGTCGTCGGTCATTCATCAGTCATCGTCAGAGTTGCCCAAGCTCCATAGGCTGGTGGCATGACTGCGCCAAACGCCATCCGTGTGCTCGGGCCGTTGGCATTGGCGCTGTGTCCCTTGGCGCTGCAGGCCGCTCCGGGCAGCAAGCCCATGCGTGTCTACAGCGCCAGGATGGAAACACTGTTCATCCGCCTCGATCTCAACCGTGACGGTCGATTGGATGCTTCTGAAGTGCAGGGTCAACGTTCCCTGAGCCGTGTGCTCAAACGCCAGAACAATCGCTCCTATCTCTTGCTGGAGGATTTACGTCTTCAGGATGCATCACCCAGTGGCCCGCGCCTCAAGCACCATTTCCGCCAGGCAGATCTCGACCGGAACCGTCGCTTGGATCGACAGGAGGCCAAGCGCATCCCCTGGATCAGTCGCAACTTCAATGCTTTGGATGGTGATCGGGATGGAACCGTGACGCTTGAGGAGTTGTGGAATCATCAGCGCTCCTTGGCGCCGCCTCAGCGCCGGCCTTGAGTGGGGGGTGACGTCACCAATCGAATGATGCGAATCAACCTCCAGATCGCACCAAGTAGGAGGACTCCCGCCAAAAGCGCGATTGCGGCAATCAGAACGATGGCAGCAAGTCCGAGCATGGCTTCCAGCAGCTGCTGAACACCGCGAATGAGATCAGCAATCGCTTCGCTGAGCAGCAGCATGATGTCGACCTGCTGGGGCAACTGATGCAGCAGCACAGCAAGCCCTGCGGCAGCAGCCAACATCAGCACGACGACCGTCAACTGACGCAGAACGGCTCCGTAGGGGAACCGCCGCCGCGGGCGAAAAACCCGTCGCTGATCAAGTTTGCTGCTCCGGCGTGCCTTCCTCATGGCATGGTGCAGGTCAGAGTCGCATCAATTTGGAGATTCTGAAGCGTGTTGTGCGCACGTCAACGGTCTGACTGGGTTTCAGGCTTCTCAACGGTTGCTGATGCTGGTGAGGTTCCCTTGGTCTCTTGAGGCAAAGGAACCAGCCATGCCGTAGCGATGGTGCAAGCCAGGGCTACCCCCGCGAGGAGGGGTGGACCAAGGCGTTTCTGCAGAGGAACGCGATCGACGATCTCCTGACGCTGGAGGGGGCGGTCTTCGGGGAAGGTCCAAGCCAGCTTGACCCTGCTGTCGAGCCGTAACCGATCAAGGCAGCGCACCAGGTCGGCCAGTTCAGCGTCATCGAGCTTGAGCTGCAAGGGCTCAACGCCCTCACGGCTGCTGCGCAGTTCCAGCCGATGGTTGGCCTGATCCGGCCCGATGCTCACAAAACCGCTCTCCTGGCCAAAACGGCGCTGCACGCCAGACAAGCGATGTCTGGCGTAGGGCATCACCGCTGCCATCAGGGCCTCAAGGTGATCTCGGGTGCCTTCCAGTTCTGGTGCCCCCACCAGCTGCAGCCTCCAGGCCGACAGGATGCCGATCGCATCATTGGAGTGGCCTGCGGAGAGATCTGGAAAGCCCTCGACCTCCAGGCGTGCTGCCGTTTGTTCGTAGTGGTAAGTCGTTTTCAGCATGGTCGGCCTAGGGGGTGGGGTCGAGCAGGGTGGCGCGGAGTCGATTGATTCCTCCTGGGCCTGCGCAGAACGCCAGGGTGCTGATCAGCTCACGGTGTAGAGGTCCTGCCGGCTCCATCTTGAGAAGGCGAACAACGGCTTCCCGTCGTTGATTCATCCGCTCCTCAATCAGATCGCGCAGGCGCTCGTGGAACAACTGCCAACGCTGTTGGGTGAGCTGTTCCGGCTCGCGGCTCGAGAGGAGTTGGTGGAGCATTGGGTAGAGCCGATCTGCCATGGCACAAACCAGGCAGATCAGGGATTCGGCATCCACCGGGTCGAGTTGGTCCCGCCGGGTCGTGCGCCGAAGCGGGTTATGACAGCGCCGCTTCCAGAGCTCAACCCGGTTGGGGAATTGCGCCTGAAGACCCATCTGCTGGCTGGTCCAGACCATCGCCTCGCCACCATTGAGGTCCAACGCTTCGATGGTCAGCAGCAAGAGGTCGAGGCGCTCGACGCCCCGCCGGCTGAGACGAGCGCCGTCGGTGGGTGCGCTGAGGGCTGGAGCTTCAGTCATGGCTGCGATGATGCCAGGGGCACTGCCATTGCGTCACCTGGATTTGGATCTTCAGTCGCACATTCGTTCAATTCCAGACTTTCCCAAGCCTGGAATTCTGTTTCGAGACATCAACCCGCTTCTGCGGTCGCCCGAGGCCATGGCCGAGGTGATCCGCCAGCTAGGCCGGTTCTGCGACCAGGTGAAGCCTGACCTGATCGTGGGAATCGAATCCCGTGGCTTCATTTTCGGGGCTCCCTTGGCCAGCGATAGAAAGCTTGGCTTCGTGCCTGTGCGGAAGCCTGGAAAGCTGCCCGGTGAGGTGGTCGGTCTCGACTACGCCCTGGAGTACGGCACCGATCGGCTGGAAATACAAGCCGATGCCTTTGAGAATTCACCGCGGGTGCTGGTGGTCGACGATCTGCTCGCCACGGGTGGAACCGCTGCAGCGACGGGCCAGCTGGTGGAGCAGGCCGGTGGTTGCTTGGTGGGCTTTGCCTTTGTGATCGAGCTGGAGGGGCTGGGAGGCCGTCAGGCGTTACCCGCGGGCCAACCCGTGGAAGCGTTGTTGCGCTACGCCTGATTGTTCTGCCAGTCGAAGACCTCCTCCAACTGCTGCAAACTCAACAACCCGAAGCTCCAAAGCACGATCGGGAGGGGGGCTTGTTCCAGTTCCGCTTGGCGTTGCCCCAGTTCCAGAGCGCTGGGACTCAACCCCAAACGTCGCTGAAGAAAATGCATCAGCGCCTCCGTCGCTGGGGGTTGCCGCTGGCTGGACATCACCATGGTCGCGACCCGCGCTGGGTTCAGTTTGGCAAGGCCTGCCAGAGCTGCATGGGGCCGTCACTCATGGCCCGCAGGCTGAGTCGGCGCACTCCAGAGAACTGTTTCAGAAGCAGCAGTGCCAAACGCCGCAGGGGAAGCAGCAGCGGTTGACGATTGGAAAACACCCGCACCAGAAGATCCGTCGCCACACCCACCTGGAGCACATCGAGCCAGCGGCTCATCCCGTAGTGCCGAGCGATTGTTGCGGCGCTGCCGCCCCGCTCCACGGCGCGCAGCAAATCATCCACATCGCGCCAGCACAAGTTGAGCCCCTGGCCGCCCACGGGATGGCACCGATGCGCTGCCTCACCGATCAGCACACCCCGTCCACGGTGAAAGCTCTGCGCGAGCAGCCATTGCTGGGGGAAGGCCCGGGGTTGATCAAGCAGGCGATCCGGCTCAATCCCTTCGGGAAGAACTCCGGCTAGCTGA
>Ga0213866_10002561_pt1 | contig 12725 bp, 8 predicted proteins | sample PICome_11_FD_160079 | JGI IMG/M metagenome (GOLD analysis project Ga0213866, IMG submission 160079) | Coastal seawater microbial communities near Pivers Island, North Carolina, United States - PICO284 | ecosystem: Environmental > Aquatic > Marine > Coastal | place: USA: North Carolina... | reverse complement strand
CTCTGTGGAGGAAGCCAAGGAGCTGGAATTGTTCGTCACCGATGGGGGCGACGGACGAGGCGGCGATCACGCCAGTTGGGCCGACGCCTATCTGACAAAAGAATAACCCCCTTTCTCCCCCATGCATGACGCCAAACCCCGGTTTCCACGACCCTTCCGCCAAAAGCAAATCCCTAGCAACGATTTACAATCGTCGAGGATTGCGCGGGGTGATAAGAATTCTTCAAGAATGAAAAACTCCAAACCACGATTACTCCTAGGCGCAGTTGCCTTGGTTCTCCTGGTAGCTGGCGGCACTTATGTATACACTCAGATCCAAAGTCGGTCGGGAAGCCCATTGAAGCCTGGCAACATCCAAACCTCGGAGCACGGCGCAACGATTTATCATCTTCAGGATGGATGGCTCATCGAAGGCGCACAGAAAGAGGATGGCACGATCGCAGATAAGACCTGGTTGGTCTTGATTGCGAACCGGGTAGAAGGAACGCGCTTCAACGTGTTCTCAGAGCGCGTGGAATGGACTACGAACGCCCCATTTGTGGAATGGAATTCGGAGGACAGGAAGGCGAGGGTTTCGGGGAACACTGAGTGGGGCGCCATCATCAAGGGTGAATTTCGGGATTCCAACATCGAAGGGACTCGGTGGTTATCGGGTGTCAATGTCACGGAACCCCGGATGGTCACCGGTATGTTGATTGACAATGACGTGTTAGCCTCCGTCAGGAAAGATCCTTCCAAACACAGTGCTTACGATCTTTACGAGCTGCGAGGCCCGAAGGTAGAGCGCCCAACTCCGTGAAACAAAAGCGTGCTTCAGCGTCGCCACACGCCTAGGCCGCATGCCCCCAAATCAGCGAACAAGGCAGTGATGGACAACCGGCTATGCGCCCCCAGTCAACCCCCTTTCTCCCCCATGTATGACGCCAAACCCCTGTTTCCACGACCCTTCCGCCAAAAGCAAATCCCTAGCAACCGGAAGATTGGGCACTACTGACATTTCTTCCTCCTGCGGCGCGGGTTACCGGTGCCTTTCCTGAGTCTTAAGTGGGCCTTAATCACCAAGTCCATCTCCATCACTATCCACCACTCCGCTGAGCGGATTCTCGATCACTGCCTCCCAAGCAATTTTACGAAACACTTGATCCAGTTCTGTCGAGGGGTAGCCGTGTTTATTTCCCGGTAAATTGATTTCGTTTTTAATCAGTTCCGGAGACTTTTTGTAAAGAGTCGAATAGAAGACATAGCCTTCCAGTCGATCAAACCCGGTCCCGAGATGCCCTCGGTGATCTCTCCAGATGGAGCGTTCTTTGCCGGTGACTAATTTGTGCAGGCTTTCGACGCCGGGCAGCTTCCCTTTCACCTGCAGAACCGCCGCCTTGGTCACCGCCAGAGACGTTGGGATGATAAAGATTTTTCCGGGGTATTCCGCCTGCATCTTGGTAATGAACCCCTTGAACAATTCGTGCTTTTCGGATTCCAGCTTGGTGAGTAGTTCAGGGGTATACTCCGTTTCATCTTTGGGTGGCTTGCCACCCATGAATGGCCAGAGCCGGATCCAGGCGTCCGACAGGTAGAACTTCATGTCCGGGTTATACTTCAGGCAGTAATCGATCCAACAGCGGTAGTATTCCGGCTGATCCTGATCGTAAGGCCCCCACAACATCGCATCCCAACCGGCATTTGCGATCGCCGGCAGCAATTTGGGTTTCGGCTTTTTGTCGAAGCCGAAGATTCCGTTTTCCTGCTCCCACTTGTAGCGGACGCTTCCCGTCATACCACCGCCCGTATGGGTGTGAAGAGGCTGGGTAAAACCGGCCGCCTCACAAATGGCGGGTAAGGTGCTGTAACCGGGCTTCATAAAGCTGTGCCCGGTCCCAACGACCCTTAGCACGCCATCCGCTGACTTCGGCAGGTCGGGAAAGTCCCCACCATACTGCTTCATCAACTGCCCGGGAGTCAGGTAACAAACTGCATGCTCAGGAAACTTCTCTTCCTTCCAGCCGGGATCGGGGACGAAGGTGCCCTTTTTGCCAGCAACCTGACCACGACTTTTTCGCAGCGCTTTGCGATACGCGGCGGCCTCTTTTTCACTGAGCTTGCCGTCGCCATCGGCATCGGATTCCGGAAACCGTTTTAAAAATTGAGCCAGTTGCTCCGGTGTCGCGGCAGAGGGCTGTGGCGTCGGTGTGTCGGGAGTGTCGGCGCCACCCAGTTTTTTGACGAGTTCAACCTGCTCAGCTCGAGACAGGGTGCCGTCTCCATCGGCATCCGCATCGGGATATTTTCGCAGAAGCCCCTTTTCCACGACCGCCCACTCGCGCCCGGCCAGTTTACCGTCGCCGTTACGATCGACTTGAGGAAGTTTGGCCAGAACTCGTTTTGTGAGGGCGGGCAGAACCTCGTCGGCAAAGGAGGTGGCGGAGAACATCCCAACGAGGGTGGAGGTGATTGCTAAGATGGTTAGTTTCTTCATAAATATCCCTTAAAGAATAAAACCCTGACCGAGCCCTTTGGTTGCGCTCCGGCAGCTAGATTTCTATTTTATTTTTTTGATTTGGATTTTTCCGGTGAGCTTTTGGTCACACAAGGAGGTGTTTCAAATGAAACTATGAACTTAATTGATAGGGCCTTCCCGCCAGCTTTCATCACCCTTGGAGAAAGATGATGCGAGGAAGATGTGTATTGGCTGGATGCAAAGGACGCGAAGAGGATTTTTGGGAGCAGGGGCGATGGTTGGGATTGGAACGGTGGGCACAGGAGTTGGACGAAACGCGAAAGCGAAAACGATCGGATGGCAGGGAGGCAAGAGTCCGTGGGCGATGTGTTTGGATACGGCGACCTTGGCTAAGGAGATCCCGCTGGATGAGAAGGTGGAATTGGTTGCAGGAGCCGGATTTGATGCGATCGAACCCTGGGATCGAGAGTTGGAAGCTTACGAGAAGGCGGGAGGGTCTTTAGAGAAGTTGGGGAAGAGAATCAAAGCGCTTGGCTTGTTTGTTCCCAGTGTGATCGGACTGTGGGGAGTGTTAGCGAACAGTGAGGAGGAGTTCGAAAAGAGGATTGATGAACATCGTAATCGGTTGCGAATGGTGAAAGCGATCGGGTCGTCTCATGTTCAGTGTATCCCGGACTTCAAGTATAAGGATAACTTCAACATGGAGTCAGGAGCGGCTTGCTATGCAAAGATTAGCGAAATAGCACTGAAGGACTATGGGCTGAAGACGGGGATCATCTTTCTCAATGCGGTAGGTAAGCTTAAGACGGTGGCGGATGCAGTGAAGTTGGGCATGAAATCGGGTTGGAAAGATGCTAAAATCATCCCGGACAGCTATCATAACTATCATGGTGGGACTGCCTTAAATTCACTGCGTATGTTGCGTGGGAGTGCCATCGCAATTTATCAGTTTGCTGATGCTCCAAAGGGCCAGAAAATGAAGGATTCTTGGTGTGACGGAGAGCGGGTTCTGCCGGGAGATGGGCAGTTGCCATTAGCCGAAGAGTTGAAAATCTTGTTAGAGATTGGGTATGAGGGGTGTGTCTCTCTGGAACTGTATAATGAGCAGTATCGAAAGAGAGAGCCAAAGGAATTCCTAAAGGAGGCACACGCGAAGACTTTACGATTGATCATGGAAGCAGCGGGTTAGGCTGAGGCGCTATTACCATAATCCTGAAGTGAAGTGATCTAACCCCCTTTCTCCCCCATGAACTCCACCCAATTCCGCTCTTCACGGCCTTTCCGCCAGAAGCAAATTCCTAGCAGTCAGTAGTCATTGTGAGTCGCTTTAAACGTTTAGGTCGCCAAAGCCATTTTTCATTCATGAATCTTCCCATTCAGACTGTATTCACGTTTTTGCTGATCCTGCCGATCCTTGCGCCCGCACAGGACATTCCCGAAAATCTAAAAGCACAAAACTTAGCGGCTTGGTGCATCGTTCCTTTTGACGCAAAAAAGCGCGGCCCAGAAGAACGCGCAAAGATGCTTGTGGAGTTGGGCATCAAACGCAGCGCGTATGACTGGCGTGCGAATCATGTCGCGGAATTCGAAGAAGAGATTCTCCAATACCAAAAGCATGGGATCGAGTTCTTTGCTTTTTGGAGTTCGCACCCGGAGGCGTTTGAGCTTTTCGAGAGGTATGATATTCATCCACAGATTTGGCAGACTTTGGGTTCTCCGAGCGAGGGCACCCAGCAAGAAAAAGTCTCGGCTGCTGCTGACTCGTTGGAAATATTGGCGCAACGCAGCGCGGGCCTAGGCTGTAAACTTGCTCTTTATAACCATGGCGGCTGGGGGGGAGAACCGGCTAATTTGGTAGCGGTCTGCCAAAAAATGCGACAACGCGGTCACGATCACGTGGGCATTGTCTACAACTGGCATCATGGGCACGGACACATTGCGGATTGGGAGAAGTCGCTAGTGCTGATGAAACCCTACTTACACTGTCTGAATCTTAATGGAATGAACGATGGGGCAAAACCCAAAATTCTGAGCCTTGGTCACGGGAAACACGATGCGGCGATGCTCAAAACACTGATTGAAAGTGGTTATGATGGTCCCGTCGGCATTCTTGATCACATGGAAAACGTGGATGCTGCGGAGGCGTTGCAAGCGAATCGAGATGGACTGCAGTGGCTTCTGAATGGAAGGCAGGGAGAAAAGCCGAAGCCTGCCGGAGCTTCTTTAAGTGTAGCCCCAGCGACAAGACCATCTGTTTCGAGGCCGATTTCGATCGAGGGACCTACGGGTTTTGGAAAAGCACTGGCTGGTGGCGCGGTCATCAAAGCTAATCAGTCCTGGCAGGAGCCGCCGATTACGGTAGATTTTCAAGTGAAGCTTGATACCCCAAGTGGTTTCAACATTTTCGTGGCAAGCGACACCAAGAATTCGAGCGCCCACTGGGAGCTTTTTGGATGGAATGAGAATGGGAAACTGACGCTCTATCTACCCGGCGCGACGCCCGATCATATTCGAAGTGATTTTGTGATCAGTGATGGGCAATGGCACGCGGTGGCAATGCAGTACAGCGTCGATCGTGTTCGATTGTTTGTCGATGGTCAGCAAGTTGCCGATCAGGAAATCTCATTGAAAAAGCCGCGCAAGGGAGGAGCGGGTGAATTGGCCTTTGGTCGGCTGGTGAGCGGGGGCATCGGTCACCAAGGAGCCATCGATGAGGTGCGGATTCGCAAGGGGATCCACGAACCGGGGACGGATGATGGCGAGATCCTAGGTGAGTGGGATTTTGAGGATCTCACCAAGCTAAAGCTTGTTTCTTCAGTCACATCGGTTGATTCGAAGCGGCCTGTAAGCGAAGGCCATCCCTTCACCAAGGAGGGACGTGCGCCACTCGAACGAGAAGCGGACTCGTATTGGCAGCACGAAATTAACCGTGACCGCGTGTACGATTTTTATGCGAAACAGGCGTTGGCTCGCGCTGAGAATCTCGTCGCCTTTCCAGGGCTCGACGGTGGGCATCAGGGGCACTGGGGAAATCAAAACGATGAGACAACTTGGAAAGATGGCAGGGTTCGTGAGATGGATCACGGCTCGATGGTCAGCGGTGTTTTTCGTGGAAAGGGGCTAACCATTGCGCGTGCCGTGAGTGTTCGCCTCGGTGGTGATCTCAATGTGGTTTTCGATACCGATGCTTGCCAGTTCTCCGTAGCCTGGAGAGGCGATTTAGTCAAATGGTCGGATGTGCGACGAGGTTTAATGCACGGGATCCCAATGGGTGGTAAGCCGGTCGAACTCAGCGTGCTGGATTCGCCTAGAGCAAACGTAAGATTTCTTGGTATCCACCGAAGCGGTGAGCGAGTGGTGTTTTCTTGGGTAGAAGGAGATCAGGTCCGGTATCGGTCTGCCGTGAGTAAAGACGGATGTGTTGTTGAGGTGGATTGCGAAACTTCAAGAAATCCTGCGGCGCAGTGGCCCGCGCAAATCGCGACGCAAGGTCGGCTCGGTCGTGGTCATCCCTACGCGATCGATACCCTAACACTGCCGATCGATAATCCGTATCGGGCCTTGTTTTTTACGAGCGACTTGGATTTTCTTGGGCCCAATCGAATTGCGATTTGCAACATGCACGGAGACGTCTGGCTTTGCGATGCGACCGACAATCTGGCCGAGCTCAAGTGGAAGCGTTTTGCTGCAGGCTTGCATCAGCCGCTTGGTCTGAAAGTCGTTGAGGGCGTGATTCATGTGATGTGCCGAGACGGAATTATCGCTCTCCATGATCGAAATGACGACGATGAAGCGGATTTTTATGAAAGTGTGAGTCGAGAGCATATCACTTCGAGCGGTAGTCACGATTTTATCACTGGATTGCAACGCGACGCATCTGGTCGCTGGTTTTTTGCTTCCGGAAATCAGGGTATTTGCTGCGTGAATGGCGATCATCTCGAAGTTCTTGCGACTGGTCTACGCAATCCCAACGGGCTGGGAATCTCGCCTGATGGCGGAGTTGTCCTGAGTAGCGTGCAAGAAGGCAATTGGACGCCTGCGAGTGCGATTTGCGATGTGAGCCTCGGTGGGCACTTCGGAGCGGGTGGCCCTCGTGATGGGCAGCGAGGATATGTGGCGCCGATGCTCTACCTGCCGAGGGGTGTGGACAATTCGAGTGGTGGTCAGACCTTTATTGATAGTGATCGTTGGGGGCCGGTAAGTGGTCAATGGATTCACTACTCTGGTGGTTACGCGAAACACTTTTTGTTATTGCGTGAGCAAATCGAGGCCAACCCGGGGGCTCAGGCTGCAGCGGTTGTTTTACCTGGCTCGTTTCTCTCCGGCGCGCACCGCGGACGCTTTTCAACCTTTGACGGCCAACTCTACGTTGCAGGAGCTCAGGGCTGGGGAAACTACAGCGTTGCCGATGGCAGTTTGCAGCGTGTTCGTTACACGGGTGGGAGTCAGCGTTACCCTTATCCCATTGCGTTCGAGACTCGCGCCAATGGGCTGCTTCTGACCTTCTCCCAAAGTGTCTCGAAGAACCTCACTGACGCTAAGAAGTGGTTTGCGCAACACTGGAATTATCGCTACGGCCCGGCCTACGGTTCTGCCGAGTTCTCTGTCGCCAATCCGGCAGAGACTGGTCACGACCGCTTGGATATTCGTGGGGTATACCGTGTTGGCGAGGATGGGAAACAGCTCTTCTTGGAGATCCCTCAGCTTCGGCCTGTCAATCAGTTGCACCTGCACCTCGACGCTCAGCCACGTCTCGAACTCTTCGCCACGCTTCACGAACTGGGTGAACCCTTTACCGAGTTTCCCAACTACAAGCCGATCGAAAAAACGTTCGGCCTTGCGCAGCAAACTGTGCAAAACGTAAGCAGTTCAGAGGACCCCGCCGTGCTCATGACCGCCTGCGCCGCCTGTCATCATCCAACCAAACAAGTTGTTGGTCCGCCACTCGCTGACATCCGAAAGCGCTATGCCAAGAATTCTCAGGGCATCGTGAATTGGGCCATGCAACCAGAAAACAAAAATCCGCAACTCCCACCGATGCCGTCCTTTTCCTTTTTGGGCGAAGAAAAGCTACGGATCATTGCCGATGCGATTTTGAGTCACCCGGAGTAATTCACTCTCATGAAAACGAATGCCCAATCCACGAAGTTCGAGGCGTTTTTTGTTTCAATTGCCTGACAACTCAGTTTGGATTGCCCTCATGCAGCTCCCGCGCATGATTCGACCTATCTTCCCTTCAATCGTAATCAAGGGGGGAACTTTGGTCTTGGCATTGAGCATGCCCGTTCTCGCGGAGGGAGAAGCTCAGCGGCTCGATGAGGTGGAGCTTCGAGCCGATGCCGAGGAAACCTTTAAGACGGAGGTCGGTCCCTTTGTGAAAAGATATTGCACAAAGTGCCACGGAGGTGGTCGTGCCAAAGCGAACACCAGCACCCCTTTCTCCCCCATGAGTTCCGCTAATCTTCGGTTGCCGCGACCTTTCCGCCAAAAGCAAATTCCTAGCAGTCATGAAGCGACGCACCTACTTTCTTGTCAATGACACACGCTACGACAACCACCACGGCTGTCTCACAGTCGTCGCCAACCTTCACAAGGCGATGGCGCAGCGGGGTTGGCAGTGCACAGGATCGCTTCCCGTCAGTGCCCCTGCCGCACATCTCAATCGGCACACGGCGGCACTCGAGGGCGCAGGCCTTGTCCTTATCAATGGCGAAGGCTCGCTGCACCACGACAGACGGAACGCAAGGCGTCTGCTGAACATTTGCCGCGTGCTGACGCAGACACACCCGACGGCGCTACTCAATACCGTCTGGCAGGACAATGACGCCGAGGCGTGGGGCCCCGTACTACAATCGCTGAAAGCGGTATATGCCCGCGACCGCAAAAGCCAGGAGCAGCTGGAAGGACTGGGCGTTGCGGCCGGGTACGCACCCGACCTGACGTTCTACGACTACCCCCGCTTCCCATCAGCCAAGCGCACGGGATTGCTGTGCACGGACTCTGTTCTGAACAGTTGGACCGAAACCGCGCTACAGCTCTGCGAACGGGAGAAGGACTTGGCGTTCATGACGCTGTTTACCGGCCGGATGTGCCACACGCGAGGCGCAAAGGACTGGCACAAGCGCGTCAAGTACAGCGTCTATCCCGCGCTCTCCAAGCGCCTGGGCATCAGCGTTCCACCCCGATACCGGGCCATTCCGCACGCCATTCCGGATACCCATGCGTTCCTGGAGGGGCTCGCGTCCGCTCGTTCCATCTGTGTGGCACGCTATCATGCACTCTGTTTCGCGATTCAACAGCAGACACCGTTTATCGCGATCAGTTCCAACTCGCACAAGAGCGAAGCCCTCATCGAAGAGGTCGGCCTACCGGTCAAGTCCTACAAAATCGCCCCATCCCAGGCCGACAGCGTCGTCAGGAGGCTGAACGCGGTGGCCGACGACAGCGCCGAATTCATGACGAAGGCTGAAGCATTCACGCGGGATGCAAGACAGCGAATCGATCGCATGCTGGATGCGGTAACGGGAACGGCAAAAGCTCGTGAGGAATGGGCAACATGACTGATTACTTCTTCATATCGTCACCTCTGCATCTGCTGGTGAGCGCCAACCTCTCGCTTCTGAACCCGGAGAACGAAAGCGTCGCCGTCATCATTGCAGCGAACGGGAAGACGGGGACCATGTTCGCGAATGCGGCCCGCAAGAACCCCTCTGTTTTCAGCCGGGTGATGCCGCTATCGGCCGACATTCAGGGGCGCCGCCACAAGAGGTCCCGGCTCTTCCGCCTGCTCGAGGAGGAATTTGCCCAACCGGGAGACACCCGCCTCTTTGCCGGTAATGACCGCCGCATCGAGTTCCAATACGCCATGCATGTCGCGTCACAGTCTGACGGATCTGTCACCGGCGCTTATATGGATGAGGGTGCCGTAACCTACATGGGGCATAAATCGATGCATCGCGTGGCTCACCGCTTCATCGATCCGCTTCTGAGGAAACTTTTCTACGGGCCATGGTACCGGCAGGCTGTCACAACAGGGGCCTCGGGTTGGGCACAGACCGTGTACGCGGCCTTCCCGGACGCGGTGCACCCACTTCTGAAACAGAAACACATCGTCCCGATAGACCCATCCCCGTTCCGCAGCGAACCGTTCAAGGCGTTGGCGGACACGATGCTCGAAGGCAAGGACGGCTACGACGCACTGCTCGGCAACATGCAGTTTGTGATGACTCTACCGCACGAGGGAAGCTATATCGATCGCCCCGGGATCTACGAGCAGGTCGCGACCCAAATCTTCAAACACATTCCCCCGGAAGCGGTCGCCATCAAAGCACACCCCCGAATCACGAACCGCCCACTGCTGGACCAGATGTTTCCTGGCACTGTCGTTCTCGATAACACCGTAGGAATGGAACTGTTGCTTACCATGCTGAATGACGACTGCATCGTCGCCGGCGATATATCGTCCACGCTCCTCACAACAAAGTGGCTTCGCCCCGACCTTCCCGCCGTCGCCATCCTCGGCCCTGAGACCGACCTCGGGCGACTGGGTGCACTCTACCGGAAGCTCGACATCCCAATGGTGGAGACCAGCGAGCTATCTGAATGGCTCAGCCAAGCAACGGGAGCACGGTAGCGATGTACTACTTCGGACGCATCATGCGGCGCGACCCCCGCCAGCCCTCGCACGTACTTTGTGACCAGGAGGTATTGCTGGACACTGGCAAAAAGCAGGCCATCAAAAACTGCGCCGAGTACGAGGCAAAACTGGGATGCCGGGTGTTCTACCTCCCCGCGCTCGAAGCAAAGCTCTTTCATGCGACCCATGGCTGCACTGACTGCGTTCACACATCCCGCCCCAATGAAGCGCAACTCAACCGCACCGGCGGCACCTTGGGACGATACAAGACAGAAGAGTGGCGCAAGGCGGTGACCACACCGATCACCAAGAGACTCGCGGAAGTCTGGCTCGTCAGCGTCAGGCTCTGGGAAGCGGGGCTCGGTCCACAGCCCCTTTGGGTGTGTTCAGTTGACCGCGTCGTGCGGGATGGTCGGGACATCGGCCCCACCTGCGGGATTCTATCCCATAACGTGTTTCGGCTACGCCGCAAGCGCCGATGCAAACTTGACCACATCATTCAGGCGGGCCTCGTTCCCGACAAAATCCAGAGCTGCTTCCGGCAGCAAGTAAGAGGCTACGTGGTCGATCTCTACTCGGTCGTGGGCTGCGTGCCCGAGGGGGCCGAGGACGAAACCAATGCCTTGGAATCCGTCCTCGCCCACCCCCCTTTCTCTCCCATTAATGCCCTCAATCTCTGTTCTTCACGGCCATTCCACCAAAAGCAAATTCCTAGCAACCAGGCAGTAAACTCTGAATGATAAAGCCCTCCCCCTTGCTTTATTACCATAACAGACGCATCATCCGCACTGGCTTATTATGATTCAAAGTGATGGCAAAGGCTCTTCTCTCCCAAATCTACAATCTCCTATGGTTGCTACTGGCACCTCTGGCTCTCTGTTACTTTCTGCTTCGCTCACTCAAAGCCCCGGCGTATCGTCAACACCTGTCAGAAAGATTTGGGTTAGTCACCATCCCGCCAAGCCAGCAAGGCGGCCTGATCATACACGCCGTTTCGATGGGAGAGGTCATTGCTGCCACCCCTGTGATTGAAGGGCTGCTAAAAGAGTATCCGGCCCTTCCTCTCACTGTGACCTGTATGTCTCCAACCGGACGGGCAAAGATTAAAAACAGTTTTGGTCACCGGGTCTGCTGCCAATACCTCCCGATTGACCTGCCAGGCTTTACCAGCCAATGGCTGGACAGATTAAAGCCTCAGGCTCTGATCATTATGGAGACGGAGCTATGGCCCAACCTGTTAAAAACCTGCCAACAGAGGCTCATTACAACCATAGTTATTAACGCCAGACTCTCGAAAAAGTCGGCAGCAGGGTATCGCAAGCATGAGCTCATTCGCCAGCTAATTATTGGCCGGATTGATTTAATGCTCTGCCAAAACAGAGCAACCCAAAAACGCGCCCGCGCTCTGCAACTCACCAGAAGCAGCCACACGGTTGGCAACCTGAAATTTGACTATAAGGCTCCGGAACAGAATCAAAAACTGGCAACAGAGCTTCAACAACAGCTAAATCGGCAACCACTCTGGGTTGCAGGCAGCACCCATGCCGGTGAAGACAGCCTCATCATTGAGGCTTTCTGCCAATTAAAGCTCTCTTTTCCCCGCCTTAAACTGGCTATAGCTCCCCGTCACCCGGAGCGTTTTAACGAAGTTGCCAGACTACTTGAAGATGCCAATTTGCAATTTGGACGGCGCAGTGAAAAAGCCAGCCTAAATGAGCACGACATCATGCTCATCGATACCATGGGAGAGTTGTTGAGCTGGTATCAAGTGGCCACAGCAGCTTTCATTGGCGGTAGTTTGATTGAGCGCGGAGGCCACAACCCTCTTGAAGCGATGATGTTTGGCTGCCCGGTCCTCTCCGGCCCGCACATATTTAACTTTGCTCAGGCATTCAGACAGCTCGACAACAAGCAGGCTGTTCTGTGGGTCAATACAAGTCAGGAGCTGACTCAGCAAATGAGTCAGTTGCTTGAACAACCCGCACTACACCAAAAAGTCAGCCAGCAGGGAAAAGCTCTCTTTCACAAACAGGCCGGAGCAACTGACAAAACCATCAGGCAGATTGTCAGCAAACTTGGAGCTGATGCAAACAACTATCGTGTCAGCCAACAACAGGGTTGTGAGATCTGCCAGAATGAGACACTACTTCAAAACCCGGCGGCAGAGAGCTTTACTCAAGACTTCTGGGAACAAAATATCATAGGACACTCTTCCGGACGTAATACCGCATGGTTTATTGATAATCAGGGGGCCCAAATGGTGCTGCGCCACTACTATCGTGGCGGTCTGATAGGTAAACTGATTAAACAGAGCTTTTTCAGGGCTCCCGCTGCCCGCAGCCGTTCATTCAAAGAGTTTCGCCTGCTGCAACGCATGGCAGCAGAAGGGCTTCCGGTTCCAAAACCTGTTGCAGCTCTTTACCACTCTTCGTGGCTAACTTATCAGGCATCAATCCTGTTTGAACTATTACCCAACACTCAGGATCTCTGTCACCTGCTCACAGAGAAAGAGTTGACAGTGAAACGGTGGCAAGGAGTTGGTCAGACCATTGCCCGAATGCACAACCGTCAGGTCTTCCACTCCGATCTGAACTGCCACAATATTCTGATGGATAAACAAGGCAAAGTGTTTCT
>Ga0213866_10002560_pt1 | contig 12731 bp, 8 predicted proteins | sample PICome_11_FD_160079 | JGI IMG/M metagenome (GOLD analysis project Ga0213866, IMG submission 160079) | Coastal seawater microbial communities near Pivers Island, North Carolina, United States - PICO284 | ecosystem: Environmental > Aquatic > Marine > Coastal | place: USA: North Carolina... | reverse complement strand
ACACGCGCTCCAGCTTTTGCTTCCCGATGCGGTGGCCCAACCCGGTGGCGAGGTTGCTTCGCCATGCGAACCGACGGTTGCCGTCCATGATGATGGCGAGGTGCTTCACCTGAAGCGGGTTCTCGATCACCTCGCGCAAGAGTTTGGCTTCGACCGCTTGGCCGAGCACGTCCCCCATGCGTTCCGAGATGCCCATGCAACGCCTCCGAGCGAATGGGGGTGCATACGGTGTTTGATTGCTCCCCTGCTGGAGGCTCGCCATCGCCGTCATGTTTGAAGGGACGCAGCGGGTGGCAAGGGCATGGGAGATGTCGAGAAAGAGCCCGTTCTCGACGTACCTCCCGTCCCTTCATGGTACCCGAGTGCACTGGTTGAGGCACCCTGTGAACCGGCCCAATTTTCATTCGGCCTCCCAAGCCCTTGGGGGCGACTCCACGGTTGGGATTACACGGCCGCGCTCTCGCCAATTTGGTGGTCCACGGTGAAGAAGAATGCCTGGGGCGACTGGCCACAAAAGGTCGAGCAGGTCTCGGTGGTTACCCACACCCGAAGGGCGGTCGTGTTGGACCTCGACGAGCGCTGGACCGCCCATCTGTACCCCTTTCCCACGGGCAAGGAGGTCTCCACGCTCGCGCTGTATTCCCCGTGGGCCGAGGCGCTGAAACAGGCGCCGTTGGTGATGCCCGTGGCTGGCCTTCATGGGGAGCATGGCGACATGCTGGCGGTGTTCCCGAAGCATGACTGCGTCACTTCGACGTCCTTGGTGGGACGAGCCGATGCGCTTGCGGAAGACTTGGGTCGGCTGCATCAAAGCTTGGTGCCTCACGCCACCCCGAACACCGAGCGACGGTGGAACGACCGCCTCAAGGCAATGGAAGACGGCCTGAAATCCACCACGCTTTGGCGAGCCTCGCACACCAAACACGTCGTTGGCCTGCCTTCCGTTGAGGTCGGTCTCGACGCTGTCGTTGAAGGTGAGGGGGGTCTGCATTTTGTGCCGCAACCGCGTTCGGTGGTCGACCGTCTTTTGGCACCTGCTGAACGTCTGCCCGGCGTTGCCATGGCGGCGAAATTGGAGCAACGCCTCGCCTTGAGCGGTGCTTTTGAGGGCGTTGAGGCCCGTCGGACCTTCTACGAACGATGGGGGGCGTTGCTGCCGCCCGCTTGGACGTCAAGCGCCTCGGTTTCAACGGTGAACGGTGGCGTCTGGATTTGGCGCTACGAGGCCATCTTGTTGATGCTGGCTGAAGCCCGTGCGCACGGCTTGACCGACCAAGCCGCCCAATGCGACCGCTGGCTGCTCGATGTCTCTCGGATTCAAGCCCGACTGGGCGAGTTACGAACGGTGCACGCCGTTCGCAAAGGCGCCCTCTACGCCGCCATCGCCGCCGCCCTCATCGGTTCGGGCCCGCTTCAAGTTCCGTTCATCGCCGGTTCGCTCGCCGTGGGCGCTGCGGCCCACCTCGTGCATCGAAAGCGCACGCCACCGCCCTACTGAAGCGGCCAATCACGGTCGAGGATCACCGCTGCTGGCGAACCCGGCCGTCGTAGAATTCGATGCCCAATTCTTCAGCGATGTTCTTGATGTGGATGATGAATTTGGCTCGCTCTTCGCGTTCCTCAACGCTGCCCGAAACGTCCCAGTAGAGGTTGACGTCCACATCGAGCGAGGTGGCCGAGATCATGCCGATTTGGCAGTACGACGCATCCTCCTTGAGCGTTTTCGGGTTGTCGGCAATCGCTTGCAAAACCCGCTCGCAGAAGGTGTTGACGGATTCGCTGTCGGCGTTGATGTCGAGGTGAAGTTGCGTCTGCCACCGGCGCCATCGTCGCTTGCCCCAGTTCTCCACGGGCGTGTTGACGAGGCTGGCGTTCGGCATCGTGATGATGGTGTCGGCCGAGGTTCGAATCAAGGTGGTGCGGAGGTTGATTTCAACGACCTCGCCCTCAGCAGAGCCCACGCCGATCCAGTCCCCGACCTTGAAGGGCCGGTCGAGCAGCACCGTGATGGCGCCGAAGAAGTTGGAGATGGAATCCTTCGCAGCGAGGGCCAGCGCCAGTCCGGAGATGCCCAAGCCAGCGATGAGCGAGGTCAGGTCAAAGCCCATGGAATCAGCGATGAAGACGGCACCGACGAAGATGATGACGAAGCGAAGCGTGCTTTGCAGGGCGGAAATGAGGGTCTTTTCCGTCCCGTCAATTTCGTCGTCCGTGTCGAACATCATCACGATGTCGTGAACGATGTTCACCAAACGGAAGGCCCAGACCACCAGAGCGATGGCGACCACAAATTGCAGCACGCCGGGCAGAAAACTTGCAATCACGTCGGGCATCATGACCGGCGACTCAAGCCGTTCCATGTCCTCGATCATCGTGTTGAGCAGAACGTAGGCGATGCCCGTCCCGGCGGCCGTCCCCAGGGCTTTGTCCGAATCGCGAACCGTCTTGCTTTTGATGGCCTCGGAGCGAATGATGGTGCGCAAAAGCGTGGGAGCAAAGCGCATCGTGAGGAAACGAACCACGACAATCAGCACCAAGAGGCCGAACAGGGCCAGCAGGGTGTAGTTCGTGAAGCCGAACACCTCGTTGCGCAGGCTTGAATCTGCAGCCGGGTCCCAAAGAGCGTCCATGCTTCGCCCAAGGACCCTGACGAATTGAGGTTTCGGCTCAAATCAGCACCCAAATCACCGGACTTTGGGGTTTCAATTCACCGTTCAGCGGCGCGAACGCTTGAAGAGGTGAGGCGGGTTCGCTCAACCGATAGCATGACGTCAGCCGCGACCGCCGCCTCACGCCACCTCGCTCCTCGGCCCTCCTTGGGCTTCCTCATCGCCCTTCCGCTTTTGTTATCGTTGGCCGGTCCCGTTGCCGGTTCAGCCTACGTGCAGGAACCCGCCTCCGGCGAAGCCCCCGAAGACATTTGGTCCGACGAGTACGTTGCCTACGAATTCCCATGGGGCGGCGACGATGCGGTCCAGTTCAAGGAATACCACACCTACGAAACGATGCGCACCCGCATGCTCCGCTTGGCCGAGGACAACTCGGACTTCGTCAGTTTCCACGAAGGTTTGAACGGCGGCACGAACGCTCGCGGCCAGGTGACCACGGAAGACACCTACAAGGGCTGGTTCTACGGGCACCCATCGCCGTGGTTGAAGATCACCGGCGACATCGACGGAGGCGAATACAACGCCTTCAACGGGGATACGGGCAATTACGTCGACCGTGAGGACATTCTCATCGTCGGCAACCATCACGCTCGCGAGTGGATGTCGTACGAAGTCCCGATGTTCATGATCGAAACCCTCGTCTTCTCCTTCAACAACATCGGCTACGACAACGATGGCGACGGCCTGGTTGACGAAGCCCCCTGGGGCGACGCTGACGGCGACGGTATTCTCGATGACGACGGCGACTGCTTGCGCCTTGACCCGTCCTTCCAAGACTCCGACGGGGACGGAACGCCCTGCGGCCCCGGTGACCTCGGCGTGGACGAGGATTTCTCCGAGCAAAAGCTCCACGACCTCATCAACGCCCGAGAAATCTACATCGTTCCCATGCTGAACGTCGACGGGAACCGCTACGACCGCGAAGTGTACTGCGGCGAAACCGCTTGGGAAAACTGCGCCACCTCCGGATGGCGGAAGAACCTCCGCGACAACACCGTCACCGGCGTGACGCCGCTGCCCGATCTCGACGAAGAGGTGGACGAGAGTTGCGACGGCGTTGACCTGAACCGGAACTACCAGTTCGAATGGGGCGCTCCGCTCGGCGCCACCGGCCCGCTGGTTCCCGGCATGTGCTATGCGTCCGGGCCCAACAACGACGTCTACAACGGACCGGTTGACACGGTCGACCAAGACGGCGACGGTCGCCTCAACGAGGACGGCGTGGACGGCAAGGACGACGACAGCGACGGTCTGGTTGACGAAGACTGGTTGGGCGGTAACAGCGAGCCCGAGACCAAGTTCATTCAGGACCTGACCGAGATGAACGACGAACTCGCCAACGGGGGCTCGGACTTCCCCGCCGTCTTGACTTGGCACTCCTTCTCCGAACTCATTCTCTACCCTTGGGGTCACTGTGCGGACTGCACCAACCCCGACCAAGACCAGCTCAAGTACCACGGAGACGTGATGGCGACGATGTCGAATTACGAGAACTTGCAGTCTTCCTCGCTCTACCCCACGAGCGGTGACTTTTGCGATTGGCACTACGGTCTGTTCAATTCCTACTGCTACACGATGGAAATCGGCAACGCGTTCCACGAGCGTCCCGAGAACATCGACGACATTTTGCTGCGCAACGTCGGCATGGGGATGTACATGATCGAAATCGCTGACAACCCTCGTGAGCGTGCCGATTTGGCCATCGCCAACATCTCCCAGCAGAACTACCTGAAGCAGCCCTCGAAGGTCAACATCCCCGAAGCGGGCGATATTCCCGTTGACCTCTGCGTATCCGACCAGTTCCCCTACAGCGTGGACGCGACTTCGGTGAAATGGCGACAGGTCAAACCCAGCCGGATGCAGAGCGATTACGGACCCCGCGAGTGGTCCACGACGCCCTGGCAGACGGCCGATGTGGTCGCCGTTGAGGGCGGTTGTCCTTTGGCGGCCGGCAACGGGACCGTCCTGCGAGCCATGCTGCCCATTTCAGAAACGGCGACCGGTCAAATCCACTACAAAGCCATGGTGTCCACACTGAGCGGCGCCGACTTCTACCAGTATCCGGCCGAAGGAGGGTACTACACGCTCGACATCGGTTACCGCGCCGCCTTCGGCAGCGTCTTTGGCGCCCTCTTCACCTTCGGCCTGGTGGCCACCTTCGTTTGGGGTGGCTTGGCCGTGGCGCTGCGCATCATGCTCAGCGATGACGAGGAGAAGGTGTTTGAAGCCGACCTTCAAAGTGGGGACTGAGGTGATTCCGTGGCAGAAAGCGACCAGTTCAACGGCCGTCTCGGCTTGATTTTCGCCTCGATTGGGGCAGCCATCGGAACGGGCAACATCTGGCGATTTCCCCGAATGGTCGGCGCAAATGGCGGCGGAACGTTTCTGATTCCGTGGCTGATTTTCCTCTTTGCGTGGTCCATTCCGCTCGTCATTGCCGAGTACGCCATGGGCAAGCGCAGCCGAACAGGAACCATCGGAACCTTCCGAATTTTTGCCGGACGAAAGTTCGCTTGGATGGGTCTGTGGACGGCGTGGATTTCCACCGCCATCGGCTTCTACTACGCCGTGGTCTCGGGCTGGACGCTCAAGTACTTCCAACTCGGCATCACCGGCGCCCTCAGCGGGGAAAAGGTCGACACCACCGAAGTGTGGAACGCCTTTTTGCAGTCTCCAGGACAAGTTATCTTCTTTCAGTTCGTGGTGATTCTCCTCGTCTTGGGCACGATTTGGAAAGGGGCGAAAGCCATTGAAAAAGTCAACTTTTACCTGATGATTTCCCTCTTTGCCCTGCTCTTCTTGACCCTCTTCCTCTCCTTGTGGATGGATTTGAAGGACGGTGTTTTGGACGGGGCCCTGTTCATGTTCACCGTGGATTTCGACATGCTGTTTGAACCCGAAGTGTGGATCAACGGCCTTTCCCAATCGGCGTGGTCTTGCTCTGCGGGGATGGGCATGTGCATCACCTATGCGGTTTACATGCGAAAGGACGAGGATACGGTGCTCAACGCCTTCACGATGGGTCTTGCCAACAACAGCATCTCCATCATCGCTGGATTGGCCGTCCTCTCGGCCATCTTTGCGGTGAACCCCGATCCCTTGGCCACGGTGACCGGCGGCTCCTCAGCCATTACCTTCCTCGCCTTACCCGAGGTGTTTGCACAAGCGCCCGGCGGTGCCATCGGACCGTTGGTCATGACGGCGATGTTCTTCCTCGCCCTCTCCTTTGCTGCCTTGACGTCGATGATTTCCACCGTTGAACTCTGCGTTCGCAACTTCGTTGACCACGGCTACGACCGAGAGCGCTCGGTGCTCATCACCGGTTTGGCCATCTTCATCTTCGGCCTGCCTTCCGCTATTATGTGGATTAAACTCGACAGCGCCGGGGTGGCCTTCCCCGAGTTCCTTGAGGTCCAAGACCACATCTGGGGCTACGGGCTGATGTTTTCAGGTCTGTTCCTCGCTTTCTCCATTTGGAAGTACGGTTACCTCAAGTGGCGAGCAGCGGTTGACGAAGGCACGGCTGCGCCGGGCCTCGCTGGCTACCTCGGAGTGGGTGTGTCGGCCTTCCGGGACGATTTCATCAACACCGGCGACAACGACTTGGAGGTTGGCCGCTGGTGGGATGTTCTGATCTACATCTTCTTCCCGGTTCTCTTCGTCGTGTTGATGGGTTCGTACTTCTCGGACATGATCGCCAACACGCCCAACGTTTGGGATCCGTCGAACCCGAAGGGCTTGACCATCATTCTCCTGTTCTGGGGCGTCGTTGCCGCACTCTTCATCGCCCTGAACAAGAAACTCATCGAACGCCCGCTCTTCCGCAACGTGCCCGAAGGCGCCGATGTCGACATCTCGATGCTGCCGGGCGGTTCGGACGAACTCATCGGCCAAGTCGGTGACCTCATCGCTGGATTTGAGCACCTCTCTCTGGACACCGCCGTCGATGCCGAACTGGCCGATTAAACGGAGGTGGCTCGATGAGCGAGTTGTGGGAGACGCTCACCACAGGACTCATCGTCTCCTTGCTCTTCATCGGTGTGAGCTACTTCTTTTGGCGCCGATACGACAAGCCGACGCCGCTGATGATTGAACGCCAAGAAGAGAAAGCCCGCCTTCGTGAAGAACAACGGACATGGCGTCAAGTCGAAGCGAAGATGCGGGCTGAGCAAGAGGAAGCCGAACTGAAGGCCGCCTACGAACGACGCAAGGCCGAAGAGCGAGCACGAGCGGCGGTGCCCGTTTCCACCGAGGTTAACGATGCGTGGAAATCCCTCGGCGTCTCATCCTTGGAAACGGAAGCCGCCACCATGTTCACCGCCGAGGGCGAAGATGCGAACACCGCTCACCGGGCCAGCGACCAGTCGTCGCTCACCGACGAGGCGACGGCCGGTGACGAGGACGTGCTCAACGTGGCCGAGTTGGTCCAGGTTCGTCAGGACGCTGGGGTTCAGGCGGGAGCGGAGGAGCCCGATTGGGAACTGATCGAGAAACTTCACGAAATCGCCGAACAGGACGATGTCGAGGTGCCCGACGTTCCCGAAGCACCCGACTTGGACGTTGTTGAAGCCGATTTGGGCGCTCAAGAGGACGGCGAGCATGGCAGCGAGGGAACCCACAACGAGGGAACCCGCAACGAACTCGAGAGCGACAACGACGCACCGACGCAACCCGTGGAACACGAGGCGGGCGAGGAGGATACCTCGGTCACCCCAGGCCTTTCGGCTGAAGCGGTGGCGACGCCGTCAACCACCTCGGGGCCCTCTTCCGATGTTGTAACGTGGGACCTTGCCGAAGGCGAGGACCTCTGGGACGGGACGTCGTGGGAAGAAGAGTAAGGTGGAGAACCGCCGTCGAGAGCCACCGCCAAGCGAAGGGGTGATGAAGCCTCGCCGGCTCGCAAGAACGATGGTGCAACGCCCACGCGGGACTCGCGACTTCACGCCCGCAGCGATGAAGCGCCGCTTAGCCCTTGAGCATCTGCTGGAAGACGTCGCCCAACGCCACGGCTTTTCACGCGTTCAAACACCCGTCTTCGAGTCGCTTGAGTTGTTCACGGCCAAATCCGGTCCCGGGGTCATCGGTCAGCTCTACGCCTTCCAAGACAAGGGCGAGCGAGAGCTCACGCTTCGTCCGGAATTGACGGCCCCGGTCATGCGCATGGTCGCTGAAGAAATGCGAATGGACACCAAACCCTTGCGCCTCTCCTACTACGGTCAGTGCTATCGCTACGAGGAGTTCAAGACGGGACGATACCGCGAATTCTTCCAGTACGGCGTCGAACTGATCGGCGCTTCCGGCCCGTTGGCCGAAGCCGAGGTCATCGCTTTGGCCGTGAACATGCTCCATGCAACGGGGCTCGAAGGTTGGGAGGTTCGCATCGGCCACGTCGGCGTGCTCAAGGACGCCCTGACCGGTCTTGGGCTTTCGAGCGAGGTGGACGCCAGCACGGGCGAGCCTCCCGTCGCCAGCGCGATGCGCCTGCTTGACAAGGGCGACGATGCCGGTTTAGCGGCGTTGTTCGAGCAACAAGGATTGGACCCGGCAAACGCCGAACCGCTTCGGGCCTTGGCCTCCTTAGAGGGCGGGACGGAAACCCTTGGCCCGGCTCGGGAACTGCTCTCGAGCATGGAGGGCGTGTCCTTGGAAGCCTTGGACGAATTGGAAACCACCCTCGCCGCCCTTTCAGCGCTCGCTCCTTCTCCCCCTTCCCTTGCGGTTGACCTGACGGTGGCTCGCGGCCTGGACTACTACACGGGAACGGTGTTTGAGGTCAAGGTGGACGAACTCGGCGGTGAGGGCCAAGTGCTCGGGGGCGGGTCGTACAAACTGCTCCACCTCTTCGGATTGCCCGATTTGGACCCTTGTTGTGGGTTCGGGTTGGGCTTTGACCGTGTCCTCTTGGCGCTTGAAGCGCAAGCGGAAGCAGCGGGCCGTGCAGAAGCCGTTCCCGGTGAAGCCGATGGTCGGCCGTTCATCGCTGTCGCACCCAACAAAACGGAGGCGATGCCCTTGCTGCCCTTGGTCGCTGCCTTGCGGGCTGAAGGGGCGCGGGTGGAGTTGTTGCTCTCGTCAAAGAACTACGGCCGCATCATCAAGTGGACCGAAGGCATCGGTGCAAGCCACCTGCTCGTCGTAACGAGCGACGACATCGAGAAGGGCGAGGGTCGCCTCATCAATTTCACCAGCGGTGACCGGGTTGACGTTGCGCTGGACGCTGAAGCCGTGCTGAAGGCCTTGTAGAGGTGAGCAGAGGCCTGGTGGCCGGACGAGCGTTTGGCCCTACTCTTCGTTTTCGTGGCGGCGTTGGTTGACGAACATCGCCATGCCGATGGCTGCGGAGGCGATCACGAGGGTGAACCCGGGGGTGTCTTCGTCGTCCATCATGTCGTCTTCACCGGCTTGGAATTCTTCGGACCAGGAGTCGGCGGAGATGGGCATTTCGAGGCGACTCTCGGTGCCGAGTTTGATGGCGAAGTGGGCGGGTTCTCCTTGCACGGTACCGGGGAAGGGGCCCGCTGTTCGGTCGCCTTTGACCTTCATGGTGACCTGGATGATGGGGTTGTCGTCCCGTCCGTCCCACTCCTGCATGTCTTCGGTGACGCTGAAGGCGAAGGGCACGTTTTGTTCGCCTTGCTGAATGCCGGTGAACTGGTTGGTCCAGATCTCCATGCCGCCCTTGAACACCGTGAGGTTGAGGTTCTCGCAATCGTTGTTGCACGGTCCGTTGTTGTCACCGTTGGTCCAGTCACCGGCGACGTCGATCTTGAAATTGCCGCGGAATTCACCGCCTTCCTCCATCAGCAGACGCATTTGGAGGTCGGGTTTCATGCGGAAGCGTAGGTTGATGTTGATGACGCCGTTGTCCTTTTCTTCTCGCAATTCGCCCTCGGCCGTGGACTCTTCATCGGTGTTGGAGAAGTGCGACCAAGCGTCGGCAAAACCGTCGTGGTAGAGGTACATCGTGGTGTTGTTGGCGTTGGGTTGCCGCGGGTCTTCCTGCTGTTGCTGTTGAGCGTTCACCTCGCCCGCTTGGACGGGAACGAGCAACATGGCGACAAGGAACAGCGCAAGAACGGCGGTGCGACGCATGGTAAATCCACTCAAGGGCTTGCATTTGAAGCCTTCTTCATAGCGAGTCGTTCGCCCTTGTTCAGTCAAAGCGATGGAAGTCCATGTTGTTGGGACGTTCCGGGTTCTGCTGACGGGTCAGCCGCAGGGCCTCCCCCAAAGCATCGGGCTTCATTCGAGCCGTGTTGAGTTCGTTGCCGCCCACGCCCGTGATGATGGCCATGACCTTGATGGTGTCGCCAAAGCCTGCGTCTTGACGCGCACCCCAAATCACGTTGGCGTTTTCGCTGACCTCAGCGGTGAGCAATTCCACGACGTGGTTGGCCGATTCAAGCGTCATGTACGGCCCGCCCGTAACGTGAATGAGCACGCCGGTCGCTCCGGAGATGTCGACGTCCAAAAGCGGATGGTTGAGCGCTTCGTGAACAACCTCCTGAGGGCCGCGGTCGGACTCGCCGTAGAGCATCATCGTCACGCCGCCGTTGGACATGATGGTGCGGATATCGGCGAAATCCAAGTTGATGAGCGATGGTAGGGTGATGGTTTCCACGATGCCTTTGACGATTTCAGCAACGAGTTGGTCCATGATGGAGAAGGCTTCGTCCAGCGGCAGGTTCGGCACAAAGTGGAGCAAGCGGTTGTTGTCGAGCACCAAAACGGCGTCGGCGCATCTTCGCAGCGATTCCAAGCCTTCGAGGGCTCTGCTCATGCGATGACGGCGCTCAACGTGGAACGGGGTCGTCACGATGCCGACGACCAGGGCTCCCGCCGCTTTGGCTTCCTCGGCCACGATGGGGCAAATACCGGTTCCGGAACCTCCGCCGAGACCGGAGGCGATGAAGACCAAATCAGCCCCCGTAACGATGCGTCGAATCATTTCTCGACCGGCTTCAGCACATCGGCGGCCGGTGGAGGGGTCACCTCCTGCACCCAATCCTCGGGTGATGTGGCGGCCCACGAGCAACTTCTGCAAGGCTCGGGTGGGGTCGAGGTGCTGCTTGTCGGTGTTGATGGCCACGGTCACGGCGCCTTCCACACCGAGGTGCGTGATACGGTTCAGGGTGTTGTTGCCCGAGCCGCCGCAACCGACGATGAGAATGCGCGGGTCAGGTACGCCAAGCGTGCTGACTTCCTCGTCCATGAGGGCCGTCACGCCACGGTTCACGGCGTCGGCTTTGAGTCCGTTGATCATGTCGGCAAACGCCGTGTCGTGGGGCGAGGCTCCGCCCGTTGTTCCTGAAGTGCCTGAAGGTCCCATCCCTTTCACCTCTCCATTGGCGAGCCTCGTCTTCCCCCTCTTAACCGCGAGGGTCGCGACCGCGAGAAAGGGGCCGATTTTGAGACCTGAAAATGCACACCGTTCATGGAATGGAGTGTCGCCTTCAACCTTTGAAAAGGCATGGATACCAACACCGTTGTCGACACCGTTGAGGCCCTCAAAAGCCGATGTTCACATTGACGAAATATAAGTAGTGGAGGCAAGTGGGGGGAAATACCTCGCTTAGCTCAGTTGGTAGAGCACCTGACTGTAGTTGTGTAAAAACAAACGTCTCAGCAGACATCAGGGTGTCCCCAGTTCAAGTCTGGGAGCGGGGACTCTCATCGTTGCCACACGGTACGTCCCCAGTTCAAGTCTGGGAATTCAGAGTTTCAACGTTGATTCCGTATCCTTGATGGTTGGGTCATTTATATGCAGTTGAATGACAAGAAATTCGCATGTTGGCCAAAACTTCGTTTGGAAGCCTCGATTTCCCCATCAACTTGGCCCCCAAACAACGCAAAGCCGTTCTTCGGGCCCTCTCTTGGTGCAAAGAACTGGCGGATTTGAGCGATGTCTGGTCCAACGAGGTGCGGGACAATGCCAATTACGGCACCGCCCTCAATCGGGAGATCAACGGCAAAACGTTGTCGATCTACCCCTTGCTCGCTGCCCGTTTGGATGCCGGGTTGTATACACGGCAACTCAGTTTGAACCATCTCCCGGTGTGGCTGAACGGTGAAAAAATCTGCATCGTGAGCGCCCGGGGCAAGGGTCATGACCTTCACACCGACCTCGTGGCGTCGCTTATTTTGCTCCTCGGTCAGGAAGAACCCGTTCTCCAAGCCTTGCCTCGGACGTTGTCCGCGTCCATCTATCCCGAAAGGTTCGGTACTGCTCGCTTCAATCACCTGCGGGTTCTCCCCGCTGAACAGGAAGCGGTGTTTGTGCCGTTTCGTGAGCACCTGGCCGAAGCCGAATGGGAGCCGTTGGCTTACCTCTTTGACCTTCCCGAACGAGACTGGACCATTTTGCGCGACCGCTTTCCGTGGCACGATGAGCCTGAGGCTGCCCTTGGGATGGCGTATTGGTTATCGGAAGATCACGAACGGCCCGCAGAGGACCATCTTTGGGTGCTCAACATCGTTCAACAACACGCTGTTGATGATTTTGAGGCCGTTCTCAGGTCCTACCTCTACTGCCCTCATGAAGAGGTGCGGCGGCACGTCCTCTCGCACTACCGTCCGGAAGAATCGAGCGAAGCTTGGATGTTTCTTGAACCGCGTTTTGAATTGGAGGAGGACGAGCGAAACCTCATGCTCATCCATGAAATCCTTCAGACCTATCCGGAATTGGAGAGTTTCTTGTTGAACCGAAGTTTACGGTTGGTCGAAAACGGCGAGGACAGCTCTCTGTACCGCACTGCGCTCGCCTGGCTGTCCCACCGTATTGACATGGATGAATGGCTCATGGAGCTTCTTCCCAGCCTTGAGCCTCACGAATTGGGACCCTACTTGCACCAGGTCCAGACCTACGGGGCTTGGTTCGAAGACTTTGGTACGGATTGCTTGAGCCTGCCGTTTGAGGGCATTCACCGAGGAGTGGTGGATTGCAGTGCTCGGAATCCAAGTTTCAATCCGTTCAACCTGTGGTTGCCGCTGATGGAGAACGGGTCGGGGAACATGAAGGTCATCATCATGCGGCACTTTGGCCGGCTCTCGCTTGACGAGGTG
>Ga0213866_10002558_pt1 | contig 12739 bp, 12 predicted proteins | sample PICome_11_FD_160079 | JGI IMG/M metagenome (GOLD analysis project Ga0213866, IMG submission 160079) | Coastal seawater microbial communities near Pivers Island, North Carolina, United States - PICO284 | ecosystem: Environmental > Aquatic > Marine > Coastal | place: USA: North Carolina... | reverse complement strand
AAATTCTCAATTAATGGCTTTAAAAGCTTCAAAAGGTCTATCTGTTGCAATGATATCAATCCCCATAGCTTTCCAAGTCTCATATAATTGATTTCCTCTAGCCTTTGCCTGTCTATCTAAGTTACTAAGGGTACCGAGCATACAAACTATATCATTTCGATGCAGGCGTTTATATAAGGATTGAGGTGACAAACGTGTCCCTGTAAATGCAAGCATATTTTCTGTTGGGATTTTGGATTTCAATAACCTTTCAAATTCTTCATTGTTTCTTGCAGAAACAGACAATAATAGCTCAGGAGCATTCTTGAAAGCTGATTTAGCTTGAGCCACATCATACGTAATCAAAACGCATATATCCTCAGCATTAGCCTCTTTAATAGCGTTTATAACATCAATCTGTCTTACACTGCGTTTAATATCAACAGTAAGAATTACATTATTGGTTTTGCACCATTTTAACACATCCTTAAACAAAGGAATCTTATACGAGGTTTCATTGCCAAAATCATCTATTAAGTTAAATTTTGAAAGCTGCTTATACGTCATTTTTCTAACTAATCCGCTACCTGTTGTAGTTCTGTTGATAGAATTATCGTGCATTAGTACCAATTTATCATCCTTTGTTTGTGCTATATCAATCTCAAAAATTGCCGAAATACTATCGTTGATAAATTGTATAGTTTCAAGGCAGTTCTCAGGATAATTAAAAATATCCTTTCCACCACGATGTACACTGATATTAGGATAATTCTTGTTAGATGCCCTAAAGACTTCAACAAGTTTAGATTTAGCTACTGTTTCACTTTTGTTGGATTTGCATGAAATCACAACAAATGATAAAACGAAAATGAGAATGTACTTGTACATTAATGAGGTATAAAAAAACCGCTTAGTAAACTAAACGGTTTTTAATTATAATAGTCTTAAGATTAAGCTTCTGCAACTACCTCAAACGGTAAATCTACAGTAACTTCTCTATGCAATCTTATAATAGCATTGTATTTTCCTAAACGCTTTACATTACCACCAATTACATTGATGTATTTTTTGTCAATTTCTTGACCTTCTTTTTGTAAAGCTGCAGCTAAGTCAATATTGTTAACAGAACCGAATAGCTTATCACCAGCACCTACTTTTGATGCAATCTTGATTTCTAAACCAGATAATACCTCTGCAGTTGCATTAGCTTCATCGATAACTTTCTTTTCTTTAAAAGCTCTTTGCTTTAAAGTTTCTGCTAAAACTTTTTTAGCTGAAGGTGTTGCCATTACAGCTTGACCTTGTGGAATTAAAAAGTTTCTACCATAACCGTTCTTAACAATTACAATATCGTCTTTAAATCCTAAATTCTCAACGTCTTGTTTTAATATAAGTTCCATTGTTATGATATTTTATTTTAATAAATCAGCAACGTATGGCATTAAAGCTAAATGTCTAGCTCTTTTTACTGCCACTGATACTTTTCTTTGATACTTTAAAGAAGTTCCTGTTAAACGTCTTGGTAAAAGTTTGCCTTGTTCGTTTACAAAACTTAATAAGAAATCTGGATCTTTATAATCAATATACTTGATACCAGACTTTTTAAAACGACAGTACTTCTTTGCTTTTGTAGTCTCTATATTTAATGGTGTAAGATATCTAATCTCACCATCTTTTTTACCTTTTGCTTGTTGTTCTATTGATGACATAGTTTATGCTTTTTGTTTGTTTCTTTCTCTTCTTTTTTCAGCCCAAGCAATTGCATGCTTGTCTAATTTTACAGTTAAGTAACGCATAAAACGCTCGTCACGTCTAAACTCTAACTCTAAAGGTTCAATAGCTTCACCATTTACTTGGTACTCAAATAAGTGATAAAAACCACTTTTTTTGTTTTGGATTGGATAAGCCAGCTTTTTTAAGCCCCAATCTTCTTTGGCTATCATCTTAGCACCTTTAGAAACAAGAAAATCTTCGTATTTCTTCACTGTTTCCTTTATCTGATCTTCAGATAAAACGGGATTTAAGATGAAAACAGTTTCATAATTGTTCATAATAATTTATTTGTTTGTTATTAAAACGGGTGCAAAAATACATATTTATTCTAATTCTAGCAACGTTTTTACTATTAAAATATCGTGCTTTTATGCAGAAAAAATTATGTTAAAAATTACACTTTGTCGGTAAAATTTGTTTTTTAACCGAAAATATTGTACTATTGTCGATATCTTAACCTAATAAAATATAAATGTTATGACTTTAAACTGTGTAGTTGTTGATGATTCTGCGATTCAGCGTCTCTCTATAGTAAAGTTAATCGAGAACCATTCCTCGCTTAATCTTATTGCAGAGTACAGTAGTGCGTTAGAAACAAAAAACGGTCTTAATACACACAAGGTTGATCTTATCTTCTTAGATATAGAGATGCCTGTATTAAACGGTTTTGAGCTATTAGATGTACTCAACAACAAACCCCAAATTATTTTTGTTACTGGTAAAACCGAATATGCTTTTAAAGCATTTAATTACGACGCTACCGACTATCTTCAAAAACCAATTACTAAAGAAAGATTTAATACTGCTGTAGAGAAAGCTATTGAGCAGCATAAATTAAAATTAGACTTTAACGAAACAGATGGCGAACACATTTTTGTGAAGAGTAATCTTAAAAAACGTAAAGTTTATATTAAGGATATTAAATGGATTGAAGCATTAGGCGATTATGTAAAAGTTGTAACTGAAGAAAATAGCCTAGTCGTTTTATCTACAATGAAAGCATTTGAAAAAGAATTACCAGAAGGTAAATTCTTAAGAATTCACAAATCTTATATTGTGAATCTTGACAAAATAGATCGCTTTAACAGTAAAAATGTTGAAGTGGGAGCCTATGAGATTCCATTGAGTAGAAATAAAAAGACTCAATTGGTAGATGCTTTAAATAATATGTAACTATTAGTAGTTATCTATATTTAAAATTACTCTTACAGGCCTAAAATCTTTTACAGCATTGAAGCTATTATGTATTTTCATAATGGCTTCTTTTGTTTTGTTTAAGGATTGATTTTGTGGAATTTTTACAAGAATGTTCTTATTGTATAAATTTCTAATTCTAGAGATTGGCGGAAACTCTGGACCTAACACATTGGCTTTAAACACCTGTCTCAACGATTTTGAAAACCAATCTGAAGCTAAATTCACTTTGTTATAATCCTTATGCTTAAATGTTATTTTAATTAATCTATAAATTGGTGGATAATGATAGTTATATCTATCATTCATTTGCTCTTTAAACATCTCTTTATAGGCATTTACAGAAACTTGCTGTAATATGTTATGGTGTGGATTATACGTTTGTATTAACACCTTACCTCTTAAATCCGTACGGCCTGCCCTTCCTGCAACTTGAGACATTAATTGATAACTTCGTTCATAAGCTCTAAAATCTGGAAAATTGAGCAAGTTATCCGCATTCATTATCCCAACGAGCTTAACATTTCTAAAGTCTAACCCTTTAGTAAGCATTTGAGTACCGACTAGTACATCTATTTCTCCTTGTTCAAAATTATTTATCAGTTTTTCAAAACCAAATTTACCTCGTGTGGTATCTAAATCCATACGAGCTACCTTATGGTCAGGGAATAACACCTTCACCTCCTCCTCTATCTGTTCCGTACCAAATCCCTTAGTATCTAATGAAGCATTACCGCAAGCTTCACAATTATTCATCATGGCAGAATTATAACCACAATAATGACATCTTAACTGATTTCTAAATTGATGATAGGTTAAACTCACATCACAATTAGGACATTGAGGTGAGTGCCCACAGGTAACACATTCTACAATTGGAGAAAAACCACGTCTATTTTGAAATAATATAATTTGCTGTCCATCATCTAATGCCACTGTCATTTCCTCAATAAGCCGGTCACTGAAATGACCTTTCATACGCTTCCGCTTGTACTTATCTGCTAAATCTACCAATTCAATATCTGGCATTAGAACATTATTGTATCGTGTCGTCAGCTCTATTAGTCCGTATTTACCGTTAATTGCGTTAAAATAACTCTCTAAACTTGGTGTAGCAGAACCCAGTAATATTTTAGCATTATGATAATTTGCCAATACAATTGCCACATCTCTTGCGTGATATCTTGGTGCAGGATCAAACTGTTTGAAGGATTGCTCATGTTCTTCATCTACAATGATTAAACCTAAGTCAGAAAAAGGTAGTAATACTGCAGATCTCGCTCCAATTACAATTTGTGCCTTGCTCTTTTGGGTGAGTAAATTGTTCCAAACCTCAACACGTTCATTGCTAGAGTATCTAGAATGAAATACTGAAACTTGCTCACCAAAATAATTCTGTAAACGCTCTACCAATTGTGTAGTTAAGGCAATTTCAGGCAACAAGTAAAGCACCTGTTTTCCTTGTTCTAGTTGTTTTTTAATCAGGTTGACATATATCTCGGTTTTACCTGAAGAGGTCACACCATGAAGCAGTGTAACGGATTTATCCTGAAAATTACTTTCAATAGCTATTAAAGCCTCATTTTGGACCTCACTAAGGGCTTTAACTTCAGAATTGTCTTCACCTTTGTATTGCACTCTATCCGTCTGAATATGATATTCTTCTAAAATAGATTTTTCTATCAATGCCTTTACAATTGCAGTAGATGCGCCACTAGCTTTGGTAAGCTCTGAAACCTTAATGGGTTTATTATTCTGAGCTTGGAGTGTAAACAAGGATAAAACAACCTCTCGTTGTTTTGGAGCTCTACTCAAAATATCCAACAACTCCTGTAATTTCGTTTCGGATTTAAAGGCATCGTCAAGTTTGACGTATCTTACTAATTTTGGTCTATATTTTTCGTATAGTTCTTCGTGCAGGTGAAGTATGTTTTTCTCAACCAAACTTTTTATGACAGGAAGTACGCGCTTTTTATCTAATATGGAAATGACATCCTGAATTTTCAAAGAAGACTGATACTGTAATGCTTCATATATTAAAAACTCATCATCCTTAAGTTCAACATCATTTACTGTAATACTTTCATTTCTTGAGATAATGGTTTCACTCTCAAGTATTAATGCATTTGGTAATGAAGCACGCATAACTTCTCCTAAACTACACATGTAATAATTGGCAATCCATTCCCATTGCTTTAATTGTAATTTGGTAATGATAGGAGTATCATCCAGGATTTGATGGATCGTTTTGGGTTCGTAGGCTGTGGGAGGATTAATATGAATCTTATACGCTAAGGCAGTATAGATCTTGTTCTTACCAAAAGGTACCGCAACACGCATTCCCGTTTTAATAAAATCGGCTTCTGCCTCAGTGATATGATACGTAAAAGCCTTTTGAAGCGGTATTGGTAGTATGACGTCTATGAAGTAGTTCATACTAACTTACAATATTATCTACTGAGCTCTTCCTTAAATTTCTTAAGGTAGCATTTAGCTCATAACCAAGCAATAAGATATTAGAATTGAGCCACAGATATAACAGCAATATCAATAATGCTCCGATAGAACCATATAGTTTGTTATACTGTGAAAAGTTTTCAATATAGACACCAAACAAATACGACGTGAGTATAATCAATGAGGTGGTCAATAATGCTCCAATGGAAAAGAAACGTGTATGCCTGCCTTCTTTGGTTCCGAAATAGTATAAGGTTGCAGTGGCGATATACACCATCACCACAAAAAATAAATACTTAGCAAAGACAATCCAACCCAATCCGGAATCAGTTTTCAACGCATCTTGACCTGTGAGACTTTCATAAATAGGTTGAATTATATAAATCTGAAAATAGCCAAATACCGCAACGGTCAATAGAACCAAGAATACCAAAATCAAGGATACACCAAATGCATAGAGGTATTGCTGCACTACATTACGGGTTAATTGCTCGTGGTACGAATATTCAAACCCGGAGAAGACCGCACTTACACCATTTGCCATTAATATCATGGACAGTAAAAAGATGGTAGATATCAGCCCAGCTCCTCCACTACCACTGATATTCTCAAAAATATTGGAGAAGAAAAAATCAGAGGTCTGAGGTGGTAAAAATGAATTTAGAAAATCTAAAAACTCAGTTTCAAAGCCATCAATAGGTATATATGGCATTATGATGATAACGAATAACAAAAAAGGGAATATGGCCGTGAAAAAACTAAAAGCTATAGCACTAGCCCTTGTGGTTAGTGCGCCATTAACTATTCCCATGATATATAGTTCCAAGAGATCATAAATTGATAACCCTTCAAATCCTGGTAATTTTATCCTCTTAAAAAATCTAACAATAAGATTGAGGACGGGAATTTTATCAAGTTTATCTTCTATAGGCTTGGTCATAGCATTATATTAAACGGCTTTAAGGCTTAAATCCATATTATAAACCGAATGTGTTAAGGCTCCAGATGAAATATAATCTACACCACACTCTGCATATTTTCTTACGGTATGCTCATTAATACCACCCGAGGATTCTGTTAAGCACTGATCACCAATTAGTTTTACAGCCTTTTGTGTATTTTCATAATTAAAGTTGTCTATTAGTATACGATAGATTCCTCCACAGTCTAGTATCTCTTTTATTTCTTCAAGATTGCGAGCTTCAACTATAATCTTTAGGTCGCGCTCAGTATTCTTTAAATATTGCTTGGTAAGGTTAATGGCTTTTGCAACACCACCAGCAAAGTCAATATGATTGTCCTTGAGCATAATCATATCATACAGTGCAAATCTGTGGTTTTCGCCACCACCAATTTTTACCGCCCATTTCTCTAGGGCTCTTATTCCAGGCGTGGTTTTACGTGTGTCTAATATTTTAGTACCTGTACCTTCTAGTAGATTTACAAACTTCTTGGTTTTTGTGGCAATTGCACTCATACGTTGCATTGCATTTAATACCAATCGTTCTGCTTTTAATATAGATTGGGATGCACCTTCAACATAAAATACAATATCACCATATTTCACATCGCTTCCATCCTCTATTAAGGTTTCAATAACCATGTCTTCATCAACATAAGCAAATACTTTTTTTGCAAATTCTACACCTGCAACTACACCATCGTCTTTTACCAATAGTTTTGCCTTTCCCATTGCTGTTCCTGGTATACAAGCTAATGAACTATGATCGCCATCACCAACATCTTCACGGAAAGCATTAGAGATTATCAGTTCTATTTCCTTATCAAATTGTTCTTTTGAAATCATACATATGTATTTACTGTAAAAATAGGAATTGAAAGATTAAAAATTTTAAAAAGAGAATATCAATTTCTAAAAAAGTATAACTTTGAAATTATGACCATTAAACTCATTGCCATCGGTAAAACCGACAACAACAATTTGCAAACACTTATTGCTGATTACCAGAAGCGTCTGGGACATTATATTCGGTTTGAATTTGAAATCATACCAGATCTAAAAAAAGTAAAACACCTAAGCGAATTGCAGCAAAAGGACAAGGAAGGAGAACTTATCCTTTCTAAAACCCAAAAGTCTGACGTGCTGATATTATTAGACGAAAATGGCAAACAAATGGATTCAGTTGCTTTTGCTAACTACCTGCAAAAACACCTCAACTCTGGTATAAAAAACTTAATATTTGTAATAGGTGGACCTTACGGTTTCTCGGAAGCAGTTTACCAACGTGCCAATGGCAAATTAGGACTGTCTAAAATGACATTTTCGCACCAGATGGTACGCTTATTCTTTATAGAACAATTATACAGAGGGTTTACTATTTTAAAGAACGAACCCTATCATCATAGATAGATAGCAAACCCTCCGGTATAATTAAACGCCTGTGCGTTTATAGATAATAATTAGTGTGTTTTAAAAATTTCCTTGCGTTTTTTTAATTGACGTGATAAATCACTTATCGTTTGATTTACTGCCAATTCATAATTTTTTTCATTCGATGTAGCAAAAATTCTAGGACCTGGTAAACTCAATTCTATATTACAGATTTTTCCGGCCTGGTGATCTTTGTCATCGTGTTTAATATAAACTTGAGCAGAAATAATGAACTCAAATTTATTTGCTAATTTCTCTAATTTTTCTGTCGTAAACCGTGATAAAGTCTCGCTAACATCAGTATTTACATATTGAAAATTCACCGTCATATATATACTTGTTTTAATTAATAATTCCTTACCCTAATATACAATTTTTTATAAGGTTTATTACTGATAATTGTCATAAATAATACCTAAATATTTAAGTGCTGAAAATTTAAAACCAAGATCACGTCTATGGTTTTATAAACTAGCGAATAATGAATCAAGAAACTTCTAAGGACATGATTATTTTAAACCTTATAAATTAAAACAACGCTTTAGTCAAAGATTTCAGGATCTGATGGAAACTCAATACTTCCAATACCAGAAATTGGTGTTTATACCCAATCTTGTGCTAGGCACACATTTACTATTAGTGCTATGAGAATGATGAATTTATAATTCAATCGCATAGGTTGGTTTTTAATAAAGCTAATTTAATTCTAGTTTAAAAATAACTTTCATACTACTCAAACACAATATCATCAATATAAATTTTATGTGGTGAGCCATAAGCGTTTGCAAAAAGCACAAATCCAGAACGAATGCAACTTAAATCTGATTTCTTGAGCTTAATAGTAAACTTGCGCCATTTAGAATCCAATGGAATTTCCTTAGCCTCAATGGCCGAATCTGGATAGGTCTTGTCCTTACCAATTAAACCAAAACCAATCTTGGCACTGACACCTCCAAAATCTGACTTCGCCCAAAAACTAAAAGTCTTTGCACCGCTAATATCATAACCGCCTAAAATATCGCCCCAATCATTGGCTGGATCTACCAAACCAATGCCATACCAACCGCTACGTTCTTTATAATGAATGCGCATGGAGGTTTTACCAGAGTGCTTTTCGCGTGTGTGGTTCATATCAATTTCCAAGGCATTATAATTTCCCATATAAGCAGAAGGGAAATAAGGCATTTCTATATCATCCTTATACACATAAAACGGGAGCTCTACTTTGGGTACCAAGAATTTTTTGGCGTTGGCAATAGCATCTTGTACCACAATAGACGAAGAAGCAATGCCCAAATTATTGTAGGTGTCCTTCACCATGGCATAGACTTTTATACTACCATTAACCTTAGGCAATTGTATTTCAAAACCATCATTAACATTCCCTCTATGATTTAATGGTGTAATCTGATTTCTATAACGTCTACTCCCAACACGATGGTTATAGGCAAAACTTACATCTAAAGTTTCGTTTTCCTTATCTGAAATTTCTAAATCCACGGTAACCCATTCACCACTACCATAGGCTCTATCTGGTAAATTTAAGTTGGTGATTTCTGGCACATAATTTTCTGGTTTGTTCCCAGTATAAGCATCACGTATGGCCCAATATTGTGGTCTGTAACTGCTATTAAAATGTGTCATTAGCCACACACCACCAAAATCTTTTCCATCACTATAATGAAATACATAAACACCTAAACAATTGGTTTTATTTGTTATCCAATCCTTATAGCCATTGGCAATGGCATCATATTTTTGCGTATCGTTAGGCTCTATCTTTACAGCGTTTTTATCTTCTGTAGCATCCCATTCTCCCATAACGCCAAACTCTGTGACAATGTAAGGCTTATCAATGTTGCGTTTCTCCATTTCTTCCTGCAAGAAATTGGCACCAGCACCGTAAGCGTTAAGACCGTAAATATCTAAAGATGGCACATATTTACTCCACCAATCCATACCAAAGGTCCAAGCCTCGGTTGATGATATCGGGTGATTGGCATCTATCTTCTTAATATCACTGCAAATACGTTCTAAAAATTGAGAATACACCAGCTTTTCTTCGTCAGTAGCCATATTGAGATATACCTCATTGCCTATTCCCCAAGTCAGTGTTGCTGGATGATCCTTGTACTTTTTTACAACCTCAATGGCGCTATTGTATTGATCTTCTAAGCCCTTTTTATCAGTGAGGTAGTTAAAGCTATCATCGTCTTCCATACCAGGTCTTCCATGACGCATCCAAATACCAACCATCACTTTCATGCCATGAGTATGCGCCATATCCATTAAAGCAGGTGTGTTGTCTCCAGTAGCCCAAAGACGTAAAGTATTTACGCCCAAATATTTTAAATCCTTAAAATAAGTGTCATAATTAGCCACATCCTTGTCATAACCCCAAGTTGCACCTTTAATTTCAAAAGGTTCGCCATCTACCTTTAAAACCCATTGATTCTCTATCTTTTCTACAGTGGTTTGTGCATATGATAAGAATGAAAAAAAAAGGCTAAAGATCAAGTAACGCATATCAATTTTTTTATAAAATGTAAAGCTACCCAATTTTTTGCGCTTAACCGAATATTAAATTATCTTTAAAATCCTATTTAATACTCATTTATGCAACTTGTTTTTGCCACCAATAATCCAAACAAAATAAAGGAGGTACAAGCCTTAGTACCAGCTCATATTAAACTATTAAGCTTGGCTGATATATTGTGTATTGAGGATATCCCAGAAACCACAGGAACCATTGAAGGCAATGCCAAACAAAAAGCAGACCATATCAAAAACCATTATGGTTATGATTGCTTTGCGGATGACACTGGTTTGGAAGTTGAAGCCCTAAATGGCGAACCTGGTGTAGATACGGCATACTATGCTGGCCCACAGCGTGATGCCAATGACAATATGGACAAACTACTGAATAATCTAAAGGACAAACCCAACAGAAATGCCCAGTTTAAAACGGTTATTGCCCTGCATCTCAATGGTAACTACCATGAATTTACAGGGATTTGTAAAGGTGAGATTACCAAGGGAAAACAAGGTAATAAAGGCTTTGGTTATGACCCAGTGTTTAGACCTCAAGATTATGAGCAAACCTTTGCTCAAATAGACTTTGAACAAAAAAATAAAATTAGTCATCGTGGATTGGCCATGCAACAACTCATCAATTTTCTTTATAAGTAGTTCAGTTAGATTTTTATCTCTATATTGTTGAGTAATGGATTATCCATGAAGCATATGAAACAGAATTATTCTTATAATGAGTTTGGTTATTCTTACAGATTTAAAAAACTCATATTTTATTTATCTACGTTCAGCCTAAAGGAAATACTAGTGCTGTTGTGGGGCCGTAAAAAAAATAAGGCCAAATATTTGATCCTAAAACCAAAACAACTGGCCCACCCTGTAAAAATCAGAAATATAGATAACGATGTTGGAGTATTTGCCTATGTTTTATGGAAAAAATTTCATCTTCCACCAAAAGGTTATGAGCTATCAAGCGACGGTATAATTTTAGATTTAGGCGTAAATATTGGTTTAAGTGTTGCTCACTATAAGACTATTTATCCAGAAAATCCCATTATTGGTTATGAGATGGATGCATCGAATTTTGAAATTGCCAAACATAATACGCGACACTATAAAAATGTCCAATTATTTAATAAAGCAGTATGGATAAAAAATATTAAAGTAAGTTATAATAAAGACTCTAGATTTGACTCTTTTTCAATCGATAATGAAGTGACCCATAAAAATGTAGCCTTTGCACAAGGCTTGACCATAAGAGATATTATCAGTCAACATTCTATTGATAACATCGAATTTCTAAAAATGGATATTGAAGGTGCTGAAAAAGCTATTTTTAATGAGCATAATAAAGATTGGCTTAAAATTGTGAAATCTTTTAATATTGAATTTCACTTAGATAAAGACGAAAATTTAAATGATTACATCAAAATTTTTGAAGGATATAAGTTTAAGGTATGGCAAAATAACCAGCGATCTTCTTGTTTAACAGGAATAAAATTAGGAATAAATGAAAAAGCTTAGATTAGTTTTAATATTATTAATAGTGTTTGGATGTCAAGAGCATCATAAGACTGTTAATAGTTTCAAAAAGAAATTAGATATAAAAGCACTTATCACAAATCTCGAGGATTCAAAAAACAAGGATGTCATTGTCGTTGCCCATCGTGGCGATTGGAGAAATGCACCAGAAAATTCTATGCAGGCAATTAAGAATTGTATTGATATGGGTGTTGATATGGTAGAAATAGACGTTAGGGAGACAAAAGACGGTGAACTTGTTTTAATGCATGACTTAACTATTGACCGCACAACTAATGCGAAGGGATTCGTTAAAGATTGGACATTAGATAGTCTTAAGACACTAAAATTAATTGATGGTTTAGGAATAGAGACGGAACACAGAATACCTACATTGGAAGAGGCGCTATTACTATCTAAAAATAAAATTCTAATTAATCTTGATAAGAGCTACAAGATATTTGATAAATGCTACGAAATAATGGCTAAAACTCAAACACTTGATCAGGTAATTATAAAGGGTTCAAAAACAAGACAAGAAGTTGAGGATGAATTTGGTCAATATTTGGATAAAGTATATTTCATGCCAGTTTTGTTTCTACCATCAGACGATAACGAAGACGTAGTAGATGATTACATTGAAAATCTTAAACCTGTAGCGTTTGAATTTGTCATTGAGAGTGACACAATTAACTTTTTGAATAACTTTAAAGCAATAAGAGAAAGTGGCTCTAGTGTTTGGGTTAATGCCTTGTGGCCACATCATAATGGTGGACATGATGATGAAAAGGCAGCTCTTAATATAAATGTTTATGACTGGTATTTAGAAAATGATATCGATATAATACAGACAGATAGACCTGAATTATTACTTAAATATCTTCGATCTAA
>Ga0213866_10002557_pt1 | contig 12740 bp, 7 predicted proteins | sample PICome_11_FD_160079 | JGI IMG/M metagenome (GOLD analysis project Ga0213866, IMG submission 160079) | Coastal seawater microbial communities near Pivers Island, North Carolina, United States - PICO284 | ecosystem: Environmental > Aquatic > Marine > Coastal | place: USA: North Carolina... | reverse complement strand
ATTATGTTGTAAATCTGCAATATCTTTATAACTCACATAGAATGTAAGTTCATCGTCTATCTGTACAACATCAAATGATCCATTGAAACCTCTATTAAACTGTTTTAGTGTTGCTTCAGTAGAATCTTCAACATTTCTAATTATAACTCTATCATTGAGTTTTAATTTGTGTGGTAATTCTGAGGTGTATTTTAATAGACTTCCTATTTTTTCAGCGTTTGCAATAAATTTAGGATTTCTATTATATTTTGGTGATGGTTGATTTGCTGGTAAAGATGTTCTGGAATTAGGATGTCCGGCAATATTCACAGAAAAGTTTTCATTTTCGTCACTATTAAGTGCCTCTGCAGAAACACTACTAGAATCTTGTAAAATATATCCAATTTCTGGATTTTTTGCATTTGAAGATTTTTTAGGTACAACCACACGTATCTTATAACATTTCTCATCTAGTGAACGCTCATCAGCAACTCTGCTAATATACGCCAAGTCTGTAGCATCAGAATACTTATCATCATCAGTAGGATCATAACCAAGGCCACTATCAAGAAATGAATTGTAAATCGCATTATTTGTGCCAACATTAATATACCATTGACCTACTGCTTCGTCAAATTGAATTGGAGATCCTATATCTCCCGCATCTTTATCAGAAACTCTACTCTTGATCGTCAATTCTGCGCCACCAGAAGAATCAACTGCTTCACCAAGAAAAGCAAATGTATATGAAGATGCTAATTTAATTACATCAGAGTTTAGTAGTCCATCTGGATTTGTATTTTGATTATATGGATCAGTTTCTGAAGTAATGGCATAATAAACTGCGTGTTCATCAATTCCTTCTGGCAAGTCACCAGTTTCACTATTAATAATTATTCTTTCACCAGTTTGTAAGTTATTAGTTCCAATATTAAAGTGATTGCCATTTTGAATTGAATTTACACTATATGATTTTTCATTCCTATCCAAATCATCATTCTTACCAGTCATATAGATTGGTGCAGTATAAGTATATACAGTTTCACCACTTGACTGCTGTATGTATAATAGATCGTCCTTTTTAGCACCGATTCTATATCCTTGCACCAATACGGTTGGCTTTGAATTTTTTGATGTAAAACCAGATAAGAATAATTTGGTAGAATCTTGAACATTTCTTGTTGTGGGAACATCAAGTTGTAACCAGTCGATATTATCACTTATAGATGTATCAATAGATCTTGGAGCAACAATAGATGTAATATATGCGTGGTCATCTTTTTCAAATGCTTCTGGTTTAAATCCATCAGATTTTAATGCTACTTGTCCGAAGTTTGAGTTTGAGTTTGTAATTGAAGCGTCTGCACCGGAGTTCATATCAAAGTGATATGTAAATCCAATAGCAAAAACTGATACAATTTGAATGAAAGCATCATTTGACACTTTAATATGACTACTTTCCCATTCTGGTCTGTATATTGCGTCTTGATCTATATGATATGGATTGTCTGAATCGGATGCCTGTGCTGGCAAGTCGGCACCATGAACAAGGTTATATGCCAAAACATCATATTTTCTTTTTGATGTGTTGTACTTTGTAAAAGCCCTATCATCTTTTTGAAGAGATACTGCAGTAAATTGTGCAACAACCATCGAACGGAAACCAGATGCCTTACTGCCATCTGCGTGCATACCGTTCATACCCCATATTGATCTTAATGAGATATTGAACACATATGGAGAAGCGCCATTTACAGTATCAGTCTCTACAGTAACTTTGGCACCATCGTATCTTGGACTTGCATTCAAATTTATTTTAAATGTCTCTAATCTGTATGTAAAATTAAAGTCATCAATAATATCAAGAACAAAAGTTGAGATATTATATTCCGGTGCTCCCACTCCAGTAATTAAAATTGGAGTATTTGCATTGAGATTATGTGGGATAGATGTTGTTACAGTTATTAAATCTGACGCTGTTGTACCATTGCCCGATATAATTTTTACAATATCTATAGAATCGCTCTTAAATGGACCAACAATTTCCCATTCAGGTGCTCTTTTGGCAAAAGCTGTTGTACTTTTTGGAAACTTTTGTTCGTTTTCAATGTTTCTATAAACATTATATGCATTACCAACTTTGTGGTAATACATGTCAAGATCAGTTAGTTCTCCAAATTTTGATCTATTTACAATGTTTACACCATCAGCATACTCAAAAACGGTCAATTTGTGGTGACTAAATCTTGGAATAGATTTATACTCTTCCGTAAAACTTCTTGGGTTGGTATATACTGTCTCTTTATCATTACCATCAAAAATGGAAAACTGCCAGAAATAACATGCTCCGGTTATTCTGAAAATAGAAGTATTTGGTGCACTTGGATCAGTTGGATTTGGTACATACTTTGGTCTAATCTTTGTTTTTCTTAGGTCAAGTCCAACAATAGAAGTGCCTCTTGGTACTATTACACCACCATGAACACTATTAAACTTATAAAGGATATTATCTTTTTGTGTTAAATCAAAATTAGTATTTAATTCTAAACTTAGTTGTGTTGATGCTGGATCGCCAACACCACCGTCCGCTGGTGTAACATATGCAACTTCACCATTATTATAAATTGCATCACCAGGTCTATTATCAATTACATGTTCTCCCGGAAACAAAAGGATAGTGGTTTTTTCTGTGATATCATTATTATTACCACTAAGGTAAGAAAACCTAGCAGCCTCTATTAAAGCTCTTTGTACCGTTTTAAATGGTTTTGCTAGAGAATTACCTTCATTTGTGATAGAATCTGTAGAATCAAGGTCACTTGGATTCACATAAAGAATTCTTCCCTCAGTATTCTTGATAAAATTATCTAACTTATTAAGAGGCATCTTACTATTTTTGACAAAATATTTCTATGTTTTATTTATGATGCCAAATCTTCCTCATCAAATTCAAAGTCTTCATCAGGCATGTCTTCTGGATTTTCCAAATCAACCATAAACAAACATGGATGAACTTCTTCATCTATCAAATAGAATGATGTCTTATATAAATCTTCTATCTCATAAGCAGTATTTTTATCTGCTTCTTCACATAAATCTCTATCATATAAATGTCCATCGGGTAGTTCATCAAACGTAAAAGGAACCCCATTTATAAAATACATCTTCACAACAATGCTTTTGTTATTATACCAACAATAAGAAGATGTAATTTTATATTTAAAGGACATTTGTTTTTCCTTTATTTATTTTTAAAATAGGACTGCGGAGAATTGAACTCCGTTCACACCGTTATAAGCAGTGGGCCTTAACCAATAGGCGACAGTCCCGAAAAATCAGATCCGTAGATCTGAAATAATTTTAGCACGCTTCGTTGTTATCGTTAACGTACATTTTGTATATTTCGCCGTCTGCAGGAATCATGACAGCTGCAGTTCCATCTTCTCTCACAATACCAATGTGTTCTCCATTCTCCACTCGCTCAAGAAGTTCATCAAAATTCTCTTCCCATTCTTTCAAGGTGTAAATCTCCATAATTAAATTAGTGGATTGGTATAAGCAAGGCAATCACTATCATCATCAAGAAAGTGACGGACAACCTCCAAAACATCCATGAATTGTTCGACATCATCACATTCAATGGTTTTTTCATTACCTTCACTAGAATAAAGATAAAACTTTCTCGCCATTGGATCGACAACACAACGGGTTAGATAATCCTGTTCAATCATTTGAATTCTATGAATACCTGTCTATGATAGCACACATCTGATTGGGTGTCAATACCAAGATTGCCTCGTCTCATAAAAAGTCGTTTTATATGTCGATGGAGATGCTATAAATGCTAACGCGAGTATGTGATCCTTAAAATTTCTTGCATATCTCTTCGATGTATTTGGTATTGAAAGACCAGATATATCAACACTAGTAGGGGTAGAAGCAGTTGATATTGACCAAGCAGTGGAAAGTTCATATTGATAAATGTAACCATTTCTTGCATAAGTATAAACATAATATCCATCATCACTAAACCAAAATGAATATATTTGACCCACACTCAACGTAGCAGCATTTAAAGTTCCGGGAAAAGTAGAACTGTAACCAATATCATATGCAGTATTTAAATTACTTTGAATTATTACATTTTCATATGTTCCTGGACTTTCAGAAGTTGTGCGATTATATCGATATACTTTAGTTCCATCATCATTCCAACAACAATCTTCACCATAAAGTGGGTAGGTCAGGTTTGAACTAAGAACTGTGTGGTACCACGGTTCCACTCCTTCGTCAATGTAGGGACTTTGATTTGGGTGACCAGATAAAGATGAATATGACCAAGATGTATTTGTTTTCCATACCATCATAATCGATCCGCCTCGACTATTAGTTGTACCATTATTGACAGTCTGTTTAAAAAATTCACCCATTGCCAATATATATCGTCCATCTCTGGACCAACTAATACTATTAATTTGAGGAAAATAAACTGTGAAGTTTAATAATGTACCAGAACCAGTATAGTCGTATCTGTATTCAACTCCTTTAGGAGAGGCTTCGGATCCGGCGGTAAAAGAACCATTTTGAACAAGTGTTTTTGTTTCAAGTCCTTCATAATCAACAGGAAATGCTCCATATGTTCCCTGACCACAAAGTAGGGTCTTTCCATCAAATCCAACATCTGCTGCTGATGGGTAATCAGATAGATTAACTGTAGTATTGTTGAACGTTGATGTCCAAATAAAATTGCGATAGTCTCTTCCATATTTTTTTCTAGTTACATTATCTTCTGGTCGATATATCCCAGATATAGATCCTCTAAACTTATCTTTTGATCTATCAGAAATTTTTCCCAGAATTCCAGATGGAGTTTTTTCTAATTTTTGAACTCCTATTCTAGTAGTCCTTTGTGCAAGCGTTCCTGATGGAGTTCCTAAAAGACCTAATCTCATTTTAGTTAAGATATTTCTTCGTACCCAATAGTTAATGAAATATTAGCAGTAGCTCTAGATGCTTGTATTGATACATTTTCTTGAACATAAAAATATGTTTCTTTTGTAGAAATAACCTGGGTAGAATCTGCTGGTACATCAATAGTATATGCCAAGTAACATGTCGTAGAAGTATTAGCATCATATATTGCTACACTTACACTACCATCAGTAGTTCCACTCGTATTAGCGGCAAAAATACTGTTAATCTTAAATACTTTTCCACTTGAACTGCTATTTGATAATACACTTGCAAGCGATGTTGAAAGATTGGATGTTATATTGGTTTTTCCTATTATTGAAGATGGATTTCTAATATTTGGCGCTGTCATACAGTAAATCCTATTATGTTATATTTATCAAAAGAGCATTGATAATATAACAATACTTACATCATCAGATCCTGCCGTTCCTTGGAGACCTTGAAGTCCTTGAGTGCCCTGATCACCTTTACCAACAAATCCCCCACTCAATCCTTGAAGTCCTTGAGATCCTTGGAATCCAATACCTTGAGTTCCCTGCAGACCTTGAAGTCCTTGAGTGCCCTGAAGACCCCCACCCTGCAGACCTTGAAGTCCTTGAGTGCCCTGCTCACCTTTACCAGCATATGCCCCATCCAATCCTTGAAGACCTTGGGATCCAACACCTTGAGTACCTTGATTACCCTGTATGCCACTAATGTCTGCAAGTAGTGCTGTAACCGCCCAGTTATCGCCGGTACCATCACTAGATGCGATGCCATATTGGGCATATCTTAAGTATACTCCACCAAAAGTTTTTATCTCAGTGGGAACATTTACAGAATAAAGTACCCAGTTAGCACTTGTATGATCCTCCGGATCTACGTAGGTCTGGGTGGGAGAGACTAAAAGGGGAAACCATGATGTTGAAGAACCAGTATGAGAATAGTCTAGACTAAAAGGTTCTGAGGATTCTGGTTCACTGCCCCAAGTATATCCACCCACACTCAAATAGAAATACATTGTGGTGACATATCTCAAATATACTCTCCCAGATAGTTGCGCAACTCTAATACCAGTACCACTAGGAGGGACAGCATTAAATTTAAATATAGAAGTATTTGATCTGATGACATTGGTTATTGTTGGCATTCCACTGGTCGATGAAACTGTAACGACATCAACACCATCCAGAATTAAACTATTATCAAAAGGATCAATTAAGGAATATGTAATAGAATTGGAATTTCCTACCAATCCTTGTAATCCTTGATTACCTTGAACACCCTGATTACTTCGACCTTGAAGACCTTGAAGTCCCTGGCGACCTTGATTACCTTGAAGTCCCTGGTTTCCTTGATTACCTTGAAGACCTTGAGTACCTTGATGACTCAAACCTTGATTCCCTTGAAGGCCTTGATTCCCTTGAAGGCCTTGGTTACCTTGTAAACCTTGAGTACCCTGATGACTTAGACCTTGATGACCTTGAGCACCCTGATTACTTCGACCTTGAAGACCTTGATTTCCCTGAAGTCCTTGAGCACCTACACCCTGAAGACCCTGAAGACCTTGATTGCCCTGAGTACCTTGGTTACCCTGAAGACCTTGAGGACCTTGAGCACCAAGGGAAGAATAAACTTGCCAAGTTGAATTTACACCATCACTCTCGTATATAATATCTAAAATTGTATTACCAATATCTACAGTTAAATTTTGAGCGTATCCTTCAATTGTAGACCCATTTCTACCTATTGTTAAATTGGTCTGTGTCCAATCCCCACCATCAGCAATTCTGACAATTTCTCCACCAGAGGGTGAAGCTGGTAATGTTAGTGTAAATGTTCCCCCAGTAGTGTCTGCTATTATCTGATCACCATCAGACATTGTATAATTTGATGTTTTTCTTGTCCATGCAGCAGCACGTCCAGTGAGTCCTTGATTACCCTGAGTACCTTGTGCACTTTGAATTCCCTGAAGACCTTGTGTACCCTGATGACTTAGACCTTGAGTACCTTGGAGTCCTTGAGCACCTTGAGATCCAACACCTTGAGTACCTTGGTTTCCTTGAGTACCCTGATTACCCTGATTACCTTGAAGGCCCTGATTACCCTGAAGACCTTGTACACCCTGATTACTTAGACCTTGAAGTCCTTGGTTACCCTGAGTACCTTGAGCACCTTGGGATCCAGTACCTTGAGTACCTTGAAGACCTTGTGAACCTTGAGTACCTTGGTTCCCCCGAACACCTTGTACACCCTGCGTACCCTGCTCACCTTTTGTGCCTTCCCCACCACTAAATCCCTGTAAACCTTGATTACCTTGAACACCTTGTACGCCAATTTCTACACCTTCAGTTTGAATAGGTGCCCAATATCTCTTACCTTCATATCCTTCTACTGCAGTCAATACAAAAGTTTGACCCGTTAATGGTCGTGGATTTGAACCAGTAGATCCAACACCAACTGTAGGATCTCCAAGATCAGGTTCTGCTTGCTCTAATCCAAGATATTCATACCTATCGGCAGTAATATCTCTTTGCCCAAATCTTTTTTTTCTTCCTGAATTATATTGTGCCATTATTTAATTATTGCTTTGCGGTTTCAAGAATACTTAACACTATATTTAATTTGTTGTCCTCACTTGCTTCTATTTTAAAACTATCGCTAGTTTCTAAAACTAATCTGCCATCATTGATAATATTGTATGAATCATTTGGGGGAACAGATACATTATTGGCAAGTTTAAAATCGCCACCATTAGATCTAGAATGATATGCAGTTACGGATGCGATGCCACTAGATATATTTGTTATTTGACTTAATGTGATGATTGTTGCTACCCCAGTAGGACAAGTGTAGATACCAGTATTTGTTGTAGTTAAATTGTGGCGTATTGTTTTAAACCTATTAAGGGGTATTTGTGCCATCTTATCCTAATGCTATAATTAGTGGGGTTACTGTATTTAACAGACTTTGACTAAACGCTCTTCCAGAAATAGTTCCTGTAAGTTGATTCACTGTTAGATCTGGTCCAATCTTAAAGTTTCCAGACTGATTGGTGCCGGTGAATATAATTTTTCCTCCATTTTGAAATACAAATTCATTATCTAAAATAGCAACTCCACCAACTGCTGGTCTTGCGCTGTTAATATCCGTACCACTTCCAACCCATTCTAAAGATATCGTGGTGGCAAGTTGCAAACTTACTCTTGAAAAATATACTGTAGATCCGGAACTTACAGTATTATTTAGATTTTGTTGTAGGACGACTGTGCTAATTCCAGAAGACGGTAAAGTTGCACTTTCTATTCCATAATAGATCGGATAGAGTGTAGATGTAAATGAAAGATTAGAACCTCCATTATGAGTTATTGTAGAAGTTGTAGAATCTGGAGATATTAAATATTGGGAACCAGTATTTAATACATCTATAGAAGTTACTTTACCTGAAGAATCTACATTGGCAGACACTTCCGCAGTAATTCCATTTGGTCCTGTTGGATTGGGGATAACAATGGATGGTGGATTTGCCGCATCATAACCAGAACCACCATCCGTAACTTCTATTGATTGCACTTGGTAGTATAAAGTATCAAAGTAAATTGCTTGTCCATCATATGGTCTATTATTACCAACACCGGAGATGGTAATTGTATCTGGATTTTCGGAATCGACATCTACCTCAGTTTCAACTTCTCCAGTGTATCGATAGATTGATCTGGAATATTCATCACCGACGCCATTACTAACAAGTCCCTTGTTACCGAAAGAACAGTTAGAGTTTGTGATGTCACACTGACCACCACCAGAAGACCAATGTCCAATGTCATTACAAATAGTAAAGATAGAAACCAATTGGCCATATGCTCCATTAGTAATTGAAACACCAATTCCGTTTTGATTATATTGAGTATAAGAATCAACTGACATTGATCCCGTCACACCAATATCATTTTCATCCCCAGGTTCTGCATGGAAACCATCAATCTTCATTCCAATACTCTTTCCGATAAAGTTGGTGCAATTTCTTACGTAAGGTCCCTGAGAGATTACACCAACACCAGGGGAGAATGTATTTCCTCCAATTTTTGTTGACGACCAATTATTACTTGAATATGCGTTATAATCTGCTGGATATGTTGTATTAATTCCAGATCCACTTAAACCATCTCTTATAATTGTAGTTACTATACCAACACAACTTGAAACTGCGGAAAGAACATTTGAACAATTGCCAATACTATAATTTGTTGCACCATCAGGTTGCATACTCAGATCTCTTACCTGAGTAAATGTATTTTGATATGTGGAACTTCCATCCTTTGACCAAATGACATTATTAATACAAGAATGTGCAACTCCAATTGCATATCTTAAAGTATCAATAGTTGCGTCTTTTACACTATAACCATTCACATCGGTTCCAGTGATATGAAGAAGAGTTGCTCCATTATAATAAGATTTTCCAGCACCAACACATTTTGAGTTTCCACCGCGAGTAATATCAAAACAAACTGCTTTTAAAATATCTTTAACATCATCTTTACAATCATTTGGATTTCCAGTTGGTATTACAAATGCTGGATTTTTATAATCAGTGCTTGTTAAATAACTAACTGCTTCTGATGCGATGAAATCAAGATTCATACGAAGCATTCTTGCACCATCAAAGAAGCGATCAGAAGAAACGCCAGCAAGAGGTTGGAATGCAACGATTGCTGCACCATTGGTAGAATCTGAACCAATGAAACTTAAATCCGTAATATGACATCCATTATTCACATGGAATAAATCGGATCCTGAATTTTGGGGGGTTACAATACAGTTTCTAAGTTCAGTTCCTTCTACGGCAACCTTTTCATTGATGATAATTGGATTATTTTCTACATAAACACCTGGGAATACTTTTACAGTATCACCAGTACTTGCAATTCCTGCAGCATTTTTAATTGTTCTCTTTGGATGATTCTCACTCAATCCAGTGTTAGAATCGTCACCATTTTGTGCAACATATATGGTTTTCCCAGTTGGTTTGTATGAAGTGACTGTAACTTTTCCCTTTCCTCCAACAGGATCAAGATCAATACCAATACCAGGAACTATTTGAGTAACAATTCCAACAAGATTTACACCATCACCATAATATGAATCTGCAGTTGCAATTCCACTTACGGTCAATGCAACTGTGTTAAGTCCTACTTTAGCAAGATTTGAAGTTCCAATACCAAGACTTCCAGTGGCGGGTAAAAATACTAATTTTTCAGAAGCAACATTTAAGGAACTTATTCCTGTTACAGTGTTTATTGTTGTGGATAATCCAATAAAGATTATCTCATCAGTATCATTAGAATCAGAAATTAATATTTCTGCACCAGCACCCTTAAATCCTTGTAGTCCTTGATTTCCTTGTAAACCTTGATTGCCCTGAGTGCCTTGAAGTCCTTGTGTACCCTGATGACTTAGACCTTGAGTACCTTGATTCCCTTGAAGACCTTGGTTACCTTGAAGACCTTGGTTACCTTGAAGACCTTGGTTACCCTGAGTACCTTGATTGCCCTGAGTACCTTGAGCACCTTGAGATCCAACACCTTGAGTACCTTGGTTACCCTGAACTCCTTGATTTCCCTGAAGGCCTTGATGACCCTGAAGTCCTTGATTTCCTTGTAAACCTTGATTACCTTGAAGACCTTGTGTACCTTGAGTACCTTGTAGACCCTGATTACCTTGGTTACCTTGAAGACCTTGGTTTCCTTGATTGCCCTGGAGACCTTGATTACCTTGATTACCCTGAAGACCCTGGTTTCCTTGGTTACCTTGGAGTCCTTGGTTACCTTGAAGTCCTTGAGTACCTTGATTACCTTGGTCACCCTTACTGCCAGTTCTGGCAAAAGTAATAATTATATCTTCATCATTGTCAAATGATGTTGCACTACCAGATACATAAGAACAATTTACTGTATGGTAAGTATCTGTTTCAGAATTTGTCCCAGAAATAGCAAATAGTGCAAAGTCATCAGCGTTTAGGCGATTAGATATTCTAAAGTGACCCTTAATTGTAGAATCGGAGTCATCAATAGTTCTTAAAAATGTTTCTATATTAGTATTAGTATTTCCACCATCCTCATCATCTATGAAGAGTTTCGTTGCAGTAGTAATACCAACGTAACTAAATCCTAATTTACCCGTCCCCGGATCTATGCCAGATTCTACAGTGTTTAAAGTGTCAGTTGTAAATGTATATTCAAAAGTAGCACCACCAAAATTACCATCTTCACCCTTGATACCCTGAAGACCTTGTGATCCTTGGAATCCAATACCTTGAGTACCTTGGTTACCTTGAACACCTTGATGACTTAATCCTTGTAGACCTTGGTTACCTTGGAGACCTTGGTTTCCTTGATTGCCCTGGAGACCTTGATTACCTTGATTACCTTGGAGTCCCTGGTTTCCTTGGTTACCTTGGAGTCCCTGGTTTCCTTGATTACCCTGAAGACCTTGATTTCCTTGGTTACCTTGTAGTCCTTGATTACCCTGAAGACCTTGATTACCTTGATTACCTTGTAGACCTTGATTTCCTTGATTACCTTGGAGTCCTTGATTACCTTGATTACCTTGAAGTCCTTGGTTGCCTTGATTGCCCTGGAGACCTTGATTTCCCTGTAGACCCTGATTACCTTGGAGTCCTTGATTGCCTTGGAGTCCTTGGTTACCTTGAAGACCTTGATTTCCCTGTAGACCCTGATTACCTTGGAGTCCTTGATTACCTTGATTACCTTGGAGTCCTTGATTACCTTGATTACCTTGGAGTCCTTGAGTCCCTTGTGCTCCTTGAGTACCTTGAAAATTACTTAAGGGACCTTGCGTACCTTGAAGTCCTTGAGTACCTTGAGTACCTTGGGCACCTTGCCCAGCAAATAAACCATCAAGACCTTGGTTACCTTGGAGTCCTTGGTTTCCTTGATTACCTTGGAGTCCTTGGTTTCCTTGATTACCTTGGAGTCCTTGGTTTCCTTGATTACCCTGAAGACCTTGTAGTCCTTGGTTTCCTTGGAGACCTTGTACACCTTGATTACTTAATCCCTGAGTCCCCTGATTACCTTGAAGACCTTGAAGACCTTGGTTACCTTGAAGTCCTTGATCACCCTTCTCACCTTTATCACCAGTTCTAGCAAAAGTAATAATTATATCTTCATCATCATCAAATGATGTTGCACTACCAGATACGTATGAACAATCAACTTGAAAATAATCTAAAGCACCATTATCAGAATTTGATATTGTAAATAAAGCAAAATCATCTGCGTTTAGACGATTAGATATTCTAAAATGTCCTTTGATTGTAGATGTTGATGCATCAATTGTTGTAAGGAATGATGTTATATCAGTTACAGAATCATCATATTTACTAATATAAAGTTGTGTTGCAGTTGTTATTCCACTATAATTTAATCTTAAATTACCAGATCCGGGATCACTATCAACTATTGAACTATCAAAGGTATAATCAAAAGTAGCGCCACCAAAGTTACCATCTTCACCTTTAATACCTTGGAGACCTTGAAGACCTTGGTTTCCTTGGAGACCTTGTACACCTTGATTACTTAATCCCTGAGTCCCCTGATTGCCCTGATTGCCTTGAAGACCTTGAGTTCCTTGATTTCCCTGAAGGCCCTGGTTCCCCTGAAGACCTTGGTTTCCTTGTAAACCTTGATTGCCTTGGAGTCCTTGGTTACCTTGGAGTCCTTGGTTTCCTTGATTACCTTGGAGTCCTTGGTTACCTTGGAGCCCCTGGTTTCCTTGATTACCTTGTA
>Ga0213866_10002554_pt1 | contig 12745 bp, 2 predicted proteins | sample PICome_11_FD_160079 | JGI IMG/M metagenome (GOLD analysis project Ga0213866, IMG submission 160079) | Coastal seawater microbial communities near Pivers Island, North Carolina, United States - PICO284 | ecosystem: Environmental > Aquatic > Marine > Coastal | place: USA: North Carolina... | reverse complement strand
ATAATAACTTCCTCCACCACTGCCTCCTTGAGCATTCTGGTCATTTGATGGAGTAGCTCCAGAACCACCACCTGGGGTGCCACCACCGCCACCACCACCAGCAGGACCATCTAGAATTGATTGTCTAGTAATGTCAAAACTATTGCAGTGGTCTCCATTGGGGGCGACACATACTCCACAAACATCAGTAGTACACCAACCATAAGGACTTTCGCCTCTTTTTGTTCCAGGAGTATATCTATATGAACCTACAACAATTTCAGTAGCGGTTTGATTGGGAGGGGTGTCGTAATAAATTGTTGTTCCATCCCATAAAATAACTAGTTTTCTAATGCCAGTCGTGGCATTAGTTTCAGGAGAACCACTTCTTGTATACCACCCATTATTAACATTCAAGCAAAGAGGATTCTGTGTTAATCCACCAGTAGCTGTTCTGGTTTGACTACTACCAGTACCACCAGCAAAGTCTGATGCGTTTCCACCATTTTGTAAATTAGCATTAGCGGAAAATGTAATGGAAGCATTACCACCATTTTTATCATAACTCTGAGCACCCTGAGAACCAGCACCACCTGCTCCACCGCCACCACCAGCAACTACAATATAGTTATTACCAGTGTTATCATAAATGTAAGAAGCAGCGCCTCCACCACCTCCACCACCAGAAGCAGCAGAACTTCCAGCGTCACCGCCATTTCCACCACTACCAGCGGTAGATCCATTAGATCCACCGTTACCACCACTAGCACCAACTAAGTTACTAGCTCCACCAGTTCCACCTGCACCAACATAAATGGTGAGAGATGAACCAGGAGTCACATACATTGTTCCATTAATTCTGGCACCAGTGCCACCAGTTCCACCTGCGGATCCAATATCACTGCCCGATCCACCACCACCAGCTCCGTGAATCTCGTAATCAAGAGATTGAACTGTAGCAGGAACTGTAAAGGAAGACGCGCCTGCGCTATTAAATGTCTCTGTAATTGCTGCCATTGCTTCTATATTTTAATTATGTATTCAACAATCATAAAAGGAGCTACTGTAGTATCAAAAGTAACTGGATCCTTTACGTCTATAGTTATTTCTGTTCTAATATTACTTGCTGGAATTTGTGTTGTTGGATAAGTATATTGCATGTTAGAAGTATAGTCCAACGGAGACGTTGGAACTTGAATTCTATGTTCATGCGAAGCACCAGTTATAGTTGTATCTTCTGGTGCAGAAATTCTATAGAGTAGATTACCACCTAACGGACGGCAATTATTTCCACTATAAGACTCAGCAGCATCGGTTGGACCAATTCCAGGAGAGACAACATAATTACCAGTACAGTTAAGAACAGCCTGATTGGCTAAATGTCCATGTCCCTGAAAGTGCTGATCTGTAATGACAGCAGTTTCTGTATTTTCAGGTCCTGTAAATAAAGGAAATCCCTCTAGATCATCAGTTCTAGTATCAATTGTAAAATTTCCAGAATAAGAGATATTTTGACTTGTCCCTATGTTTGATCGAACATCAAATTCAGCACCAATTCTTGGCGTTACATTGTCAGATAAAGTTTGAGAAAGATATGTTCCAGTAGAAGCTCCAGGTACAAGATACTTTGCCCCGATATCTGGTAACTGAAACTCATCATCTGCCATTTCTTCTGGTATTTTAGCAAATTTAGAGTCAGCTCCTGTTCCAAGAACCGCTGCTAATGCTGGATACAATTCTTCTTTTAAGATAGATCCATCACATCTCAGAAATCCAGCAGGCAATTTTGTTCTAAAATCTCCAAGATCTGGGACATTCGCACTAGGTAAATCCGTGGTAAATACTTGGATAGTTCCAACCATACCACCGAATTTTGCTTTTTGTACTGCGTAATTTGCCATTAATATGCCCTAATAATGTACAAAACAACCAGTTTTGGTGTAGGTATAGTAGTCGTAATATTTAGTGCTCCTGGTAAGTTATTTGGCACCACATTAGAAGTTACTTCTGTAGCAAGGTTTGAGGGAACTCTTAATGTAGAATCTTCAGCACTATATTCAATTTGAAATGTAGTATGATCATGTGGTTCAATTCTTGCAGATGGTTGTCCAGCAGGAGGTGTATTTACCACATTAAAATCATAAGCAGAATGATTAAAGAAGACTTCGTATGGTTTATGTGTATCTGTGCCTCCAGAACCATCTCCAGCATTGACATCATCATTGTAATAATTACGATGAGTTGTATCTATAACATCTCCACCCAAACCATATGGTGCCTGATCAACAGGATTAAACCTTCTGGTATGTGCTGGTCCATTACTTGGTTCTCTAAATGGATCTGGAGGCTCTGGTGCATCCATAGCACCAATCCAATTAGAAATACCATGAGAATATACTTCTCTTGGTTTTAAGTTAGTTGGTGGAACTTCTGAATTAACATTACCAAGGACAACTCCAGGAGTTCCATTTCCTAATGCACTACCGCTTGGTTCCTCAAAACCACTAATTTGGATCTGAGTTGCAAATATACCAAGAAAATCATCAAATCCCGCTTTAAAGAAATCATACCCAAATTCTCTAGAGCAAGAAACTCCAGATCCAGGTGCGCTACTATTGATACCTCTGATAGATGGAACACTAGTTGGGTGAGTATGAATTGGCATGTGCTTTCTACCCAATTTTCTAGCACCTGTATATAATGTTCTTATTCCTACACCAGGATTAAATTCTTGCCCTTCAATTCTTCCACTAAAATCATTTTCTGGCGTATAACTGAATAGAATGTCTGTATTTGCATCAGATATTCTATTTGGAGTTCCGTTATCAGTATTAGCACCAATATATTCTCCTACAACTGCAGCTGCTTCTGCAGTATCAATCGTAGATTCAATAGCGTTAGCACCAAAATAATCTGTCTGAATATCAGAAAGAGATTTTTGCGAGATGTCAGGCAAAAAGAATTGATGAGTTGGATTGTTTATATTCCAAGGAAAATCAAGAACACTAAATCCAGGACTGGCACCATATGATTCGCCAATTGCTTGTGCTAGCAATGGGTAATCCCTAGCAGAAACTCCTGTTCCATCACAAATAATCCAACCCTTAGGTATCTCAGACAAGGCTCCCGTCCATGGCATGATAGTGCCAATGGCGGCAGCCTTCATCGTTTTTATCGCGCCGTAGTTTGCCATTTAGATTTCCATCAACCACCAACCAACAGCGGTGCTTGGTACGTTACTAGCACCACCATCACTATTTATTGGTCCTGCATAAACTAAACCAAATGCGGCATTTGGAGTTGTGACGATCAATTCACCACCATTATGCTGCGATAAATCGACACCAGTTACATCAGCAGCAACGTTAGTAGCATCACCCTGAACTGATACGCCAGTTCCAGCACGAATGATCAACTTAAGATCATACTTGAGGTTACCACCAAGGTCAATAATTCTAATCATATCACCATTGGTTGGATTGGTTGGCAACTTAACGTATAGATCTCCAGTTGCATTGGTGAAGTAGTTGATGTTGGGAGTTAATACTCCAGCATCACCGCCAGCAATTGTAACATAATCCCATCTTCTTGCTCCAGTTGGACCATAGAAGTATTCAATACCACCAAGATCAATAGTTCCGTTATCTTGGACCTTGAAGATCTTATTGCCATTGCTATTGACGGTTAGATCTCCACCGTTGATAACTAGATCACCAGAGAATGTATTTTCTCCTAGACCATATGAGAAGTATTCACCAGCAATCTCAAGTTTTCCTAGGTTGTTAGAGAAGTGGAGTCTGTTATTGGTATCAGCAGAGTCTCTGATTATTAGATTTCCGCCCTTGATAGTGGTGTTTCCAGTATCATCTTCAACCAAGAATTTATTAAATCCAACACCAACACTAAGATCACCAAGGATTCTAGTATTACCTTGAGCACTATCTACATCAAATACAGTGGTGGCAGGGTCATCACCATTTGTGATAATTAGTTTTTGAGCACCAGGAGCAGTAGATCCATGAATAGTTGTAGTATCAAAGATATCTGCAGTTCCTCTGATAAACGTGTCACCAGTTGTCGATTCAACTTGGAATGTTATAGTTGCTGGATCACCACCATCATTAATGGTGAATTTCTGGGTAGATGTTAGAGAAGTGATTAGAGAATCAATCTTCACGAATTCATTATCATTGATTCTTATGTAATCACCTGATCTTAGAGATCCACCAAATTCAGCAGTTTCTAAGATAGTATCAACATTAGTAAGTTCTTCCTTAGAGAAACTTACATTCTCACTCTTCTCAATTCTAAAGATTGGCGTATTATCAGCATGAACTTTTGCTGTAGTACCATCAACACCTCTTTCAACCTTAACACGAATACCCTCAGGATCGGTTACATCACTTAGGTTAGTAAGTTCAATGACTCTAACCAATTCTGATGCAGTTTCTTGTGTATCGGTTCCACTAGCAATTAGCAGATAATCGCCTAGTAGAATTTGTCCAACTGAATTAGAACTCAATCTAACAAATTCCTCAGATGCTGGCATGTTAGCAACACCTTGAGTATCAAGAGTCTTTCCACCAATATCAATCTTCTTATAAAGATCTAGGTTGAAATTATCTGGCAATCCACCCGCAGGCTGACCTACAGCAGGAGTTCCAAAGACACCTCTAACAATATTGACACCGCCTGCATTCAATCCACCGTTCTGTTGGATATCTCCATCAAAATCTGCTCTTGCTTTTACATACAACGCATTATTGATTGTTGTTGTTCCACCAACACCACCAATATCGAGAGCAGAAGCAGTTGTAGCAAATCTAACAGTAGAAGGTCCGCCACTAGCGGTTAGCATCTCAAATCTGGAATTCAAGGAGAACAATCTTCCAGTTCCAGAACCAGCAGTATATCCAGAACCAACCTCAATATCACCATCTAGAGCAATGTTCTTGTTCTGAACAGTGAATAGAGAACTTGAACTTGAGAATGCTCCACCCATGGTAATAGTAGAGCTGTAAGTATCATCTAGGTTAGAGACTGTGCCAATGTCAATCGTAGAATTTTGTGAGTTTCTATGAATGTTTAGCGTTGTAACTTCAGATTGATCACCAAATGTCAGAGATTGACTTTGTGCATAATTTCCAAAATCGAAACTCATTGCTTCGGTATTGGTTGTTGCATTAGCAAACTGAATGTTGCTTGCATTCATGATGAATCTGATTGTCTCAGGTGTATTCATCATGTCAAGTGTGCCACTTGTGGTGTCAAAATCACCAACAAAAATTTCTAATCCACCATTGATCTGAAGATTACCAGTGATGTTGGTAGATCCAATGATAACGTGATCTGTTCCAATTGCATTTAATTGACCAAGAGTAGCATTAACACTCATTCTACCCTGACCGTTTGGTCCAGGAGTTGTAGAAATACGGAATACCGCTTCATTATTTGGAGTTTCACTATCTCCACCAACCAAGAATGCGTTATCTTGCTTAGTGAGTGTTCTGAACTGTAATCCTTCTCTTAGGAAAGAGAGAGTTTTCTTACCACTGATGAATGTATTACCAACAACGTCAAGGTTCGCACGAGGTTCAGTGAATAGAGGATCTGTCCAAGCAGTCTTAGCAGACTCCCATGGAGTTCTTGCGATGGTATTAACACCAAGCTTAAAGTCTCCCCATGTTTCAGTCTCGGTTCTGACTGCTTCTGCACCAATAACTCCAAGTTCCTTCCAATTAGAATTAGAGAATTCAACTGTTGGAGCATCACCAGTTGCACCAGAAACTACAGTATCCCAAACTAGAGTTTGAGCACCAACAGCATCAATTGCTTGGAAGTGTAAGTAGTTGTTATTTCCACTGAACGGATCTCCAGGAGGAGAATAAATCGTCCATGTTAGGTTGATTGATGGTTCTGGATAGAAGTTTGCAAATCTAATTTGAGAAGCAGAAGTAATTCCTAGTTCAGAACATGTTATGTCTATTCCAGTAGTAAAATCAACAAATGTAATCTTGACGACATTTGTATCATTAAAGATGATATTGCCAATGCTACCATTTGCAATGGTAGTGAAGTAATTGGATAGAATCCATCCCATGGATCCTGTGCTTCCAACCTCAGAACCCTTAAACAGGACATCTCCAGATCTTGGAATAACACCATTATAATTAACAAGCTGTTCAGCAAAGATTCTAGATCCTTCGAGAGGAGCGTTAGGATCCTGAGGAATCTGAGTTGATTGGTTTGGTGCTAGGTTTGATGGAACACCACCAATAGTATGAGTCAAGAACTTGTATTCTTGTCCCTGTCCTCTAGAGTTGAATCCAAAGATTGCAGATTGAATTCTGTTCTTACCGATTCTGATATCACCTCTCTTAGGATCGGGCAACCATCCAGTTCTATCAAGACTCTCATCTTGCTGCTCGAAGGTTACAGGATCAATAGAAGAAACATAAGAACGAATGGTTAGAGAATGACGTTCCTGAGATAGATCTTCGTCCTGTACAGCAATAAGAATAGGAGACTCAAATGTATTGACGAGTTGTCCATCACCACCAACAACTGTAATGTTCTGGTTGAAAGTTACAGGTGTATCGAAGGTGGTAACGAGACCGCCTACTACATCCTCATCATCGCCATCATCTTCTAGGATTGCAGCATCGATAAACGTTTCTTCGCCAGTGATAGCGTTGATTCTTCTGTTACCGATATAAAGGTCACCCTGTGAGTTAATACCCGTGTAGAAGACGATACCAGCGTCCTGTTTCTTACTTTGGGCATAGAAGTCCTCTTCAGGTGTTAGGACGATCTCCTGACGTGCTGGGAGACCTGTGGAGTAGTTACCAGGACCGAAACCAAGATACTCAAACGTGTGGTTACCAGCACGAGCAATAGATGGTCTGCGGAGTTCAACATAGTAACGCTGATCCGAGAGAACTGTGCTATCACCCGAGATAGGAATGCGACGATCTTCTGAACCAGAAGTTGCGTTACCCTCTTGTGCTCTAACTCTGTTGTCAATTACATTTCCATTACCATCAGAAGTGGTATTTGTATATTCATTATTAATGAACGCTGGTTGATCAAATAGATCCTCAACCAATTCCTTGGTTACAGAGTTCTTATAGTCATTAGTTGTAACTAAACCATGAATGTAGTTGTCAGCAGCAGAGAATGTTGATGGTGGATCAATTAGCAACTCATAGTATGCTTTTTCCTTGTCAGAAGTACCATTCTTCTTAAACCAGAGAGGATCATTCTTGTAGTTTAGTGGATACAGTCTGCTAACTGGTTGCGAGAACTTATACTTCTTAAAGTTCTCAGCAACACCAGCACCAGTTGGGAATGGCGAAACATTACCACGAAGTGCAGTTAGATAGTAGATACCATCTTGCTGACCAGCAATTCTGCGCTGAAGTGTTTCATAACCGAAGATATAGAATGTATCTTCAATGACACCCGCATCTTCGACACTATCAACATAGTATTCAACACCTGCGCTATCTTGAATACGATCACCAGGAGTGATAGTATAAACGTTAGCGCCGTTTTGCTTGTAATAATACTCAGGATAATTTTTTCTAATTAGTGTTTTCAGAGGTAGCGATTTGCCCATATCCTGGTCTTCCAGCATATCAGCAAAGACATTACCCTGTTGGAATCTGGTGTTAGAATACTCACTGAATTCAAGTTTGCCACCACGGATGTTCTTGATGATTAGATAGTGATCACCACCAACACTGTAGTATGCATGAATATTAGCGAGACCAGAAGAATTACCAGTGAAAGCAACTTCGTTCGCAGCAACACTTTGTGTCTTACTTACAGTGAAATCTCCGCCCTGAGGTGCAGTAATCTTAACTGTAGTAAATACTTCATTTCTCAAACCAGGGAAGTTGATTGCATCAACAGAATGGTCGAAGACAGTTAGCTCTAGATACTTGATTGTAGGATCAAGAGAATCCTCAACATATCTGCCACTTTGGATAGAAGCCTGAATACCAGAAGCAAATTTAGCAAACTGTACATAGTTGATACCAGATCCAGTCAAATCCTTCTTATAAGGATCATATGCAGCATCGAGATTTAGATTATTATCCTCAAAATCCTTTCTAGTATAACCAATGTATTCGTCTGCCTGAACTGGGTTGCTAAAACGAGCACCATAGACAGATCCAGTTACAGGTTTGAGTAGGATCTTCTGAGGAACAAGTTTTCTGGTGTCGTCAGTTCTTGTCTTAAGAACGAAACCATTGATAGGATCTCTAGCATTCTCAAGATACTTAGGAATGACATATCTAATCTTATATGTTCTTTCATCCTTGTCGCGATTGTCTTGGACACGCTCAAACCACATGTCTGTGGTCTTAGGTCTATCAGCATAATCACTCTGATGAATTCTCCAGAAGATATTTGATTGCTTGACAGAATCTGGTTGAGAAGAAACTTCATCCTTACATTGAATAAACCACTTACCAGAATCAGTTGCAGTGTCAGTAAAACCAGGATCGAATTTTACAGGACTTCTTCTCTTGTTAGCATATACCTCAAATTCGATAGAAGTCTGACCAGATCCAAACTGAATTGGATTTACATTATTGATAGCATCCGCATGTGTTTTGTGGATGGTGAATACTTTGTTGTTTTGATAACGAGCAAAGAACTCTTTGACTGGATTAATTTTTCCTAGATTTGCATCATTTGGATCAGTTACAGCAACGTCAGAATCATTCTCGAACGTTGTAGAAACTGCTGGTAGAGTGCCACCAGTAACAGCTCTGAAGAATACCTTTTGAGGAGTTACAGAAGCAAATGGCACATCGAAGATGTTAGAGACATCAGTCTCAATACCAGCATTTACAGTATTGGTTAGGTTACAACCATACTTGTGTAGATCATAAGAATCATCAGTTAGGAACTGATAGATATCAATTTCAACGTTTGGATCAATACTCTCTGTTTCTGATGCATAGATGTAAATACCAGCAGCTGCATTCTCTTTAGAGGTTGCAAGCATCAACTTGGTTTGATCACTACCATTGAAGAATGTAGTGTTGCTATAATCTTCTGGTTGTGTTCTTCTGCCAGGAGCAATTACATAGTATGTTCTATTGGTCTCGAAACCATTAGGTAGTCTGACAAGACGCTTATCGACATCAACGTACTTACCAGTGGTTTCATCAAAACGAGGACGTGGAACGAGTCTAACTGGGGTTCCAGTCTCAAAGTCATGTGGGTTAGATGTACCAATGCCACTAGTATCAATTGTAAATACAGTTGCTCTAGAAGCAAGAGTAACACTATTAACAGTTGGTTCTTGTCTTGTTACACTGCCAACACCAGTATTAATAATAGTGGTGATTGCATCAACTAGAGTTTCAATAGCGTTAGTAACACCAGAACACTCAACACTACCAGGAGCAGTTGTTGTATCTTGTACAACATCTGGGTTACTAGAAGCAGGTCCAACTGTTACAGTCTTAGGTAGAGTATCTGCCCAAGTTCCTTTCTCGAAGGTGAAGTAGAGGTTAGTAGTTGTGCTATTTTGTAGTGCGTTTTGAGTATCACCAGTGTCTAGTCTGGATCCTATAACACCCAACTCAATCTGGGTATTACTTACAATTCTCTTGACGTAAGATCCTTCTGGAATGTTGGAATAAACAGCAGTTGCTCCTGGTTGTAGCAAACCATCAACATAATCTGTGCTGAGATATTCAACAACACTCATACCAATTAGAATACCACGAGTGTCGCCAACATCAACAATAGCAGAACCAATTGTAGTGGAGCAGTTGAATGCAAGGAAGTCGAAGTTTCTCATGGCAGCAGTTGCCATCTGTCCGACATAATCCCACGCATCTAGAGTCTCTGTCTTCTCACCATCGATATAATCGAGTTGGTTACCAACAAAGTATGCCTCTGCTGCCTGAACACAAGCGATGTTTCCACCCAATCTCAAGTCATTGACAATACCATCAACGATGTATGTTACATCACGGAAGCACTTAGATGCCTCATTGTTGAGGGTAAAGTCTCCTTGGTTGAGAACAGGTAGTTCGCCAAGAGTATTGCCGAGGATTGCATCACTAGCAATATCGTAGAGAGATTCAATAGAAGAACGTACATTAGCACAATCCCATTCACCACTATCAACGATTGGAAGAGTGTCTAGGTCTCCACTGTAAAGAGTATCAACAACAATACTGATAAGAGTATCAATAGTTGCTAATACATCCGAACAGTTTCCAATAGCATAAGTAGTTGGTTGTGGAGTTGAAGTTCTGGTGATTCCATTGAGGTTACCAGGAGCAGCATCTGTGCCGATAAAATCAACAATAATTCCAAACAGAGTGTCGGCAGAAGCAATAGCAGCACCACACTGTGGTAGTGGAGCATCATCGTCATCCCAGTCATCAGTCTGAGTGAAGTCAAAGATTTGAGTCTCGGCATTTGCACCAGTTGGAGTTACCGTTACATTATTAATTACATCTAGAGCAACTTTCTTTGCTTCCAAGAAGATCTTACCTTCTTCATTACGATCATTAATCGTGTAGTTATTAGCAGCATCATAAGTTCTATCATTGCCACCAAACTTAACGTTGTAAGCAATGTCATCAATTACATCATAAACTGCATCTAGAATATCCTGTTTGGTTTTACCAGATGGAACAGTGTATGCTGGATAAGCAGCAAGCATACGCTCATATGCCTCAGCAGCAATAAACTTCTTATTATCAAGAATAGAGATAGAAGCGTTGGAGTGAATGTCAGAGAATACTGGAGGATCGCCAGTCTGATCTAATGTGATAGTTAGATCGCGATCATAGTATTGGTTATTGACAGCACGGTTCATTAGATCCTGTGCTCTTCTGAATGCAGTGATCGAAGGACCAACCTCATTATCAACACCATTAGGAATTAGGATGGTGCCATCATTTGCATCGAAGTATTCTTTCGTTGCTGCAATAGTAAATTCGTTGCCACCAAACCAAAGGTCTTGTGCAACTGCATCAACAATGTGACCGATGTCTCTACGGCACTTAGTCTCACCTGCAAGGAGAGTTCCTGGGTTTTCTGCTGGCAGACTGTCCAGAGATGGTGTTGGTTGTCCTTGGAATACATCAGTTACGATAGATACCAAGTTAGAGATTGCTGATTGTACATCAGAACAAGCAGTAGAATCAGTGTTGCTAACGTTTCCATTGCCATCTCCATACTCAGATTCACCTGCGGTAACAGTAAGATCCTTGTAGTATAGAGCATTGGTAACTGCCTGCTGCATGACAATAGAAGCAGCATCAAAAGCAGTTACACTTTCTGCCTCTTCACCAACCAATCCATCAGGAATCTGTGTGCTGGAGTCAGAGAAATACTGCTGTACATATGTTCTCGTGTGCTTGTTTCCACCAACAAACAAATCAACAGAGATAGCATCAATGAAGTAGTTGATGTCTCTATAGCACTTTAGCTCACCATTAACAAGTGTTCCTTTGTTTAGTTCAATAGGAACACTGCTTAGGTTACCATCGATAATAATAGTATTAACAATAGTGGTTAAAGTATCGATAGCAGATTGTACATTAGCACAAGAAGAAGCATCTGTATTAGAACCAGTTAGAGGATCTGCTGTAATCGTTAGATCTTTTACTGTTAGTTGGTTTGCAACTGCCAACTTCATTTGTGCTGCTGCTTGAGTGAAAGCAACTGAAGATGAATTTTCTTCACCAAGCAATCCATTAGTAATTGGATTACCATTTACATCAAAATACTCAGCAGCAAATCTATATGCATACTCATTGCTACCCAAGAAGACATCGAGTGAGATAGCATCAACAAAATAACCTAGGTCTCTCTTACACTTGGTCTCATAGTTTGCTGGTAGAGGAGATGGTGGATTGTTTGCATTCATGTAATCGAATGCACTTAGTACAATCTCATCCTTGTTTAGTTGAATCAAACGATAAGCATCAGCAAATCTTGATCCAGTATCTGTCTGTTGATCACCAGGGAAGTAGAAATCAGGATGGTTTAGTGCAATAGCAGCAAGAGCTTTATCAGCAACTTCTTTGCTGTTGCGACGAATCAGTCTGAAAGCATCAGCATAGCGTGATTGAGCATTGCTCTGAGTATCACCAGGGATGTAGAAGTCTGGATGATATACAGCGATCTCTGCTAGTGCTCCGTCAAGGATGAAGTCGCGGTTAGCAAGAATGCGGTTACGACCATCCTTGTTACGACCTGCAGGATCTTGTGTGTTAGCAGCATCAACAGTTACGGCATTTGTTGAATCACCATCTTCCTCTGCTTGAGAACCAGTCTTGCCAACATTAACACCATAACCAGCAAGGTTGCTGTTGGGATTAGGATCATAGATATCTGCCTTGACCTGCAATAGGTTAGCAATTGCCTTCTTACAAAGATCTCTTGATCTATTGAATGCAAAAAGGATTTCGTCTTCCTGTCCAACAAAAGAAGCGAGAGTTCCAGCACCACTGAAGTATTCTCTTACCTTGCCGATGGTGTTAGCATTACCACCATCTCTCAAGTCTTCTGCAACAGCATCAACAATCTCACCAATATCAACCTTATTGATAGTTGTGGATGGATATGTTACTACAGTCTCTGCGTATGCAGTATCAACAATCTCCTTACGGTTAGCGATGATTAGGTCGCGACCATCGAAATAACGATTTGCATTTGGATTTAGACCAGGATTGACATAAGAAATGTTTCTAAGTCTTGGATCCTTCTCAATGATATAACA
>Ga0213866_10002553_pt1 | contig 12748 bp, 10 predicted proteins | sample PICome_11_FD_160079 | JGI IMG/M metagenome (GOLD analysis project Ga0213866, IMG submission 160079) | Coastal seawater microbial communities near Pivers Island, North Carolina, United States - PICO284 | ecosystem: Environmental > Aquatic > Marine > Coastal | place: USA: North Carolina... | reverse complement strand
GATAATAATACTCCACCTAGAGGAAGTAATTCACCAGTACAGGGTTATACAAATACTAACTCCAAAACTACCGGAATTAGCATTAATTCAACAAACTCTGCGCATATTCACTCAATCGATGTTCCAAATTTTACCGGTACTTCGGGATCAACGGGTTCAGGAACATCATTTGACATTCGACCACAATACTTTAATGTAGTTTATGTAATGAGGGTATCATGACAATTCAGCTACACGGACTAAAAACTACAGGTCTTGTACCAATCGGCGGTGTAGTAGCAACTATTCCAGCACTTGCCGGTGCATATTCATGTGCGGCTACGACCGAAGCTGACGATTTAGGATATGTAAAGTGTAATGGTCAGGTAATTAATGACCCGACAAGTCCACTAAATGGTTTGACTATTCCGAATATTAATGATGATGTTTTTCTAAAAGGACACACTACGTCGAATAGTGCTGGTGGCAGTAATACACATACACATACAATTAATGAACATAACCATACTGTACCTGGCCACTATCACTACTGGGGCCATAATTGGTCTAATGACAATTCCAGTTGGAACGGTTCACCGTATGGTGATGGTAGTGGAAACACATACCAAGATTATCATGGATATGGTGGAAGTACACACACGATTAAAACACATCGTGGGGGAAACGATTATAACTGGAATAGTATGTATAATCCATCCGGTACCGTACCAATCGACGATTCATGGCATGATACGGGACATCACTGGCATAACATAAATCCACACAGACACTGGATTCAACAACGAGTTACACATGGCGGTAGTTTAGACGGTCGTAACACGATGACTTCTGGGAATAAAGCATTAACAACAAATTCTAGTTCGACTCAGCCCAAATATATAACTGTACTTTACGTAATGAGGATAAAATGAAATACGCACTCCGTTACAAAAAAGGTTTATTTTGGCGAAAAGCTATTGTTGTTGGACATAACTATGACCAATCTCAAGATAAAATGATACTGTTTTTTGAAGACGGTGGTGTTAGAGAAATCTCAGAATGGCGTAAATGTGAAATTAAACTTGGTCAGGACTGGGTTATTGCTCGTAAAAAACAAATGGAAGCAGAATCCGGCGTAGATGTAAAACTGAATGTAGGTGGTTGACATGCCACGTAAAGACGTACGCTTTAACGCTAAATATGTAAAGAATACCGCGAATAATCGTAAGGATGATAAAGTCCAAGGTGGAAAAATCATTAATGAAACGATTTTAAGTAAGCATATAGCAGACGAAAATATTACAACCACTAAACTAGCAGAAGCTTCCGTCACAAGCAGTAAGATTGCAAATAGTGCTATTACTGACAGTAAATTCTCATTAGATGTTCAACAGAGATTAGATAATGGATTTATTAAGAAACAAATTGTTCATCGTAGAATTATACATGGAGGTACAAATTATTTAGCGACAACGATGAATGCATCTCCGTGTGCTTATTTTAGCGGTGGCTGGTATTCATTCCCTGGCGCATGTGATGCTCGACGTTCGTTATATGGACCATATGGATATGGTGTACCTAGTGTGCAACCAGGTGCGGAGCGTCGAACTCGCATATATGCAATTTGGTCCGATAACATTATTAGTCGCTCAGATTTTCCCGGTTATACACCGGATAAGCCAACTATTAGTATTATACTAAACGATGACTCATTTCCTAATGGTACTACATATGACTATATTTTAGGTCCAACATGGGGGGATGTAAGTACATCGCGCGATGGATATTCTAATGAAATAGTTGGTTCTCCGGCAGGACTTCATGCAACTATGTCTTGGCACTTGAATTCAACGTATTCACTTTATAGTAGAGTTGCACTATTATTGTATGCCGAATTACAATTTCTGGATGTGTTCCCATGAAAATTAACATAGAAGACAAGCGTATAACTCTAAGCGACGATGATGATATGGCGTTTATTGATTTCGTTGACGAAATTGATAAAAATAAAGTTGATTGGTATATACAAGAATTAACTATATCTTTACAAAGAAAAAAAGAAGAACGTCAATATTATACTTCTAATCGAATTGAACAAATACAATTAAATTATAAACAACTTAGAAGTAACGAATATCCACGAATTGAAGAACAACTCGATATGTTATATTGGGATAAGGTAAATGGTACTAATAATTGGCATGATACAATAGCAGAAATAAAAACAAAGTATCCTAAACCAACTTGAAGTAACAAACCGTTGTGTTATCCTTCGAAATGGAGGTACGCACAATGGGTGAACTCATTAATCTCGACGAGAAGCGCAAGAAAAAACAAGAACAACTAATACCAAAACCCTCCGAAGCTGCTGCGGTCGAAACCATTGATTACATGCGCCAGAAGATGTATACTATGTCGGAAGAAAGCCGGATGCAATTCCTACTTATTGTATTTACTCATATAATTAAGTGGGTTATCCGAAGCGGTTACTATGACCGCCCGGGTGCAATGATTCTGGCATGGGTTGAACGTAAAATTAACGAATATAACAAGGGTTTAGGTGATGGAACTAGGTGAACTTTTTAAAGCGTTTTCAAAAAGTCCAGAGCTTGCATTGCTTGCCCTGCTGTTAACTTTGATTACGTTTGCTGTCAGAAAGATTTTTACGGTCGGTTTTCGCCTTTTGAGCAAACATCTTGAAAGTATTGATGAAAACTTTAATAAGATAGCAGCCGACATCAGTGGCCTCCGAAACGATGTTATTAAAATTGCAGATAAACTTGAAAATCATGCAGAATTGGTGCAAGATAAGATTGACGATTTGGACCGTCGCGTGACTCGTTTGGAGGATAGAGACTAATGATGGATATGAAATCACAAGCTATCGAAAAGTTGATGGGTGTTCTCGATGAACTTCTTGGCAGCGATGCTAAAGAGCGTATGAAAGCTGCGCTTGAGAAGGGCGAAAAAGAAGGTCCTGAGATTGAAGTTGAATTGCCAGAAGGTGAAGAAGTAGTATCCGGCGGTTCTGGGGTTCTTGCACTTCCCGAACTTAAAGATGATGAACCAGGTTCTGAAGAATCTGAAATGAAACCACCTAGAGATGCATCCAATGTTGCAGGACTTTCTGTTAAAGAAACAGAAGTTGCCGCTATGCCAAAACCAAGCATGATGAAGAAGATGCGCGGTAAAGTTTAAATCAGGGAGTCGGAATGAAAACGATTCAAGAACTGATTCTCGATGTTCAAGACAGAATCAGCCTTCCCCTTGATGACGATGACCGATGGAGTACGGATGCCCTTATTCGTGCGTTCAATAACGCATTGGATGATAAGCTTACCCCCGATTTGGTCGCAGAAGGTTCAAATTATCTCGTACACCGCGAAGTTATTCAGCTTACGGCGAATGGCTCGCCTGCATTCCCACTAAATTCAGTGCCGATTCCAAAACGTGCTGTAGGACGTGCACTACGCGAAGTTAAGTACCTTCCTGCAGGTAAGACTAAGATTGAAGAAGAATTGAACTGTCCGGCTATTTCGCTAGAAGAGAAAGATATGTTCTCTACTGAGTCAGAATTGTACGGTTCTTCTGTTCCTTATGTGTTCCTTGAAAATGATAGTTTGAGATTGGTTGGCGGCGATTTAGCCGGTGCAATCGTTATGTATTACAGTCTAGAGCCTTCTACACTTGAAAATAGCTCCGGTAAGTATGCAACTATTACTGATTACCAATCAACGGCAACGATTGGTGCAGCTATCACAATTGGTAGTACAACACTCTACACCGGTAATCTTATTACGCCAGCATCTTTAAATATTTTACCAGGCATGGAAATTAGCGGAACAGGAATACCCGCAGGTTCAACTGTAGTGAGTATTACAAGTACTAGTATTATTATTTCACAACCCGCGACTGAGACTAATTATAGTATTATTGCAACAGTAAACACTAATGCCTTCATTGTAACAACTGGAATATCTTGGGATTCTTATATTTCAGATGGTTCAACTAAATTTGTTGATATCTATCGTAAATCAACGGGTGCTATTTTAAAGGCAAATGTAATAGTCAAACGCATTGATAATGTTTCTACTATTGTTCATGTATTTCAAAACTTAAGTAACGATGAAATTAAGCAAATCCAGTCACACCAAGAAGGCGGATTTCCTGTGTCAGGTCCATATGAGTCAGAATTGTTATTTTTGCCTGCTGGTAAAGCTGAATTTTCTACGATTCCATATGAATTTGACCAACTATTGGTACTATATGTCTCGGAACGTGTACTTGAATCTATTGGCGACACCGAGGGTTTGCAAGTTGTTATGGGCAAAATCCGAGAAACCAAAGAATCTATTAGTAGAATCACTGGTAATCGCTTGCAGGGTGAAAGAAGAAAGTTGACAGACCGACGTTCTATTGCGAGAATCCAGAGAGGCCGTAAGTGGTCACGTAGCTACATTAAAAATTATACATAACAGAGGGTTGAAATGGCGAAGAAGTATATTCCCGGAGTAAGTGGACTACTAACAGAGCCGAATCCCGTCGATTCGCCTGCTAATACTCTGTCTGAAGCCGAGAACGTCATTGTAGACCAACGTGGTAAAGTCCAAGCTCGTCATGGGTTTAATGTCAGTCAGGAAGATTCATTAGTACCATATGGTTCGGTTAATCTATGGGAATCTCTGCCATTTATTGATAATATTAAAGGCACTGCACGTATCGTTGGTAGTCGTGAAGTAACCGGTACTATTATCGCAGACGAATATAAAAGACTTGGAATTAAATACCTAGCATTAAATCAGTATAATCAACTAGAGTTTTTTGACATTTATTTAAAATCAGCCGTGAGGCCATTAGGGGCTAGTTCATTTCAACTTACGTTAACAGAACTAATATACAATTTTAATAAAGAAATAGAAAATGATTCAGACCTCAACGGCAAATTTGTAATAAAACAAAAAGATAATAAAATAGTTATTGAATCAGTATACTATATTGAAATACTTAACAATGCCGGATTAGTTACAGATTATAACTATATAATAGATCAACTAGGGCTAATTCCTGGTCAATATAGTTATTCTAGTCATATAGTAGATCGTGTAGGATCGACTTCTACTGCCGATAATCATGTACCCGTTACTAGTTTTTACGAAAACGACGATTCGTTTTTTAAATTTATTGAATACAAAAATGATGGGAACCAGATATTATCTGGATATATTGTTAAACAAAATCGCAACGATTACACATTTAGTAATTCATCACCTGTATCTGAAAACTTAAACAAAAGTTCATTAAGTGATACAACATATCGTATTTATCAAGTCAAATCAGATTCTGCTAAGATTTCATCTGTTGATGAAGTACCATATCGCGAAATTAGTACAGTTTTTACAAATGATAAAACAATGTATCTTCAAACCGAAGATGGTTTAGTAGAAACCAACATTAATGACGTTTTTCAGCCAACTCCTAATCGATATTTTAATATTCGCTGGCCATCATTCCCTGAATTGCAATTTAATTTTCGTAAATCAGATTTATATCAAAATTGGTTTCTATCTGGTCACAAATGTGGCTTTAGGTATACATTCTATCGCGAACTTGGGTATACGCAGGAAGAATCAACGATTTACGAATCAGAACCATCTAGAATTTATGAAATATTCAATGACGGTGAAGATTCTGTAATAGATATTCAATTTGCATTTAATACAATTATTCAAGCAAATGAAATATATAAAGAATTTAATGATTTTACTAAATTAAATAACGGGCGCAAATTTGGTATTAAATTATATAGAACCAAAATAATTCCTATTCTTACAAACGCCGGTGAGTATAATCCACTTGATCCAGATTACTATCAATGCTATGATTTCATTTCGTTTGATACAATTTTTACAACAAAAATAAAACACGAACGGTTTGAAGATATCGCTGATACTCACGATGATTATTCATTTGATGAGATTGGAGTATTATCGCGATTCCGTAGAGATGATACTCGAGGGGAATTCAATGTTGGTGATATTATATCATATATCCCTAACAACGAAGAATTGAATACTGGGACCGAATTACAGTTGCACAATGGTTATATATTAGCTAATGATCGAGTTCAGTTTCGTACTGAAGATATAGATGTGAACGATATTTCGGTCGCAAAATTAAAAATTGTTGATAAATTTATCGCAAAACGAACAGAACGAGATATATCAATCATTGATGCCGTTGTGGATTTTGACAAAAACCTCGAGAATAAGGCAAATTATAAAACATTAACATTGAATACTCAAAATCTAGGTTATACATATAAAAATATAGAACCATATACAAAGTATATAAATACGGTTGAATTTAATGTTGAATTTTATCGCAGTTCTGGTGTTTTCCGTGGAACAACCAATTTGTTTCCACCAGATGATGCGGAGATTGAAATTGAATTATGGGATTATGAAGAACCGAAAGAAATGACGGTTAATAGTTCATCTATAAAATTGACTACTCTATTAGCATCTGGAAAAGTTAACCCTAGAGCTACTTTTATAAATGCCACAAATTATGACCCAGATGATGTACTTATACAAGCCAGTGTAAGACAATATAGAGATGCCGAAAATGCGGTGATAGGAACATATCTATACGACAAACCTACTGGGGGTGAGTATAGACGATTAACATCAATAATAAAAGTGACGTTAAACAATGTTGTTGAAATAATACCAGATAAGAAAATATTAGTTAAATTCAAAACTGTTGATTTTGAATTTTCTGGAACAACTACTTCAATTAATTTTGGATTAAGTGAAATACCAACAATCGATTTAGATTACGATTTAAAAATTACTAGACCGATAGATTATGGTCAAACATTTAAGTGGGAAGATAATAAACCCGTGCTTTATGTTCAAAATAATCAGACTTCAAATCTTAATAAACTGTACACTGGTTTGTTTTCATTATCGCGTTGCGATAATGTCTACCACTATAATCTAGAAGCTGAAACTCATGTTACTGACAGCCTACCGCTTACCCCAACTACGATGTTACCTGGTACCAAGCTAAAGAAAAGTATTGAATCAAATGAAGCTGAAGTCGTCTTAATTAATGGAACAAGTGTAATCTCTATGTCAGCAGGTACACAAGCTGCACATGAATTTGTTGAAAATATACCAATTAAATTTAGTGGAGATTTGACTGGCACTGGGTTAAATTCAAGTTATACATACTATGTGAATTTGAGTGGCACTTTGCAGCCAGGTCAATTTAGAGTTTCATCCTCCACGTTTGGTTCTCCAATTAATATAACAGCCACACCATCCGGAGATGCATTCGTTCGAGTTGTTCAAGAAAATGCACTTACTCGATATCGTGCGTTTATTAAAGATTACAAAGTACCAATAGAATTCAACGACGATGCATTATACAATGATACGGTTTTATATACCAACCCAAATTCTGAAGGTACTGAATACACAAATTATCTTGCACCAAAATCAGCATTTACCGTCCCATTTAAAGACTATCAAATATATGCAGGTATTAAAGCTCCGCTTACTGCAACGATTGCGGTTGTAGACCAACCTGGTGTTGAACAATTGACGTTGGGTCTATATGAGCCGAATTATGTTAGTGCTAGTACTTACAAACAATATCATTTATACAATTCAATGACAATTCTGAAATCGAATAAGCTTTTTGAACTAGATGCCGTTAATAGATTACTATATATTGATTCATCAATATACAGAGACCGACCTGTTGAACTCGCTCGCGATACCACAAATCTACAATATTCGGGGTTTACATACCAGACTGACGTTTTAAATCCACCAACAGAGGTAACTGATGAAACTATTGGTTGGTTAAATACTCAGGGTGCTACTGGATTTAACGTGCCAATTACACTAAATACAACAACTACTGTGTTTTTCCCGGATATTAAAAAATACAAATTCGGAGCAACATTATTTGAACGTCCGTATCTCACACTTAAACTAACATCTACAACAAACGATGTAGAATACGTAAGTGTTCAACTAACCCCGTTCTATAATCGAAATGGATATTATCCACTCAAAGATAAAAGTGGTAATCGCGATAAAAGATTCCTTGAAGCAAATAATACCTTGGATACTCTGAACTATGCACAAATTAATACTGAGACTGGTGCTACAACTATAGTTAAACGTACTGGTATGGTGCCTGGAATGGTTGAAGGTACTGAAGATGGTGAACTAGAAGCGGATGCTCAATATAAAGGGGCATCGATTAGTATCAGCAATACAGCTAGTGCTGTATATCATAATTTGACCGCAAACACTTTAACTATAAATAATATTAATAGATTTACTAAAGATAAATTTGATGAACCGGGCTTGATGCTTATACAATTGTTAGCCGATGACGGTCTAACTCGCTCGTATGCTATACTTACTTATAGTAATATCACCACCGAAACAAATGCGACGAACAAACATGTATTTAAAAATGTTACAGTAAGTTACCTTAGTCGAAATAATACCGTTGATTCTCCAGATGTAACCAATCTAACTAGTACATTTAACGGTCTTAGTGCAAACACTATTAATTTCTGGTTCCTCGAAGGAACTACTGCAGAAAACTTACCGATTTACGCATATAAAGATATCGCAACTGTAACTATTAATATTAATCACGAATCAAGTACTATTACTGAAGTTAGTCAAATTTATAGCGATACATCGAAAACTGCTATTCCGTTTACATTTAAGCCACACCGAAACTATGAATCGCCAGTGGTTGGTTATCTCAATAAGAACGGCAATATAACTTTTACTGGCCCAGCATCTCTCGACCAAAGTGCATATCTTGACCAATATGCATGGTCTATTATCGAATCATTTAACAGGGAATTGCAAAATAAAGGAATTAAGGCATATCTGACTAAACCGAATAGTACAGGTTATTTCGAAATTGTGTATCCTGATGGTAAACAAATTGAAATGCTTAATGGTAAATATGATCCTGATACTGGTGAGATAACATATTATGGTGATCACGAATTTTTACCCGCATTGAATAAAGATTCATTTACAAAGGTTGCAATTAAAAACGATAAAGCTCAATTTGTGAAAAACGAAATTAAATGGAGTCGTCGTAAAATCCCAGAAATTGTACCATTAGAAAACTCTTTCGTTCTTGGTAAAGATACTAAAGAATTTATCGGCGCAGCGCAAAGTGTAGATGACTTGTATCTGTTTAAAGAAGATGGAATATTCCGATTACGAGATGCTGGTAACGTGGGTTTATCAAATATTCCTGCATTGGAGGGTAGTTCTTACCAATTTAGCACAACATCAATTTGTGTTTCAGGTGGTTCTATTCAAGAAATTAATAATGAGATCATTTATTTAGACCAAAACGGGTTTATGTCTATTGTTGATGGTGGGATTAACAACATCAGCGGAGCAATACAGCGTGATATTCTAACGCTTATCCAGATTACACCAAAGAATCGTATTAGGTCATTCAAAAATGAAGCGAAGGGCTTGTACTACTGTACTTTGGTAAATGAAGTAGATGATACACTCGACGTTAAGTCAGGTACTTATATTTTTAGTACAAAGACACGTCAATGGACATTTATGGATGAAGAGCTTCTTGACGGCATGGAAGATTATATGCACCGTAATTTGGTCGCATATCGTCAAAAAAACTACTACCTTGAATATACTTCAAGTAACCCAAATGAGTTCTTTGAAAGATATAATGAATGGAGTTCAGATTCAGCAAATGCAACAAGAACATATTTTGCGGAAAGAGAACAGACCTTAACTGATTTAGCACCAACGACATCTAATTCAAATTACTTTATAACTCGAGAACGATTTACGAATAATATAAACACAAATCCGCTCGACCAGTACGATTTAATAATACCATTTGAAGCAAATCCTGGACAAACCATATATGCATATCAAACAAGTGATATTCTTAGGGATGAATCGAGAACCAGCGATTTACAGCCAGTACATAATGAAATTAATAAAGAATTTAGAATTTTTCGATATCTAACAAATGTAAACTATGATACAAGATATAATATATATAAAACATATACACAATTAAAATATAATAATTTTGATAATGTATTATATTATACTACCACAAATGATTCTAAAAAAATATCTATTGATACAATATTGTCTTTTTTCAAAACACGTTCAATTTATATTAAATTCTATTATAGAAATGGTCCATATGGATATAGTGAATCTTTCGAATCGGACTTGTTTGAAATAGAATTTATGGGAATTGCTACGTTCACCGGTGTTTATAAATTTACCGACGGTTCTTACAACACTGAGTTTGATAAAAGACCTGAAGCTATCTATCGGTTTAGATTTAAAAATAATATCCCTACTGATTTTTACGACCGCACTAAATTTGTAATAGACAGTTACGATATTGTGGTTGGCGTACCAGCAAAAGTCACATTCAACCCCGAATCTGGTACAGACCCGGATACTAATAAACTTTTCCAAGAATATATGATACATACGGAAACTGCGAACAAAGGTGCGACAATGGCATTCAAAACCGATAGCCGGTCGAACTTTAGCTCAGACCGTAGGTTCGTGTACGATGCTAACGCAACTAACCGAAATGTCTTTAGAACCTATATCCCGACTTCGATGTCTCGAGGTAGGTATCTGATTAGACAAGTAAAACACGATTTACCTCTTGAAAATCTTATCATAACAGGGCAAACTATAGTCATGCGAGATAGTGGAAGCACTCGTGTGCAGAAGGATGGGGATAACGAATAATGGTATTGCGTACACCTTCCAGATTTAAAACTTTTGGCGCTCAGGCCCAAGCTGGTGCTGAGAAGCAGAAAGAGGCACGCGAAAATCTTATGCAACCTGGTCAAGCCACCAAAAGTGCATTGGGTGGAAGAGCATCTGCCGGTACTGCGATGGTTGCTAATACTACTGGCGCACAACAAGCTGCCACACAAAAGGTTCAGGAAACACAAACACAAGCAACTAAAGATTTGAAGGTTGACCCAACGAAATTAGGTACAGCAACTGTCACCGCAATTGGTGGAACTGTTAAACCTCCACCTGCTACAACGACCACACCGACTACACCGCCACCCGTTGAATATACCGGTGGACTAAGCGCAACCGATGATTCAAAGAAAGATGTCGCAACTGCCGCTATAGATACAGCAGTTCAATCCGGTGACGTTGGTACAGTAGAGACAACAATAACAAATTTAAGTAACGAGATCACAAATATAACTAATCAGATTAATGAAATAAACGACCAAATATCAAAAGCTACTGCGCAAGATGCTCAAAAACTACAAGCCGAGAAAGATCGCTTAACTAAACTGAGAGACGAATACGTTAAAAAACGTGACGAAGAAAATCTCGGACAAATCGCAGGGCAGTCACAAGCTGAAATTGATGCTCAAAAGCAGGCTATATTATTAGCTCAACGTGATCCTAGTAACGTAGCGAAACTAGCCACGGTATTTGGCAAACGCAGTGCGATGGACCGCGCTTTAGCATCGCAAATTTACGGTAAAGATTTGGAAGCACTCCAAGGCGAAGCAGCTGAAGCACTTAGTGAAAGTGAACGTGCTAAAATTGCAGCAGGTGAAGCTGATGAACAATATGTTGCACAGCTTGATGCTAGTAAAAAGGCATATGAAGAACAATTTGAGGATGAAGACCGCAAAACTCAATTATTGGGTATGACACCAGAAGAACTAAAGGGTGTTACACAAAAAGAGGCGGAAGAATTATTTGGTAAAGACATGGCTGACCGTCTATTTGACTTTAAAGACGGATATATCTCCGATGCTCAATTATCCAAGACTAGAGAAATATTACAGAAAAATCTTACAGCGAAGACAGAATTGAAACAAAAAGCCGAGACTGATAAAGATACCGCAATAGCTAATAAAGATAAACAATTTACTGATATTGAAAAAGAGGTTTTTGGTGACGTAGATAATCCGGGTACGTTGGAAACCTGGAAAAATATTAATCAAAAACAACTATCAGGCATCTCTGGACGACTCGAGAAAGTTGAAGAAGTCCGTAATAGTCGGTGGAGGAGAAATTGGGAAGGTATTTCAAAAGATAGTGCGATTCTTAAAGAACTAAGTAAAAGGGCAACAGATGCCATGGCAGAACGAACTAGAGTACTAAGAGAGATGGAAACCGCACGTACTACTAAAGATACAGCTAAGATGAAGAGCCTTCTCGACCAATATAAAAAGTATGCTCAACAGCGAGCTAAAGAAGACGATGCCATGTTTGGTCAATTATCAGAAACCGCAAGACGTTTATAAGGAAGTAATATACCATGGACCCAATTACCATAGCAGCCATAGTATCTGGTCTTGCAAGCACTGCTGTTAATGCATATGCTGCATACAAAAAAGGTGAAATATCTGAAGCTGAATATAAACGCGCACAACAAGCTGCTAATGAATTAGAACGCCAACTCAAAGCATTGCGTCCCGATGAAAATTGGGAAAATATTAATCCCGCTCTTCTAAGTGAAACTGCTAAGTTCAGTCCGGATATCGCAGCGTTTGTACAAGAAAATGCCCCTCAGTTAATTCAAGAAGCTGGTTCTGCTACAGAAAAACGTGTTCAACGTGAAGCATTGCAAAAATATGCAGCAATGTCCGAATCTGGTAGAGATGTAATTTCAGAAGCGCAGAGAGAACAAGCATTATTCGAATCAGATGCTAGAGCTA
>Ga0213866_10002552_pt1 | contig 12751 bp, 10 predicted proteins | sample PICome_11_FD_160079 | JGI IMG/M metagenome (GOLD analysis project Ga0213866, IMG submission 160079) | Coastal seawater microbial communities near Pivers Island, North Carolina, United States - PICO284 | ecosystem: Environmental > Aquatic > Marine > Coastal | place: USA: North Carolina... | reverse complement strand
TGGTCACCCTCCTCGGAGTCCTGGTGGCGACCTCAGCGTGCGGGTCCGGGCGCCAGGACGCGGCCAGCCCGTTCGACGGTCCGGCACCAAGCGCGGCGTCCCGTGCGGAAGACCCGATCAGAGTTGAGATTCAGAATCTCAGCTTCAACGACGCTACAGTCTGGTCTGTACGGGCCGGCGGCGACCGCCGTCGGATTGCACGGGTGACCGGAAAGACGGACGAGACCGTGACGATCAACTGGAACGTCGCGGTTCCGATCTCCTTCTTCATCGAGCAGACTGCCGGACGTTCCTGCTCAACTCCACAGATCGGTGTCGACCCGCAGGCTCGAATCTGGATTCAGATCCCGAGCAATGTCGGTCAGCAGCCCTGCCGCGCCGGAAGGCGATGAGGCCCGCGCTCCGGAGCGCAACCTTCGCTCTGGTGATGGCAGCCACGGCCTGTGCCTCGTCGGGTGGTCGAGCCGGCGCGCCCGAGCCCTTCGGAGGGTCCGAGCCGACCACGGTCCGGATCATCATCCAGAATCTCAACTTCCAGGACGCCCGCATCTACACGTATCGGGCCGACACGAGGCGCATGCTCGGCACGGTTACAGGGAAGTCCGATCGCCAATTCGTAATCGACTGGGACTACCCGGCCCCGATGTACCTCGAAATCGACATGCTGGCGGGTCCGAGGTGCTTCACCGAAGCGCTCCCCGTCGACCCGGGCGACATCCTGGAACTCCAGATCGCCTCCCGCTTCGCGAACACGGCGGGCTGCCGAAGCCGCTGAGCTAGTCGTACAGCAGGTACGGCTGCACCAAAGCCTCGAAGGCGGAAATCTCCGCCTCGACATCCGCCAGAATCTCGTCGACGGACGCCCCCGAATCGACACCGTCACGGAGCCCAGCATGGCCCCACAGGATGTCGATCGGCTCGAGGGTCTCTTCGTATTCGTAGGGCGGCGGGCGCCACTCAAAGTCGTCCGGAGCCTGAGCGCGGATCGCCCGGAGTAGCGCAACGGCCGAGTGCACCGAGCGAACCCGCCGCCGGTCGGTGACGTGGAGCTGACCACCGCCGCAAACCACGCCCGCGTGCTTCTGGAAGGTCGGCTCGAACCAGCACGGTCGCAGGGCGACACCAGGTCCGAGCTCCCCGTCCACAGCGCGAGCCAGCGCATACGGATCCAGGTACGGCGCGCCGAAGAGCTCGAAGGGACGCGTCGTGCCGCGGCCCTCCGAAACGTTCGTCCCCTCGACGAGCACCATCCCCGGATAGACGTCACACGAGTCCGCGGTCGGGAGATTCGGACTCGGCATGACCCAGGGGAGTCCCGTTTCGGTCCAGTGCATCGAACGGCGCCACCCGGCACATGGAATCACCTCGAGCTCGCAACCGATACCTCGCTCGACGTTGAGCCACAAAGCCAACTCGCCGGCCGTCAGCCCATGCCGTAGCGGGATCGGGTGCAGGCCGACGAACGATTCGAAGCCCGCGCGTAGTACCGAGCCCTCACGGACCTCACCACCGACCGGGTTGGGGCGATCCAGCACGACGAACGGGATGCCCGCCTCGGCACACGCCTCCATCGCGAGCGCCATCGTCCAGACGAACGTGTAGACCCGGACCCCCACGTCCTGCAGGTCGAAGAGCAGGCCGTCGAGTCCGGAGAGCATCTCCTGCGTCGGCTTGCGCACCTCGGAGTAGAGCGAATGAACCGGCAATCCCGTAATGGGATCGGAGTAGTGCTCCGACTCGATCATGTTGTCCTGTTTCTCACCCCGGGCGCCGTGCTGCGGGCCGAAGAGCGCCTCCAGTCGAACACCGGCGTCGAGGAGAGCGTCCGCAGCGAAGCGCAGTTCGGAGGTAACGGACGCCGGATGGAGTATCAGCCCGAGGGGTCGACCCTCGAAACGTGCCAACTTCTCCGCCGCGGAATCGAGAGCTGGTCGCACCATCACCCGACCCCCCGTCATCGCGCCCCCTCGAGCCGTCGCACCGACTCGATCCCGACGACATCGACCAGCTGCTGTCCATCGGCGGCCCGCTCCTGAATCCGTCGGACCACGTCCATGCCTTCGATGACCCGCCCAAACGCAGCGAAGCCCTGACCGTCGGGATTTCGCGCACCGCCGAAATCGAGGGACGCCTGGTCGCCGACACAAATGAAGAACTGAGCTCGCGCCGTATCAGGCCCGGCACGGGCCATCGACAAGGTGCCATCCCGGTGCAGGAGGCCCGTGTCGCGGGTCCGCTCGAGTGGGATCGCGGGTCGATACCGTTCCGGTGAGATCGCACGATCGGGACCACCCTGGATCACGCCGATACGGACGGAATCACCCGGTTGATTGTCGGATCGCACCACACGAAAGAAGGACCCGCCGTCGAAGAGCTGATCGTCCACGTAGTCCATGAATTTCGTCACCGTGATCGGGGCCTGCTCTGGATACACTTCCGCAACGATGAGCCCTTCGGACGTGCGGATCTCGACCAGATCCTGGGCCGCGATGCTGGCAGGGGTCACGGCGACGACCGCGGCGACCCCGAAGACGAGACACATCACGACCCGGATCCCAGTCATCGAACCACCTCTATCGGGACGCTCGACGCGACCCCGTCCACCGTCAGGAGCACTGAGTAGGTGCCCGGCGCCACGAAGTTCCGGCGCAAGAAGCCGCCCCCACCGAGCGCATCATCGCCCTCGAGCGTCCATTCGACCCGGTGAAGCCCGCGTGTCGAATACGATCCGAGCGTAGCGACGGTCGCACCGGCGGCGTCCTGAATTTCGAGTGTTGCCGGGGCGTCTTCACCCAGCCAGTAGTGCACGTACGCGCTGCGCGGCGATGCGCCGAATCCCCCCCGCCCCGACGGCGGCAACTCGCCGGGCTCGGTCGCGAACAGGTGCACCGGACGTCCGGCCACTTCCGCCGTAAGCTGTTGGAGCTGCCTTACATCGAAGGCGAACATGCCCTGACCATGAGTCGCCGCCACCAGGATGTCATGCGTTGGCTGAACAACGAGATCGTGAACAAAGGTGCTCGGCATCCCGTTCGCCAACGGCTCCCAGCGGCTCCCGCGGTCCGGCGAGACGTAGACGCCCACGTCCGTGCCCAGATAAAGGAGGTCCGGATTCTTCGGATCCTCCCGGATCACGTTCACGGGACCGAACGGAATCCCCCCCGCGAGGCTCTCCCACGAAGTCCCATGATCCGTCGAACGCCACACATAGGGAGCGAAGTCGTCGCTGCGCCGACCGTTTTGCGTGACATAGACCGTGGCCTCGTCGTACGCGGAAGCCACGATCTCCGATGTGAAGCGATCCGGATGGAGTCCCGTCGAAATGTCTTCCCACTCGCTGAGTGGGGTCCTCATTACGTGCACGCGCCCGTCGTCGGTGCCGGCGTAGAGGAGTCCCTCCTGGAGCGGTGACTCGGCGAGCGCCGTGATCGTCTGGAACTGGATATCTCCGAGTCGCTCCGGGTCGTTGTGACTCAGGTCGGGAGAGATCCGCTCCCAGTCACGCCCCTGACTTCGGGAGCGGAAGACGAAGTTCATCCCGTGATAGATGGTGTTGGGGTCGTGCGGCGACAGGATGAAGTGTGCGAGCCACTGCCCCCGGAGGGACGGCTCGCCGGGCTCGGGCAGGGGAACCACCGACTCGGTTTCGTCGGCCCGGAGGTCCGTTCTGCTGAGGGACCCGTAGAAGCCAGCCGAGTACACGATGTCCGGGTCCCGCGGATCGATCGCGTGGTGGCTCCCTTCCCCGCCCGGCGCGCTCTGCCACTCGACGGCGGGGATCTCGTGGCGGCCGGCGCTCAGGTCGACTACGCCCGAGTACGATCCGTGGTCCTGGACCGAACCATATACGCGGAACGGGTCGCCCAGGTCGTAGTTCACGTTGAAGAAGGTGACGACCGGAAGGTCGACGAAGAACCTCCAGTTCTCTCCACCGTCGTACGATACGTAGGCACCCCCGTCGTTGTTGTTGACGAGATAGTCGGGGTTGTTGGGATCGATGTAGAGCCCGTGATGATCGACGTGCATCCCGGCGAGACGCCGAAAGGACCGACCGCCGTCCTCGGAGACGTGCAGCTGGACACCCATGACGTAGATCTTGTCCGGGTTTGTGGGATCCACGCGGATCTGCCCGAACACCCATCCATAGGTGCCGCCCAGATTCTCCATGTAGGACCCGTGCTCGCTCGTCTGGCGCCACGACGCCCCACCGTCATCCGAGCGGTAGACCGTCGCACCTCGAATAGTGCCCCCGCGCGGACGGCCGTATGCGTCGGTACCTCCTCCCGCAGCCGGACTCGCGATCTCGTAGTTGTCGACGAAGGCGTAGAGCGTCTCCGGGCTCGATCGCGCGATGTCGATACCGATGCGCCCACGATACCGCGCTTCGGGCAGCCCCTCATTGATCGCGAACCACGTCTCTCCAGCATCGAGGCTCTTCCACAACCCGGAGCCATCGTAGTGCTCGTCGGATCCGCTGAACGCTGGCTCGTTCCGTGGGTCGTTGAATTTGGATCGCCTGCGCTGCCACGTGGCGGCATACAGAACGGTCGGATCGGTGGGATCGATGGTCAGATCGACACCACCCGTCTGCTCATCGACATACAACACCCGCTTCCAGCTCCAGCCGCCGTCGGACGTCTTGTAGATGCCCCGATCCGGATTGTCCCGATACTCGTGGCCGCCGGCCGCGACCCACACGACATCTGGATTGGTCGGGTGAACCACCACCCGGGCGATGGTCTGAGTCTCCGTCAGACCCATGTGCACCCACGTTCCTCCGGCATCCGTCGATTTATAGATCCCGGCGCCGGCATGGGACGATCGGAAGATGTTGGCCTCGCCGGTGCCTACCCACACCTGGTCATGGTCGGAGGGCGCGATCGCGATGTCGCCGACCGAAGCGGTGATCTCGGCGTCGAATACGTTCTCCCACGTCACTCCCTCATTGCTGGTCTTCCACACTCCACCGGCAGCGGCTGCGACATACATGGTGTACGTCTGGCCCCGAGGCTCGGCGACGGCCACATCCGTGACACGCCCGCTGATGTTCGTCGGTCCGAGGCGCTGCCAGGGAAGGCTCGCGAAGGGGGAGGCCGCCACAAGCTCCTGATGCTGCTCCCACCGATCGAGTCGCTCCGTCGCCGACATGCGGACCGCCTGGGCACCAAGACCCTGCGCCGAGCTGGCGACGAGAAATGCCACGACCCCCGAGAGGGTCGCGAACGAGCGGACGTTACCCATGAGCGATCGCGTCTGGGGTCAGCGGACGCCGACGGCGTCTCGACGGACCGGCGAAGCTACTTCTTGGCCACGCGCCGGGGCCAGCCTGCGATCAACCACCCGGAATGGTCAAAATGCGCAGCGCTCCCGTCTCGTGGTCCGGGATCTGAAACTGCTCCAGATCCGATTCGGCCTCGCCAAGAACTGCGTAGAGCTTCAACTCCGTCCCGGGTGGAACGCCACAGAAGCTGAAGAAGCCCGTAGAGCTGGCGGACGTTTCGAAGCCATCGGTGACCATGCGAAGGCCGTTCGGGTTGGCCACGTCCACCCAGCCCCCGCCCGTCTGCGCATACCCTGACCAACTGATACGAACCGTGGCCTCGGGGACGATGCGGCCGAAAGGGTCCACCACGGAGCCCGCCAGGACGACCGAACCCTGCTCACGCGCGACCCCGCGACACGCCTCGAAGAGCACGTCGCCGATCGAGGGCATGTGGTATTCCAGGGACGCGAGCTCACCCCGAATCACGTCACGGGTCACGGGCTCCGGAATGTACCCGGCCTGTTCGAGGCGCTGCTCGATGAATCGAAGCTGATACCGACCCTCCGGCAGTCCCGTGATCGAGAAGGAGCCCTCACGGTTGGTGTACACCTCCTGATTGGACCCCACGACCCCGACGCGCACACCGGTGAGCGGGACACCGATGCTGTCCATCACGACGCCTGCAAAACCCCCGGTCTGCGTTCTCTGGCTCAAACTGCGACCGCCGGCTTCTCGGGCCTGCGTGACCAACCCGCCAGTTTGGTGGAAGCGCATGAGGTACGGACGACGATCGCCCTGGAACGTCATCTGTGATCCCATCACGGGCATACGGATCCACCACTCGGGAACGATCCATGTGCCATCGGGCATCCGCTCGAAATCGACCCTCCCGCCGACCTCCCGAGCCATCATCTCAGGATTGAGATATTTGTACTGGAACTCGAGCCACCGTAGCTCGGCAGTTTCGGCGTCGAGCCACATCGTCCCCGCGATGTCGGGCACATTCTTCCGGTCACCCGTCGGCTCGAAGCCGAGCCCGATGAGATCATCTTCGCGGCCGGCGATGCGGAAGCAGTGCGTATCGAGGAAGGGATCGGACAGCAGGACCGTCGCGTCGGGCGCGTAGTACACGTACTCACGGCCGTCACGCTGCACGTACCCGTTGTCCGCGAGGTCCTCGGCCGGCCGACTCTCGAAGGGAGTCTTCATATATCCCTCGCGCTGCTGCCGGTCCTCGTTCAGGATCACTCCATCCCGGTCGAGGGACCGATCGTACCTCACGGTCTCGTAGCGGTACGAACCGCGCTGATCGGTGAAGGAGGCGGCCGAGAGAGCCTTTCGCGCCTCGTCCCACACCTGGGCGACCAACACCCCCTCGCCTCCGGGGCGCACCTCGCACCGGCCCGCCTCCATGTCGACCTCGAGACCCTCGAGCTGAATCGCGCTGGCCTCGAAGCGTAGCTCCTCCGTGAACGTGGCTCCCTCGGAGATCGCAAACAGCTCCGTCTCGGTGGAGGCCATCCCGATCATCTCCACGCGCACCCGATACGAGCCGGCCTCAATTCCCACGAACAGAGCGCGGCCACGTTCGTCGGTGAGCGTGTTCCTCACCACCGTCCCCTCGCCGTCGACCAGGTAGGCGAGCGCACCAAACGAAGGCGCCATCGACTCGGCCTCCACCACACGCACGAGCACGGTCTGGGCCTCGGTGGACGCAGGCGCGGCAAACGCGGCGAATCCGGCGACGAGAGGCAGGGCGCGCAGCAGGCGCACGTGAGGCTGGAGCATCAGAGTCGGGGTGCAAGCAGGGTCTACTGTCATGGTACGGACACGTCGGGCCACGGTTACGCTGGCGAGGTATGACCGTGGGCGCCTTCGAGTCGAAAGACGGCCATACCGTACCGAAGGGTCCCTGCTTGCAAACCCTTCTGGAGTGCATCCCCCCCGATCATGTTGCCGAAGAAGGGCACCGGACTCAGCTGCACGGCGCGAACCGCCGGGGCGAGTGCCGAGATCAGGCGATCCCGCGGCCGGCCCGTCCGCACCAGTGCGCTTAGATCCTCGAAGCGCCGAAATTCGAAGCCCGCGGCCGCCCCCGCGACGCGGGCGCTCTCGACCGTACTCAGGCCAGGCACCCGCCAACCCTGCCGGAAGTCGTCCACTCGTTGGAGCTGGGCCACGTCGAGCTCCTCGAGGGGATGCGCGAGGAAGTCGTCGACGACGAGCAAAAGCCCGCCCGGGCGCAGGGCCCTGGCCGCCGCGTCGAAGAAGTCCGAGCCGCTGTCGACGTGAACGAAGGACTCGACCGCGACCACGGCATCGTGAGCGTGGCCTGCGGCCACACTCCTCATATCACCGAGCACGAAGGCGCAACGGCCAGACAGACCGGCCTGCCCAACCAGCCGACGCCCGATCTCGACCTGCCGCGGGCTGATGGTCACGCCCACGACGTGGCTGGCCGGAAGCAGTTCCGCGAGACGCATCATGGTACCGCCGACGCCGCACCCGAGGTCGATGATCGACAGATCATCGCGACCGCGGTCCGGTCGGCCGGTCCGGATCTCCTCCGCGAGGAGTCCGTTCACATAGTCGACGGACTCCGCAGCAGTCGTTACGCCAGGACCCCACAGCTCCCTGTGAATCGAGTGAACACCCCCGCGCGGGCCGACGAAGAGGAAGCGCCGGGTGTTCGCGTCGTAGTAGTGCGCAACATCGGCGGCGGACGGTGCGGGAGCCGACGCCTGGGAGGCGCCGACCACCGGACGATCCCGCTCTCTACTGGGCGACTCCGCCTCCGGAAAGCGCCTTCACCCGCCGGAAGAGGAACTCCTGCCCCTCGTAGAAAGTCTGGATGAGAATGCGCTCATCCTGACCGTGTGCGCGGGCGTCGTCCATGTCACCGAAGAGGCCGCTCACGCCATACACGGGGATGCCCTCGCGACGCAGGTACAGTCCGTCCGTGGCCCCCGTCGACATCGTCGGAAGAACGGTCACCCCCGGCCACATCTGCTCCGTGATGCGTTCGATCGGACCGAGGACCTCGTCTACCAGAGGTGACGGCGGACTCGGTTGCGCCTCCGCCTGCGGAACCACATCCACATCGTACGGATCGGCCAGCTGCCGGAGAGAGGCCAGCACATCCTCAGGATCATGGTCCGGGAAGATCCGGCAGTTGACCGTGGCCTCAGCCAGCTGTGGCAGAGCGTTCTCCGCATGGCCCCCGCTGAGCAGCGTCGCGACGCAGGTCGTGCGCAGCCGCGAGTAATATCCTGGCTCCTGAGCGAGAACCGCATCTGCCTGGGCATCGCCCGGGTTGGCTACGATTCGGCGCATCGCCTCGCCCATCTCCCCTCCCACGAGATCCGCGGAGCCGGCGAAGAAGGCCTCGGTGACCTCGTTCAGCATCACCGGGAAGTCGTGATCCTGGACAGCGAGCAGCGCCGCGGAGAGATCATAGATGGCGTTCTTCCGGACCGGCAGTGACGAGTGTCCACCCGGATTCGTGCCGCGGAAGGTGAAAGACTGGAACTTCTTCTCGGCGGCCTGGACGTTGTTCGAGATCTTGCGACCGTCCTTCTCCATACCTCCGCCGCCCTCGTTGAGCGCGTAGGCGGCATCGATCAGGTCGCGGTGCTCCTCCAGAAGGAAGACCACGCCGTTCCGGGGGCCGCCCTCCTCGTCGGCGGTGAGCGCCATGATGATGTCACGGTCCGGGACGAAGCCCTCGCGCTTCATGCGAATGAAGTTGGCCGTATAGATCGCCGCTTCGTCTTTGTTGTCCGTGACGCCACGGCCATAGTAGAAGCCGTCCCGTTCGAGGAAGGAGAACGGGTCCACATCGGGGCTCCAATCCTCCGGAAGCGCCTCGACGACATCGATGTGCGCCAGCAGGAGAATCGGCTTCTGGCCGGTGTCACGGCCCCGGAAACGCGCGACGAGATTGCCCTTCGTCGGGGCATCGTCGGGTACCAGTACGTGGACGTCCTCTTCCGGGAAGCCAGCGTCGAGCAGGTGACGAGCGAGCGCCCGAGCGGCCGTCGTGTTGTTGCCCCGCTCGGAATCCGTAGTGTTGATCTCGATGAGTTCGGCAAAGATCGCCCGCGCGAGATCCATGTCTTCCTGCGGGGGCGTCGTCTGGCCGGCAGCCGGGAGTGCGGCGCCGAACGCCACACAGGCCGTGAGTGCGAGCCGTGATACTTGCTTCATGATTTTCTCTCTATCGTGAGCCAGACAGGGTCTTACGTCACGGAACCCAACGGGTGAGCTCTGTGGCGTCCTGACGGGCTTTGGCAGGAGGAAGGTCGGCTGGCTCACCGAGGCTCAACGTAGCGACGATACGTTCATCGTCGCTCACGCCTACTGCATGGCGAGCGGCCGGATCGTTCATGATGGCGCCAGTCTTCACGTGCGTCCCAAGGCCCAGCGCGTGCGCGGCGAGGCTGAGATTCTGGATGGCCATGTACGTCGCCGCGAAGTCCTCCTCCCGGATCTCGGGGCTCTCATCGAGCATCATCGAAACCGCGAGCATCGCTGGCAGAGCTCGATGGGACGCTTCGACCTTGGCCACCACAGCTGCGGCGGCCTCCGTCTCGTCCACACGTTTGGCTTTCCGATGACCGAGCGCGCGTCCGTATCCGGCCCGCGCCTCCGGGCCGAGGACGTAGAAGCGCCACGGCTGCGTCATACGGTGGTTCGGCGCATGCACAGCTGCAGCGAGCATCCGACGAACCTCTTCGTCGGAGATGGGTCGGTCGGTGTACGCCTTGATCGATCGGCGTGTCGAGATGGCTTCGAAGATGTCCATAGGGGCGGAAATCTGCGCGTCGCCGGCTCGACGGGAAAGGCGCTGCTTCATCGCACGCGGATGCTGGTGGCGCGGAGCCCCGACCCGTACCGTCGGCCTCCTGTCCTTTCACAGAGAGCTCGATGACCGACCCCCGCTGGCCCGAGACCTGGGCTCCCTACATGACGTGGGCCAAGCACAACGCCAAGGCTCCTCTCGACCTCACCGGGTCGAACCTCCTCCCGTGCACCCTGGACGAACTCCCCGGCGCGCGAGAGGCGATGGCGCTGTACGGCCGGAACGACGACGGCTGGCCGCCCCTCGTTGAGGCCATCGGGCAACGTTACGGTGTCCCCATCGACCGAGTTGCCACCGCGTCGGGGGCGTCGGGGGCAAACTTCCTCGCGCTGGCCTCGGTCCTGCGACCCGGTGATACGGCTCTGGTCGAGTGGCCGGGCTACGATCCGCACATCGGCACGGCCCGCTTTCTCGGTGCGAAGGTGAACACCTTCGAGCGCGGCTGGGACCGAGGGTTCGCGCTCGACCCCGAGGCGGTCGAGGCGTCGCTCACGCCCGATACCCGCGCGATCGTCCTCACGAACCTGCACAACCCGTCGGGCGTGTACGCTGACGCCGAGACACTCGCTGCCGTCGGCGAAGTGGCCCGATCCGTCGGCGCGAAGGTCATCGTCGACGAGGTCTATCTCGACGCACTCGAGAACGTGGAGCGGTCACCGGCCGCGACGCGGGACGATGTGTTCATCTCTACCAACAGCCTGACCAAGTCGTATGGCCTGGCCGGAATCCGTGTGGGCTGGATGATCGCCGACCCCGAGACCACGGAGCGCGCCCTTCGCGTCCGCGACATCGTCGATGCAGTCGGAGCGATTCCGGCAGAGACGATCGGGGCATTCGCATTCGAGCGGCTCGATGAGCTTCTCGACCGGGCCCGCCGGGTCCTCGAGCCCGGCGCTGCACTCTTCCGAGATTTCGTCGAGGCACGCGGCGAGCTGGAGTGGATCGAGCCGCTCGGAGGCTCTGTCGGCTTCCCCCGTATTTCCGGGGTCGACAGCGCGGATGCGTTCGTCACATTCGCAGAACGTGAGCACGGAGTCGGGGTCACTCCGGGCGGGCACTTCGGCGAGCCCGCGCACTTCCGCGTGGCGGTGGCGGGTCCGTTCGACATGCTCGAGCGCGGGCTTCAGGCCCTCGGAGCGGCGCTGGACGACTGGGGCGGCTGACCCGCGGCGCCTCTCTGTTAGCTTCACGGGTGCCCGCGCGCCTACGACTCGCATTCCGCGCTCTGCGCCATCGCGACCTCCGCCTCTTCTTTTCTGGGCAGGCGGTCTCGCTGATCGGCACCTGGATGCAGCAGGTGGCCATGAGCTGGCTGGTCTACCGACTCACCGGATCAGCCCTGCTCCTCGGCGCGGTCAGCTTCGCGAGCCAGTTCCCTTCTCTGCTCATGGCGCCCTTCGCGGGCGCGCTGGCCGACCGATGGAGCCGGTATCACATCGTGCTGGGCGCGCAGATCCTGTCGATGATCCAGGCCACGGTGCTGGCGGCACTCGTGCTCACCGACGTGGTCGCCGTGTGGCACCTGATGGTGCTTTCCGTCGTGATGGGCCTGATCAACGGAGTCGACATCCCGGCACGTCAGGCACTGATGGTCCGTCTCATCGGTGATCCCGGGGACCTGCCGAACGCGATCGCGCTCAACTCGTCCATGTTCAACGCTGCTCGGCTCGTTGGTCCGGCGGTCGGCGGAGTGCTGATCGGCCTGACCGGCGAGGGCACGGTATTCGTCATCAACGCGGTGTCGTACGTCGGCGTGCTCGGTGCCCTCTCGATGCTGCGTGTCCCCCACCCGCCTCCCAACCAGGTGGAGTCGGTGTGGCGCACGATGATCGACGGCTTCAGCTACGCATGGGCCTCGACGCCGCTCCGTGACCTCCTGACGCTTCTGTCCCTCTTCGCGTTGATCGGCATCCCGTACGTCGTCCTCTTCCCAGTCTTCGCCCGCGATGTCCTCGGTGGAGGTCCAGGGACGCTTGGCCTTCTGACGGCTTCGGCCGGGGCGGGGTCGTTTCTCGGCGCGCTGGCTCTCGCCTCTCGCAGCACCGTCCGCGGCCTCGGACGCGTCATCGCTCGCGGGTCGGGGCTGTTCGGTCTCACGCTGATTCTCTTCGCCTTCTCCCGAAACGCGGTCCTGTCGTCCGTTCTCCTGGTAGTGAGCGGCTTCACCATGATCATCGTGACCGCCTCGATCAACACGATTCTTCAGACGATCGTGCGCGAGGATATGCGCGGCCGGATCATGAGTCTGTATACCATGGCCTTCGTGGGAACGACCCCCATCGGCGGACTGGTCGGCGGCGCCATCGCCAGTCGCGTAGGTGCTCCGGTCGCGATCGTGCTCGGTGGCCTCGGGTGCATCGCCATCTCTGCGTGGGCCTACGTCAGGCTGCCCGCTCTGCGCGACCTCATCCGCCCGATCTACGAGGATCTGGGCATCCTGCCCGAGGTCGCAGCCGGGCTCCAGAGCGTGAGCGACATGCGCCCCAGGGCCTGAGGCTGCCCCCTGCATCAGGTCACTGCACCCAGCATGCTCGCCTTGCCGCGCCCTCTACCCTGCCCCAGCATCGAGGCCGCAGCGACGAGGGCACCCGACGGAGCTGTCGATATCACGATCGTGAGTCTCAGGA
>Ga0213866_10002550_pt1 | contig 12753 bp, 12 predicted proteins | sample PICome_11_FD_160079 | JGI IMG/M metagenome (GOLD analysis project Ga0213866, IMG submission 160079) | Coastal seawater microbial communities near Pivers Island, North Carolina, United States - PICO284 | ecosystem: Environmental > Aquatic > Marine > Coastal | place: USA: North Carolina... | reverse complement strand
GCGAGGAGTAGTCCCTGGGCGGGAAGGAAGCTGAGCCAGCAGGAGGGGCGGAGTCTCGGCCAGTGGGTGGGTTTTTTTTGGTCAATTGACCAAAAGGTGAGGCAGCGATCGATTCCCCGAAGAAGGAGCCCGTAGCTGGTTCCGACGACGGCCGAGCACCCTTCCCGGGGCCCAAATTTGTGGTCGAGAAGCTTACCGTCGGGGAGGGAGATCCCGGAGGGGTCGGTGTAGACCCGGTCTTCGTAAACAACGGGGTGGGAGATGTGTGAGCCGTGGTGATTGGTGCGCCACGGGGTTTGGGATTGGAATCGCAGAGCTCCATTTTTAAGATCAAAGTAGTGATAGCTGAATATGCCTTTTCCCGTCTGCTTGCCGGCCTCATTGGTATCGCCCTCCGAAAGGGTGACAAGAAATCCCTCGCTGGTCATGGCGCCATAGGAAACCTGAATGAATCCTTTGGTCTCGGTGCGGAGCAGGGTTGAAGGGAAGGGCTTTTCCCAAATGACTTTTCCGGTGGTCGCGTCAAGGCAAACCGCGTGGATGTCTTTCCAAAGGCTGCGGGTGGCCTCCCGACCCGAGCTCTCTTTTTTAAGGTCGGGACTACGGCATTCGAGGAAACAAAGCTGTTCGTTGGAAAGTGAAATGGTGGGGTTGATGATGAGGCCTCGGCTGTAAGACCAGGCGCCCTTCCAGTCGGACTTGGTGTAAGCGAAGATATTGTCACTGAGGACATTTGCGGTGTCGGAATCCCGGCCAACCTTGTCATACCAGGCATCACCGAAGTATTTTTTAAACTCTGCTCCAAGCCGGACCGAGGAGCCGATCACGATTTCGTTCTCTTGCGCGATGTATCCCCAGTCGTGGGTTTCGAGATGGTTTGCGGTCAGTTTCAAGGTTGTGATTCTCTTGCCGCTGCTTCCATCAAGCACCCAAAGAAGGTCTTTGACCACAACGTAGAGGTGATCGTTGTCGGCACACCAGTTGGCGCAATCGTGGGGGATGTTCACCCGGCGGAGATCAGGAATTTCCATGCCCCATAAGATCTGTCCATTGAAGGCATCCACTGCCATGAGTCGATCGAGGCCTTGGTGGAAGAGTCGACCGTTTGTGGCCAGTGGAGCGGACATACGGGGTTGGCGGTCGATGCCAAAATCAGCTCCGGGTCGCCCGATCCATTGGAGTTCGAGATCTTCGGTTGCCTGACTCCCCCCGAGGCGCTCGCCGGAATAAGCAGTGTTGGAAGGCGGTCCGTATTGATGGGTCCATTCGCCGGATCCAGGAAGGGGAGGTCGGGTTGTCAAGGTGCCATCGGGAAACGCGATACGACCTCCGGGGCGGGTCAGGCGCGTGAGTTCTGCGCCGGGGCACGGTAAGGCTTCGCGTTCGGTGAAGACCAGGTTGCCGACGCAGGAAGTAAGGGGGATGTTTGTGAGATTTGGAAGGTGGAGCAGTGTGATGCGGGATCCGTGAAGGCCTTGATCAGTGAGTTCTTTTCTGAGCGAGTTGACCTTTTCAAGGTCGTCATCGAAAGCGGTGACATTGAGTTGGCTCTGGGACGCGATGGCCGTGGCCAGCGAACCGTCGGATAAGCCCACCACGACAGCGAAGCCGGGTTGATCGGCGAGGTCTTGAAGATAGTCCGCTGCGAGTGGGTGGCTGGTGTCGGGAGTGGGCGCCGGCATGTAGTTCATGCTGGTGTCGAATTCATACAGGGGGCTGAATTTCTGGCCGTTTTCGGTGGTGGAGCTAATCCGGTAGGAGTAGCGGGTGTGAGGCTTTAGGTTTTCGAGAACAACTTCATGGCGAAGGTCGCGTGAATCTGACTCGATGATACTGCCAAGCTTACGGCTGGTCCCATATCCGACGACCGCTTTGCCGGGGTGGCTCGCTTCCCAAAAAAGGAGGGCACGGCCCGGAGAAAGAAAGCGAACTGCAGGGCGAACTGAAAAGGGCACGGCGGCGGATTCTTTGGCGATGCTCGCGAGTTCTTTAGGGGTGGGCAGGGAGTCGTGAAATTTGAGCCATTCGATGCGCCCGTTGATGGGATAGAATTCGTCTGCGTCCTTGTAGGCGCCGATGACAAAGGGGGTGGGGATGTCGGGTAGCACGACGGGTCCGGCGACTGTTCGCGAGCCCACGAGAAGGCCGTTCAAATGAAGTCGCATGACTTTGCCATCATAGCTTGCGTAGAGGTGATTCCACTCGCCGGGTTCGAAGGGTTCGGGAGCTGCAACTTCGAGAAGTCTTCCGCCGGTGGAGAGCCGGAAGGAGAAGTGCGAGTCATTGAATCCGAGCAGCCAGCCACGCTCGTAGCTGCCATTGTCTTGACTATAGCTCAGGATGGATCCCCATTTTTGGGGTTGGTCGATTCGGACGCGTGCTTCGATGGCAAATTTCTGAAGTGCGAGTTTCTTGGCAGATTCCTCAGGAAGGAGGACATGCTGCTTCGAGTCGAATATAAGGTTGTCTTCGGTGTCGAACTCCGGGGCTTCCTGCGCCTCTCCTTCCGGTTGGAGTTTTTGGTTGTTAAAGAATTCTTTGTTAAGCGACCAGGAACCAATGATCCCGGCATGCGCCAGTTGGGAAAGGGTTAGGAGGAGCAGCCAGGATTTCATCGATGGAGAAAGTTATTTGTTTTGTTGATCGAGCGTCATGCCGAGGTCTGCGGCGCGGCCTGCAGGAAGCTCCATAATTTGGATCTTTCGAAAATGTATCTCGGAACCTTCCGCTTCGAGACAAAGATACCCTTTGCGAAGGTCGGCCTCCCGGATACCGTTAACGAATTTTCCGTTGATGGAGAGTTTGACGGCGCCATCGACTGCGACGATGACATATTGATTCCACTCGCCCTTGCCTTTGCACCGCATTTCGAAGGACATGGATCGCGATCCACGGGGGTTTTCAGGGACGGCTTTCATGCCCCCTGCACCGAAGAGTTCACCGCTGACGTAGCCAGGGTGGTTTGGCGAGCCATCACGTCTCTTGTGAATGTTGGGCCACTCGAGTTCAAGCATCTGTACTTCCATTCCCTTCGGGAGCCGATTTCCGCTGGGTTTGGCATCACTCCAGAGGAAAACTCCGGAGTTGCCGCCGGCCTTCATATGCCGCCATTCGATGACCAGGATGAAATTCTCATATTGTTTTTCTGATCGCATCACCCCGATGGGTTTGCCGGAGCATACGAGAAGGCCGTCTTTGACTGACCAGGTTTCGGGCGAGGTGTTGACGTCGACCCAGTTCGTGAGGTCTTTGCCGTTGAAAAGGTTGATGAATCCAAATTCAGCTGTGGGAACGTTGGGCTTCTCCTGCGCTGTAAGGGTCGAAAACAGCAGAGCCGTCGAGAGGACTTTCTTAAAAAACATTTACGAAGCTAATGATTCGAAGCGGGCTTTGGAAAGGCTCTTATTTTTTTGAGTCCTCGATAAATTGGTCTGCACGTTTGTTCCAGAGAGCTACGAGGGCTTTTAGTTTTTCGGGGTGCGCTTTTGCGAGATTTTGAGTTTCGCTGCGGTCTTTGGCAAGATGGTAAAGCTCCCAGGGTTCTTTGAACGAGGAGACGGCTTTCCAGCCATCCTTCAAGATGGCGTTGTGGCCTTCGTGGGACCACCAGAGGTCTTGGTGGAGAGTCTTCTGCTCCCCTGTGAAGACGGGGAGGAGACTTTTGCCGGAGCTGGAAACAAGGGGAGAGTCGGGAGTGATATTGGCGAGGTCCAGAAATGTGGGGAAGAGGTCAATGACGTGGGCCGGGGTGTGGCGGAACTTGTTTCTGGCGGCAAGTCCTTTTGGCCAGTGAGCGATCAACGGAGTGGAAATTCCTCCTTCGTGAGTCCACGTTTTATGTTTTTTAAAAGGAGTATTGGCGGTGGTGGACCAACCCGGGCCCAGACAGGGGTAGGTCGCCGCCGATCCAAGGGGGGCGGAAGGATCGTGTCCATCGCCACGAACCATGATTTCGGCGCTGGCGCCGTTATCGGAAAGGAAAAGAATGAGTGTGTTTTTGAAGCGGTCTACCTTCTTAAGGTGGGCAATAATCCGGCCGATTTCGTGATCCATGCGATCGATCATGGCAGCGTGAATGGCCATTTTTTTAATCTGAAGTGTCTTTTGTTCGTTGGTGAGCTTTTCCCAGGGGAGAGGACGGTTCACTTCGTCGGGGCCGAGAATTTTGAGTTGGTCGGGGAAGTGGTAGGGTGGGCCGAGACTCGGAAGGATAGTTGAAAGTTCGACTTTTGGGAAGCCGAGCTTGGTCATCCGCTGGTGACGAGTTTCCCGGATGGTGGTCCACCCTGAAGTGTAGGTTTTATCGTACTTGGCGATGTCTTCCGGGAGCGCATGAAGCGGGAAGTGCGGAGCGGCGAAGGCGAGGTAGGTGAAGAAAGGGGAGTCATTGTGTTTTGCTTCGTGTTCCTCTAGAAACTCTATGGTGCGGTTGGCGACTTCGATGGTGCCATAAAAGTCGGTGCCACGTTCGACGGGAGGGAGCTTTTTGTCGTCGAGGTAGTGGGTGGTTGGGCTGAAAAAACGGCTTTGATCCTTGAGATAGTAGGAGCGGTCGAATCCGGAGGCGATGGGGGTGCCGTCGATGTGCCATTTGCCAATGTGATACGAACGGTAGCCTGCGGGCTTCAGAAGTGCGGGTGCGAGGGGTGCCCAGTCCGGGCGTTTGCCGCGCATGCCGCCGCTCTTTTGTTTGAGGGTGTCCCGCCGGATTTGTTGGGGGTAGTAACCGGTGAGCAGGGAGGCGCGGGTAGGCCAGCAGCGGGCGGTGTTGTAAAAATTGGTGAAGCGAAGGCCGTTTTCCGCGAGCGAGTCGAGGTTTGGGGTTTTGATTTCGGATCCGTAACACCCAAGGTCGGAGTAGCCGAGGTCATCGGCGAGGATGACAAGGATGTTTGGTGAACTTTGAGCTCCGAATAGTGAGCACAAACTTTGAATGAGGAAAAAGAAGATGAAGTGGTGGATCTGCATGACAGCGAGAGGTTGTTTAACCAAAGGTGCGTTTCTTTTTGGATTCGGGGTGGGTTGAGAAATTTTCATAGAGGGCAATTGGGACCCACCAGAAGTTGATAAGGAGGTAGACGATAAGGGAAATTTTGATTTGGAACCATTTTTGATGCTGCCATGCGATGACGGTGCAGGAAGTGGCCCAAAGCATGAAGACAAAACCTCCAATGGTTCCCAGGACCATTCGTTCTATGGGGAGTTGGCCGCCTTGGATGGCTATTCCCAAAATCATTCCCTCTGGAGTGAGCAGAAGGATGGAGGGAATGAGGGCAGCGATAAAAAGTCTTTGTCTGACCACAGATGGGGCTTTCATACCAGATTTCGGGCGGTGATTTCATCGACGGCCCATTGGGCGTGCTCGGCGATGAGGGGGGAATCGTGGGAGGCGAGTTCTTTGAGCCTGGGGAGATCTTTTTTTGTGCCGGTGTTACCGAGGGCGATGCAGACGTTCCGTAAAAAGCGCTCGTGCTTGATGCGTTTGATGGGGGATTTGGCGAAGACACGGCGGAAATCGTCCACAGTCATGTCGAGGAAGTCAGCTAACGAATGGGAGAAAATTTCTTCGCGGGCGTGGAAAGAGGATTCGCGTGAAACTCTGGCGAAGCGATTCCAGGGGCAGGCGTCGAGGCAGTCGTCGCAGCCGTAAATGCGGTCGCCGATGGCGCGGCGGAATTCGAGAGGGATGGCGCCTTTGTGCTCGATGGTGAGGTAAGAGATGCAGCGGGTGGCGGCGAGTTTGCGCGGGGCGGTGATGGCGTGGGTGGGGCAGGCGGTGATGCAGGCAGTGCATTTACCGCAGTGGTCGCTTGAGGTGGGATCGGGCGCGAGGTCCAGGGTGGTGAGGAGTTCGGCCAGAAAGAACCAAGTGCCGAGTTTGCGGTGGATCTGGACGGTGGATTTTCCGTTCCATCCGAGTCCGGAGGCGGAGGCGAAGTCGCGCTCCAGGACGGGGCCGGTATCGACGTAGTAGCGCTGGATGCCGCCCATGTCCTGCATGGCGAGATCAACGTCCTTGAGCTTATCCCCGATGAGATCATGGTAGTCGTCGTTCCAGGAGTATCTGGCAATACGATAGTCGGAGCGGGGCTGATCTTTGGCGGGGAGATAATTGAGGGCGAGGGAAACGACGGACCTGCAGCCGGGAAGAACTTCACGGGGATCGCAGCGGCGATCGAGGTTTCTTTCCAGCCAGGTCATATCGCCGGCGTGGCCTTCCTCGACCCATTCGAGGTAGGTGTCGGCGTGGGGAGCGCGGGTGGCTGCAGCGACGCGGCACTCATCGAAGCCCAGTTGCCGGGCGACGAACCTGACGTTGGCTTTGGCGATGTCCGGATTCATTCCTGGGTGCCGAAGTAGTAGCGTGCGGATTCGATGATGCCGGTGGTGACTTCGTCGAAAGAGAGATTGTCGGTTTCGATGCCGAGGTGGGCGGTATCGCGGTAAAGCGGGGTGCGGATTTCGAGGAGGTCCCGGATTGTTTTTTTCGGATCTTCGTTATTGAGGAGCGGTCGGTTGGAATTCCGGGAGGTTCGCTCGAGGATCTCGGCAGGGCGGGCGATAAGCCACACGACGTAGCCGAGTTTCCGGAGAAGTTGGCGGTTTTCGGGCCGGCCGATGATTCCGCCGCCGGTGGCGATGATGTGCCCGGTGTGTCGATTGAGCGATTGAAGGAGTTTGGTCTCCATGTCGCGGAAGGCTTGTTCACCCTCTTCCTCAAAGATTTGGGGGATGGACCGCCCATCCTGCTCCACGATGAAATTGTCGGTGTCAATGAGCGGGTAGCCGAAGGTTTGGGAGAGGTTTCGTCCGATGGTGGACTTTCCCGTTCCCATAAATCCGATGAGGATAATGTTCTTCTGCATGCGCCTGGAAAAACTCTACCTTTCTGAATTCGATTCGCGAAGCCGTATCTGCTAAAGATCTCGTGTGGACACAAAACGGGTGGTTGCAGATTTTGAAGATTGGCGGGAGGCGGTGGCGGAAGCTGTCGCGCTTTTGGAAGATGGCGGGGTGGTGGCATTGCCCACTGAGACCGTCTATGGATTGGCCGCGGATGCCTTTAATGCCGAGGCGGTGGCAAAAGTTTTTGAGGTCAAGGAGAGACCTTTTTTTGATCCACTGATCGTGCATATCGGGCACAAACGGGATCTCGAGCTCGTGGCAAAAGTGCCGGAGGAGCTTGATGAGGTGGTGGATGAGTTGATGGCGACCTACTGGCCGGGGCCGTTGACTTTGGTTTTGCCGAAGAAGGAGGATGTGCCTGATTTGGTAACAAGCGGGCTCGAAACGGTGGCGGTTCGCATGAGTTCGCATGAGGTGATGCGGGCAGTGGCCAGGGAAATTCCGGTGGCGGCTCCGAGCGCGAATCGCTGTGGGCGGATTAGCCCGACTTCAGCGGATGCGGTGATGGAGGAGTTGGGAGGAAAAATCCCGATGGTGATTGATGGCGGGGCTTGTCGCGATGGTTTGGAGAGCACGATTATCGCTCCGGAGATGTCGGAGAAGGGGCCTATTTTGAGGCTGCTTAGACCGGGGCCGATTTCACGAGAGGATTTGCGGAAGATCGCCAAAGTGATCCGACCGAAGAAGACGAAGGCAGATCATATTGAGGCCCCGGGGCAGGTGGAGAGCCACTATGCTCCGGCGACTCCTTTGGTGGTGATCGACAAGCCGGCGGACTTTGTGCCCGAGGAGGGCGTGAAATATGGTTTGCTGAGTTATCGTGGCGAGGGAAACAGTTGTTTAATGGAGGCGACCGATTGGGCGCACGTGGAGATCATGAGTCCGGGGAAGGGTAAGTTGGCGGAAGGCGCGGTAAGATTGTTCTACTGTCTGCGAAATCTTGATGCAGCAGGAGTCGATGTGATTGTTTCCGAATCGGTTTCTGAAACCGGGATTGGAGTCGCGATGATGGATCGATTGCGTCGTGCGGCGGCAGGCTCGAAGAAGTGAGATGGATGGAAAACTTAAGACAATCTTTGTTGGCATTCTCCTCGTGATTGCAGTTACGATCAGGGTTTACGATGCCGCGACGAATCCGAGTTCCCCGGAGCTAACAGGTCCATCCCAGCTGGAGATTGCTCAGGATGGGAAAGAAAGGCGGTATCTTGTATTAGAAGACTGTGTCTATGTTTCCGACGAGAAATAAAACGACGGGATTTTTAAGATTAAAACAAGTGACGGCCGGGTGGTCGAGATCCGGATGTATTTTGTCGGTGATGCAGAGAGCAAGGATAAGCCTTACGATGATTATCGGCGTCGGGTCGCGGATCAGGGGGAGGATTTTGGAGGCTTGGATTACCAGGAAACGATTCTGTTAGGGCGGGAAGCAAAAAAATATGAAGCGAGCCGTTTGAGAAAACAGCATCTCACAGTCTTCGCGGCGTGGGAGGAGGTATACGATAGCGGGCGGTATTATGCTTTTGTTCGAATGGAGAACGGGAAATTCTGGTATCAGGAATTGGTGGAGAAGGGGCCAGCGAGAATTCACACCAATGAGGCGGATTTGGCTGGAGGGACCGTTCGGCGAAGCCAGTAAAACGAATTGAGAGGGCTTGAGCAGAAGGTGAAACGCGCCAGAACCGGTGGCTGGGGTATTGGGGTAATATTGAGGTTGAATTTGGGGCCGCCTCTTGGTTTGGGTAGCCAGTCGCTCTACTTTGACCGGGCCAAAGCCGGAGCTCTCGGGCCTGGGGTTCCGTGGGCTTGCTTTCCTCGGCCTGAAAGGTAAATCACTCTCATGCTTGCCAAGCGAATCATTCCCTGCCTCGATGTCACCAATGGCCGGGTGGTGAAAGGGACAAATTTTGTCGATCTCATCGATGCCGGAGATCCGGTGGAGTCTGCAGTTGCTTACAACGAGCAGCAGGCTGACGAGATTGTTTTCCTGGATATCACGGCGTCATCGGACGGGCGTGACACCATGGTGGATGTCGTCCGTGAAACGGCGGCACAGTGTTTCGTGCCTTTGACGGTTGGGGGTGGTATTCGCGAAGTGGCTGATATGAGCCGGATGTTGCTTGCGGGGGCTGATAAGGTGGGGGTCAATACTGCCGCTATTTTTCGACCCGAAGTGGTGGATGAGGGAGCAAAGGCTTTTGGGAACCAATGCCTTGTCGTGGCGATCGATGCCAAACGGCAGGGGCCGGGGAAATGGGGGGTTTACACTCACGGAGGTCGGCAGCCGGTGGAGGGGCTTGATGCCATCGAGTGGGCGAAGGAAGTTTACAATCGTGGGGCGGGGGAAATTCTCCTTACCAGTATGGATGCCGACGGAACCAAAAATGGTTACGATCTTGAGCTAACGCGGACGGTGAGCGAGGCGGTGGGCATTCCGGTTATCGCGAGCGGCGGTGCCGGGACGCTTGAGCACATGGTGGATGTTCTCGACGAGGGGAAGGCTGATGCGGTTCTTGCCGCCAGTATTTTTCACTTTGGCCAGCACACTGTGCCGGAAGCCAAGGACTATTTCCAGAAGCGCGGGATTCCGGTGCGGCCGATGGTGCATTGAGGCAGGCGAGGCGCTGCTAGGAAATTGCTTTTGGCGGAAGGGTCGTGGAAACCGGGGTTTGGCGTCATACATGGGGGAGAAAGGGGGTTGGCTCCCCTCACCCAGCCCTCACTTTACCGGGATGTCATTAAAAAATGGTCCCTCGTGGCTGGCCTCGATGTGAATGGAGTTTCCAATCACGCGATGCGGGCAACTGCCGCGACCAACGCGCTCTCGAATTCAGCGGACATCGCGAAGGTCCAGGAATGGCTCGGGTATAGTAATGTTTCGACGACCAAGCCCTACGATCGGAGGCAATCAAAGCCTGAGGATTCTCCGACTTTTCGGGTGAACTACTAAGATCCTATAGAAGTTGAATTTTTTTTCCTCAGACGAAGAATTGGCAGCACATCGATTTTTCAAGTCGCTGGTCTGATCGGACTTCGAAACGCACCTCTGACTGAAAAAGGTCAATAAGGAAGTGCATGGTTGTTTCCAGACAGGGGATCGTGTGGGAGGCGGCGTTTCCTTGGCCAGTCCAATTGGATGAAGTGAAAGGCATGGAATCATGGGAAGTTGATATCGAACGAGAATTGCGCAGTAACACGGTGCACGTTAAGAAGGAGGAGGTTGCTGCAATTCTCGCTGGATTCGACGATCCACCAGAAATCTGAGTAGCAAGAAGCTTGTCGAATCTTCATCTCAAAGTTGGCACACGGTTTCCGGGGTGCTCTGGTTGAGTATTGCTAGAGCGATGGAGTCCCGAAAGATATGGCGCAAGCTACGAAGTGGTATCGTAAGGCCGCTGAACAAGGAGACGCAGACGCAAAGGAATGGCTTAAGAAAAACGCCAAGGACAAGAGCGAGTAAGGCCAGCTAGAATGCCCCAACCACCCGTTCCAACCTACCGAGTCGAATACGAGCCATCTCGTGGCTAATGGCTGCTGACTGGCCCGGTGGGGGCAAGCAGGTTGCCTTAGGTATCAAACGGCCCGGGATGCCGCTGATTATGCCCGTTGGGATGCCCGTGACACTGGTGGCACCATTGATGTGTTTGACCAACAGGGGAGACTCTTTAGGAGCATCGTTATTAGGGCTAGTGAGTTAGCAGATTCGGGCTTTGTTTTGCCGTCTGTTTAGCTGAGCCGGCTTTATTTTCCTGCAACAGTTCCCGCAATAAATGCTGCAAAACCCTGCATTTTAGGGTATATATCCTGCAATTCCCGCTACCATTTTCTGGAAGAAAAAACGCCATAACTCATTGAGCTATAGCGTTTTTAGTTAAAAAAAGAATGGTGCTCGACGCTGGATTTGAACCAGCGACCCCCACAATGTCAATGTGGTGCTCTACCCCTGAGCTAGCCGAGCGGCGGGCGAAAACTAGGAAGAGAGCTGGGATCTGGCAACAGGAAAATACCTTTTTTGGGAGCTATTTAAGTGATGAGCCTATTCCGGACGTGATCGGCCTGCCTTCACGAGGATTTCCAATTCAGCTTTCATCTCGGCTGCGACCTTGGGCTGATCTTTAATGACGTTCTTTTTTTCAGCTGGGTCCTTGCTGAGATGGTAAAGTTGAAATTCGGGAACCTTGGTGTTGGCGAGTTGCTTTTCGACGACGGTATTTCGAGCTGATCCGCCTGGATGTTTGGTTAACTTCCAGTTGCCCTTTCGGAAGCCAAATTTCCCTCGTCCCCCGTTGTCCTGCTGGATCAGGTGTGTCCGGCCTTTCGAGTCGGGTTTGCCGAGCAGGGCTTCTGATACGTCGAAGCTGTCCTTGAAGGCATCTTTTGGCGTTTCAGTTCCAGTGAGCTTGGCAATGCTGGTGGCAAGGTCGATGGTGCAGACCATTTGATCTGATTTTCCTGCCGGGATTTGGCCTTTCCAGTAGGTGATGAAAGGAGTGCGGGTTCCGCCCTCATAGACACTGTATTTGCCACCTTTGTAGGGACCTGCGGCTTTGTGTGTCCCCACTTTTTCAACCGCGCCATCCTTGTAGCCATCATCCATGACAGGGCCGTTGTCGGAGCAGAAGACCACGAGAGTTTTTTCAGTGAGCTTGAGACGATCGAGGGTCTTCATGATTTCGCCGACCGTCCAGTCGAGTTGGACGATGGAATCGGCGCGGAAGCCGTGCGGAGTAACTCCTTGGAATCTCTCGTGAGGGATGCGGGGAACGTGGAGATCGTGCGAAGCATAAAAGAGGAAAAATGGATCGTCCTGGTTCTTCTCGATCCATTCGACTGATTTCTCCACCCACTTATCGGCGAGGTCTTCGTCCCGGAAGCGGGCTTTTTCTCCGCCGGTATAGAATCCGATGCGAGAGATTCCGTTGTGAATGGTGGAGTTGTGGCCGTGAGACCAGTCCATTTTGAGGGAGTCGCGATGGGTGATGCCGGTTGGGTGGTCGGGCGATGGCTTCTTATTGCCGACCCAGAGGGGGTCTTTGGGGTCGAGGTTGAGGACACGGCTATCGGTGACGTAGACCTGGGGGACGCGGTCGTTGGTGGTGGGAAGAAGGAAGTGGTGGTCGAAACCAATCTCGCGGGGGCCGGGTTTGAGTTCGCCGTTCCAGTCCGGGCCTTTGCCCTTTTCTCCAAGTCCGAGGTGCCACTTGCCGACGACGGCGGTCCGGTAGCCAGCTTTCTTCATTAGGTCGGGCAGGGTGAAAGTGTCAGCATCGATGATGAGGTGCCCGTTAGGGGGCGCGATTCCGGTTCCCTTCTTACGGAAGGCGTAATTGCCGGTGAGCAGGGAGTAGCGGGTGGGTGTGCATGTGGAGGCGGAACAGTATCCACTGGTGAAGAGTTGGCCTCCGGCGGCGAGTTTATCGATGTGAGGTGTTTTGAAAGTGGTCGCTCCGTAACAGGAGAGATCGCCGTAGCCCAAGTCGTCGGCCATGATGATGATGACGTTGGGTTTCTTCTCTGCTGAGGCGGAGGCGATGGCGAGGATGCCCAGAAGAGTGGAAAAGAATTTAGAATGACAAAACATGATGAGAAGGATGTAGCTGAAGGAGGATTGAAGAAAAGAGAAAAGGGACACCCCGTTTGGAGTGTCCCTTGAAAATTACCAGGTAGGGATCGAGGTCCTTACTTGCGTTTTTTGGCGGTTTTCTTTTTAGCAGCCTTTTTGGCGACTTTTTTCTTAGCCGCTTTTTTTGGGGCTTTCTTAGCTACCTTTTTCTTGGCGGCTTTCTTAGCTACCTTTTTCTTGGCGGCTTTCTTAGCTACCTTTTTCTTGGCGGCTTTCTTAGCTACCTT
>Ga0213866_10002549_pt1:7500-12754 | contig 12754 bp, 6 predicted proteins | sample PICome_11_FD_160079 | JGI IMG/M metagenome (GOLD analysis project Ga0213866, IMG submission 160079) | Coastal seawater microbial communities near Pivers Island, North Carolina, United States - PICO284 | ecosystem: Environmental > Aquatic > Marine > Coastal | place: USA: North Carolina... | reverse complement strand
AACCTTCTGTTCAAAAGCAGCTAATTCTTGTTTTGGTATATTCTTACCAGCAGGTAATTTAATATTCATTGGATTAACTTGTTTGTTATTCCTAAGAACTTCATAATGAAGGTGAGCTCCAGTTGATCTTCCGCTACTTCCAACATAACCTATAGTTTTACCTTGTGAGACTCTACTTCCAATTTTAATTTTTTTGTGGATTCTTGATAAGTGGGCATAGGCAGTTTTATAAGTGCCAGTATGCCTTATCCTTATATAGCGTCCATATGAACCGTTCCACCCAGCTTTCTCAATGATTCCATCTCCAGCAGCAAAAACAGGTGTTCCAGTTGGTGCTGCAAAATCAAGTCCTCTATGTAATTTTGTATAACCAAGAACAGGATGTTTTCTGTTTCCATATCTACTAGTTAATTTTGCCCCATTAATTGGCGTTTTCATAATGGTTCTTTTTGATGAATTACCATTTTTATCATAATATTGAGGAAAACCATACTCATCATAGTATTTATAAAAACCTATTTTATTTCCTGAAAGGTTAATACTAACGTAACTAATTGGTCTTGTTTGCATTAAACTGTTTTTGAGCAAGTCAATTTCTTTAGTAAACATAATTTCAAAACTGTCACCTGCACGAATTTCTCTTTGGAAGTCAACTGAAAACCCTAGAAGGTTGATCATCTCTAATAGAGTATTTTCAGGTACACCAGATTTAATGGCTGACAAGTATAAGCTAGATGTAATAACACCTTTAATTAGAGTGTTTTCTGACTTAGTTGGCCTTAAAAAAATTTTTGATGAATAGTTATTTTCAAAATCTTGCCAAACAAAAATGTCTCTTTTTTTAGAAAAATTTAATTTTAGAGCACCGCCAGTTATATTAGTTGGAGTAGAATAATGAATATCCATTCCTACAGGTAAGGTGCTAAGAATGTTTTTCCCGTTTTTAAGTTTATAAATAGAGTTTACAATAAAACTGATATCTTTAGAGCTAAATTTTACTCTAGATAAGGCTGAACTTAAATTTTCGTTTGCCTTTAGTTTTGTTTTTTTTATATCAGCAGTTAACTTTGCCCCAATTTTTTGAGTCATGTTATGAATAGTATCTGATGATTCTTCAATGTTCGCTAGATTAACAGGTCTTTTTAAAGGCATGTTGTTCTGATCAATCTGGATGGATGATGCAACAGCAATTTTTACACTCAAATAAAAACTCGGCAAAGCAAACAAAACGAAAACAATAAGATATTTGTGTAAGGCACTATTATTAAATACTTTTTTCATAATGTTCGGCATTTTGTCTCTATTAAATTTAAATGTCAAGGTAACAATTTGTAATGGAAACGAGGTGTTTTTTTTGACGAAAATATCTTCCTAAGAAAAAAAGATAATTTTGTTATAAAATTTTAATATTTAAGTTTGACATATCTATATTTGATGAGTATAACCGGCTTTCGATTTAGGAAAATCATTACTCTTATGAGTATCTGTTTGACATTGTTAATTTAAGAAGAGATTCACGGACGGCGGTTTTGTGTTTTACACAATTATTACAGGTCGTCTATTGAATCGCGCAATTTACCATAATAAAATAACAAATTTTTAATTTGTTAGTCAGTAACTTGAGTGTGAAGGTATGATAACCTTTTCGGCATGAATTTTATAATTCATACCCATCAAACCTAAGAGTTTGATCCTGGCTCAGAATGAACGCTGGCGGCATGCCTAACACATGCAAGTCGAACGAGATCTTCGGATCTAGTGGCGCACGGGTGAGTAACGCGTGGGAACCTACCTTTTAGTACGGGACAACGTTTGGAAACGAACGCTAATACCGTATACGCCCTCCGGGGGAAAGGTCAGCCGCTAAAAGAGGGGCCCGCGTCTGATTAGCTTGTTGGTAAGGTAATGGCTTACCAAGGCGACGATCAGTAGCTGGTCTGAGAGGATGATCAGCCACACTGGGACTGAGACACGGCCCAGACTCCTACGGGAGGCAGCAGTGGGGAATATTGGACAATGGAGGCAACTCTGATCCAGCAATGCCGCGTGTGTGATGAAGGCCCTAGGGTTGTAAAGCACTTTCAACGGTGAAGATGATGACGGTAGCCGTAGAAGAAGCCCCGGCTAACTTCGTGCCAGCAGCCGCGGTAATACGAAGGGGGCGAGCGTTATTCGGAATTATTGGGCGTAAAGGGCTCGCAGGCTGCTTGAACAGTTAGACGTGAAATCCCCGGGCTTAACCTGGGAACTGCGTTTAATACTAGCAAGCTAGAGAAATAGAGAGGAAAGTGGAACTCCCAGTGTAGAGGTGAAATTCGTAGATATTGGGAAGAACACCAGTGGCGAAAGCGACTTTCTGGCTATTTTCTGACGCTGAGGAGCGAAAGCGTGGGGAGCAAACAGGATTAGATACCCTGGTAGTCCACGCCGTAAACGATGTGTGCTAGATGTTGGAGGGTTACCTTTCAGTGTCGCAGCTAACGCACTAAGCACACCGCCTGGGAAGTACGGTCGCAAGATTAAAACTCAAAGGAATTGACGGGGGCCCGCACAAGCGGTGGAGCATGTGGTTTAATTCGAAGCAACGCGCAGAACCTTACCAGCCCTTGACATGTGGAGTTTGGTTACCAGAGATGGTTTCCTTCAGTTCGGCTGGCTCCAACACAGGTGCTGCATGGCTGTCGTCAGCTCGTGTCGTGAGATGTTGGGTTAAGTCCCGCAACGAGCGCAACCCTCATCTTTAGTTGCCATCAGTTCGGCTGGGCACTCTAGAGAAACTGCCTGGGATGACCAGGAGGAAGGCGAGGATGACGTCAAGTCCTCATGGCCCTTATGGGCTGGGCTACACACGTGCTACAATGGCGGTGACAAAGGGAAGCAATAGGGCAACCTGGAGCAAATCCCTAAAAGCCGTCTCAGTTCGGATTGTTCTCTGCAACTCGAGAGCATGAAGTTGGAATCGCTAGTAATCGTAGATCAGCATGCTACGGTGAATACGTTCCCGGGCCTTGTACACACCGCCCGTCACACCATGGGAGTTGGTTTTACCCGAAGACGGTATCCTAACCTTTTGGAGGGAGCCGGCCACGGTAGGGTCAGCGACTGGGGTGAAGTCGTAACAAGGTAGCCGTAGGGGAACCTGCGGCTGGATCACCTCCTTTCTAAGGAAAGTGTAAGATATAATTGCCGCCGTCTTTGAATCTCTTCTTCTTAAACATTAAGATTATAGTTTAGCTACAGCTAAAGGCGCGTAGCTCAGTTGGTTAGAGCGCACGACTGATAATCGTGAGGTCGGCAGTTCAAATCTGCCCGTGCCTACCACTGTCTGTAAATATGTTTAAGTTATTAATAGTTAAACAAACTTTTAGGAATAAGCCTATCTGTTTGAAATAGTTGGTGAAAATGATCCCAAATAATGAGGGTAATATTAAAAATATTATCCAGCTTACGGATTGTATATTTAAAAATATTTACAAGATTGTATTTTTAAAGAGTAGTAATGGTTGTCTGACCGGTTACTACTTTCATGTACGGTCCGATCAAGCGTCTTGAAGAGCATTTGGTGGATGCCTTGGTACAGAGAGGCGATGAAGGACGTGACACGCTGCGATAAGCTGTGGGGAGTCGTGAGTAGGCTTTGATCCGCAGATTTCCGAATGGGGAAACCCAAACCATTTTGGTTTATCCCGCAAGGGAGGCAAACCCAGCGAACTGAAATATCTAAGTAGCTGGAGGAAAGGACATCAACCGAGACTCCGTTAGTAGTGACGAGCGAACGCGGACCAGGCCAGTGGCCAATTTGAAAACAACCAGAATGACCTGGAAAGGTCAGCCATAGTGGGTGATAGCCCCGTATGGGTAATGTTTCATTTTGGTCCTTGAGTAGGGCGGGACACGAGAAATCCTGCTTGAACATGGGGGGACCACCCTCCAAGCCTAAGTACTACTCTGTGACCGATAGCGAACAAGTACCGTGAGGGAAAGGTGAAAAGAACCCCTATGAGGGGAGTGAAACAGACCTGAAACCGAATGCTTACAAACAGTAGGAGCTACATTAAGTAGTGACTGCGTACCTTTTGTATAATGGGTCAGCGAGTTAATTTATTGAGCAAGCTTAAGCCGTTAGGTGTAGGCGAAGCGAAAGCGAGTATGAATAGTGCGATTTAGTTCGATGGATTAGACCCGAAACCGGGTGATCTAGCTATGGGCAGGTTGAAGGTGCGGTAACACGCACTGGAGGACCGAACCCACGTCTGTTGAAAAAGACGGGGATGACCTGTGGCTAGGGGTGAAAGGCCAATCAAACCCGGAGATAGCTGGTTCTCCGCGAAAACTATTTAGGTAGTGCGTTATATATTACTGCCGGGGGTAGAGCACTGGATGGGCTAGGGGGGCGCGAGCCTTACCAAACCTAACCAAACTCCGAATACCGGTAAGTACAGTATAGCAGACAGTCCATGGGTGCTAAGGTCCTTGGACGAGAGGGAAAGAGCCCAGACCACCAGCTAAGGTCCCTAAGTTATGGCTAAGTGGGAAAGGATGTGGGAAGGCCAAGACAGCCAGGAGGTTGGCTTAGAAGCAGCCATCCTTTAAAGAAAGCGTAACAGCTCACTGGTCTAAATAAGCCGGCCTGCGCCGAAGATGTAACGGGGCTAAAGCCATACACCGAAGCTGTGGATGCCGTAAGGCATGGTAGCGGAGCGTTCTGTAAGCCGCTGAAGGTAACACGTGAGTGTTATTGGAGGTATCAGAAGTGAGAATGCTGACATGAGTAGCGATAAAGAGTGTGAGAAACACTCTCGCCGAAAGCCCAAGGGTTCCTGCGCAAGGTTAATCCACGCAGGGTTAGTCGGCCCCTAAGATAAGTGCGAAAGCAGTAGTCGATGGGAACACGGTTAATATTCCGTGACCTGATGGAAGTGACGGATGGTGTAAATTGTAAATGCTTATCGGATTGCGTTTGCAGTGAAACCGTTCCAGGAAATAGCTCCATCATTAAGACCGTACCCGAAACCGACACAGGTGGGCAGGTAGAGAATACCAAGGCGCTTGGGAGAATGATGTTGAAGGAACTCGGCAAAATGCACCCGTAACTTCGGGATAAGGGTGGCCTGTTCTGGGCAACCAGAAGCAGGTAGCATTAAATAGGGGGTAGCGACTGTTTATTAAAAACATAGGGCTCTGCAAAGTGGCAACACGACGTATAGGGTCCGACGCCTGCCCGGTGCTGGAAGGTTAAGAGGAGTTGTGCAAG
>Ga0213866_10002549_pt1:0-5000 | contig 12754 bp, 6 predicted proteins | sample PICome_11_FD_160079 | JGI IMG/M metagenome (GOLD analysis project Ga0213866, IMG submission 160079) | Coastal seawater microbial communities near Pivers Island, North Carolina, United States - PICO284 | ecosystem: Environmental > Aquatic > Marine > Coastal | place: USA: North Carolina... | reverse complement strand
TGTCTTCAAGAAAGTTTGTTTATAGCAAAAACGAGATCTGCCTTTAATGAAAAAATAATTAATTTACCTTTGATAAGAAAACAGCTTTTAAAAATGCTTATTATAACAGAAGCATCAAGAACAATGGTTTTTAAGGCAGCTGATATATTAGAAAAAGCAGATAAGGGAGATACGGAAGCTCAAAAAATATTTAGGATTATAACGCCATTAATCAAATTTAGAGCTTGTAGAGATGTTAGAAAAATCGCTGGTGATGCGATGGAAATTAGAGGTGGTTCTGGTTATATTGAAGAGTGGATGGATCCTAAAATCCTAAGAGATGCACATCTTGGTTCAATTTGGGAAGGAACAAGTAATATAATATCTCTTGATACTATAAGAGCATTAAAAAAAGCTGATAATCTTCATGTTTTAAAAACTTTCTTAATTAATTTGGTGCACGAAAGATCGATAAAAGAGAATGAGAAAGTTTTATTATCTACTATCGATGAAGTCTTTAATTTTGTTTTTCAAGAAATTAAAGATGATTACGAAGCTTCTTCAAGACAAATAACTTCTTTATTGTATTATTTATGTTCAGCTGTTTTTTTAAATGCTGAAAGTTATTACTGTACCTCTTTATATCACAGGAAAAAAATTAGTGAATTAATTATAAAATATAAAATAAATGAAAATAACCCACTTCAGAGAAATGAGATAGATTATAAACTGGTAAATGAATATCTATAATTAAATGTTTAAGTTTGGCGTTTTTTAAATTTTCGATACTTTAAATTAAAAGAAAAGCTTTCATGAGATATAACTTAATAACTTTAGATTTATTTTTATGTGCATCAAAAAATAAAAGTCTTGTAAAAGCCGCAAAAGAAAAAAACATTGTGGTTTCTGCTGTAAGCAAACGTATTTTAGATTTGGAAAAATCTGTTGGTGTTAATCTTTTCTATCGGAAAAAGTCTGGTGTTGAATTAACGCCAGCTGGATTAGAAATGCAAAAACATTGTACTGAAATTTTTAATTCAATAAATAAAATGGATGAAAGTATTAAAGAATATTCTTTGATAAGTAGTGGAATTGTAAGAGTAACCGCTAATTCATCATCTATCACACAATTTTTACCAGAAGACTTAGCAACTTTTTCTAAAAAGTTTCCAAAAATAAAAATAAAGTTAAAAGAAAAAACTTCTAGTGAGGTAATATCGTCTGTAAAAGAAAGTTTATCTGATATAGGTGTTTTTTCAGAGCATGTTGAAAATACTGAAAGACTTAGAATTATTGATTATAAGAATGATACTCTAGTTTTAGTTGTTCCTGAATATCATCCACTAGTTTCAAATTTAACTGTAAAAATTAAAGATTTCATTGAATTTGAAATGGTTGGTCTAGAAAAAGGTAGTTCATTACAAGCAATGATTGATAAACAAGTTCAGAAACAAAATTTAAAAATTAAGAAAAAATTAGAAACAGTTAGTTTTGAAGGTATCAGAGGAATGGTAGAAGCTGGTTTAGGTATTGCTGTACTTCCGATTGGCGCTATTAAACCTTATTTAAAATCTTCGAAATTAAAAACAATTAACATTGATGAAAATTGGGCTGAAAGATCAATTAAAATTGCAATTAAAAATGATGATAGTATTGGTAAAGCAGGAGCGTTATTACTCAATCACTTAATTAGTTAATGTAACTATTTACCTAAAATCATGTCTGATGCTTTTTCTGCGATCATCATCGTGGGGGCATTAGTATTACCAGAAGGCATGGTAGGCATTATTGAAGCATCAGCGATCCTCAAAGACTCTATACCTCTAACTTGTAATTTGTTATTCACTACTGCCAATTTATCCGATTTGTGCCCCATCTTTGCGGTCCCTATCATATGGTATACAGTAATTCCTTCATTTCTTGCCCAAGATAAAAGTTCATCATCAGTTTGAAGATCATTAGAAGGGTTTGCTTGACCATTCAAGTAAGGTTGAAGCGAAGAAGTTGACAAAAAATTTCTTCCAATTCTTATAGATTTCAATAATACGTCAACATCATAGGGATCAGATAAATAATTAGGATTTATTATTGGTGGTTCATGTATGTTTTTAGAATTGATTTTAACATAACCATTACTTTTAGGTCTTGTTTGCCAAACACCTAAGGTCATTCCAGAAATTCTATCCAAAAGACCAACAGTTCCTTCTTTAAAACTTGCAGGTGACATCACGTATTCAAGATCCGGAATTTCTAGTTTTGATGATGATTTAGCAAAAACGTGAACTAATGAAGGACTTACTGACAAGACACTTGGTCTCTTGATAATCCATTTAAATATTTCGTATAAAAGTGGTGGCCCTCGAACAATAGAATTAAAAGTTTTGATATTTTGTAAGTAAGAGACCATTCTAACCCCATAATGATCTCTTAAATTATTTCCAACACCCTTTAAGTCATTTACTACTTCAATACCTTTCTCAGATAATAAAGAAGCGGGGCCAATTCCTGATAGTTGAAGTATTTTGGGTGTATTAATAGCTCCTGCGCAAAGTATTATTTCTTTATTTGCCCTTAAAACCTTTAATGTATCTGAATTTTTATAAATGTAATTGACCCCAATAGCTTTGTTATTTTTAAGAATAATTGAGGTAACTTGTGCGTTTACTTTTAATTCAACATTTTTTTTATTTTGAATAGGTTTCAAAAAAGCTTTTGAAGAACTATATCGTAAACCATTAAATATTGCTCTTTGAAAATATCCAGATCCATATTGATTACCGCTATTGTAATCCTCGTTTCGAGGTATACCTAATGAGTCAGTGCCCTTTAAAAATGCTTCACAAAGAGGGTGAATAAGATCTAGATCAGTTATGGGTAACTCACCCTTAGTTCCTCTATTATCAAAAATTTTAGTTGATATTCTATTTTCAGATTTAATAAAATAAGGAAGTATATCTTTATAACCCCAACCAATATTCCCTAATTTTTCCCAATTATCATAATCATATTTTTGTCCTCTAACGTAATTAAGGCCGTTTATTGAGCTTGATCCACCAAGAACGCGACCTTGTGGTAAAGAAAATGATCGAAAGTTTGTATGAGGAGATGGTTCTGAAAAAAAATTCCATGTAAGCTTTTTTGAAAAAATATTCTTTATATATCCAGCAGGAATATGAATATATGGGTTAGTATCTTTGGGGCCAGCTTCTATAAGACAAACAGTTGAGCCATTCGAGCTCAACCTATTAGTTAAAATAGAACCTGAACTGCCTCCTCCAATAATAATATAATCAAATATATCGCCACTATTACTCACTAAAGTTAGATTCCATTTCTTTTCGAAGTTTGTGCGCAATAAGGTTAGTGTCTGCCTTCACATCATCCCAAGTTAAGACTTGTCCATCATTGATCGGTTTTTGTAAGGAAATATTGTGAGCAAGACCAAGTGGCAAGTAATTGTTTTTAATAGATTTTAATGCTGGTCTAATTCCACCAGAAACAGTATAGCCACCTTCTCCATCTAAAATTTCACCAGCCTTTAGATTACGTTTAGCTATAGCAACACAATCTGCATTAAAACAGGTTGATGCTCCTGTTGCTTCTTTTCTTATACCAATAGAAGCAATTGAAATTGCAAGTTCTAATCCAATCAAATGCCATCTTTTGTATAATGACATATATTTGCCAGAAGGATCTGTAACTACTTTATATTCTTCAAAACAATTTTTTAAATATTCAGTATCAGCCTCAAAAACTACCCATACACCTTTTCTAATATCATATGGGATTTGTTTTCCATCAGGTGTTAGGCATGAAACGACATCAACTATACCTTTTTTCTCTAATATACCACCTTCCGACATAGGTCTCATTAAAGTCGGGATATCATCTATTCCACCAGCAGGAAAAATTAATCCATTTGAGGGAGATAACAAGTTTGCTGTGTTCGCTATAGCCACACTTTCAATTGATGGTTTAGAACCATCTAGAAAGGCATTAAACATTTTAGGATTTAGTCTACCTCTTTCAGCTTGTTCTTTGGTTAATCCCCAATGGTCCCAAACTGTATCAGGAGTGGATTTTTGATAATGCTTAAGCCACTTATGACCTCTACCGGCAGCTACAACATTAAATCCACACGTTCTTGCCCAATCAACCAGCTCACATGTAAGGGCTGGTTGATCTCCATATGCCATACTATATATGACGCCAGCATCATTAGCTTTTTGTGACAAAGCAAATCCACAAAATGCATCAGCTTCAACGGTTACATTAATAACATTTTTTTTATTTTTAAATGCTGAAAGACAATGTTCTATAGCTGCAATTGGGTTTCCTGTACATTCAACAATAATTTCAATTGACTCATGGGAGACAAGTGCCTCCCAATTATCAGAAATGAATGTTTTACCACATGAAAATGCATCCGATAGATTAGAAGTTTCAAAAGCAGATGGGTCCCAGCCTACCATCTGCATATTTGATTTAGCATTTTCAGGATGTATATCAACCACGCCCACAATATGAATAGAAGGTATTTTAAGTGCTTGAGAAAAAAACATTGTAGCAAATTTACCGGCACCAATTATTCCTATCGTTATTGGTTTTGATCTACTATTTAACAAGCTAAAAAGATTCATTAAGAGTTCCAAAAATTAATTAAATATCATAATTAATTTTAGGTTTATCGCAGTTATATACGAATACCCCTTTCTTATTTTGAGTAAACATTAGTGATTAATTAAATTATTTTAAAATTAAGTGATTAATAAAGTGATTAATGGAAACTATTAACCTATATATACCCTCATTTTTAGGGCAAAAATGTCAGGCTCATAACCTGAAGGTCGTAGGTTCAAATCCTACCCCCGCAACCAACTATATCAATAAAATCAATGACTTAGATCACCCTCAAAGACTTCGGTTTTTGGGGTTTTTTTGTGTTTGAAGCCTGATAACGATTACAGAGTGATTAATAAAGTGATTAATTTTCGTCAGGCACATTTAACTTTGTATTGAAA
>Ga0213866_10002548_pt1 | contig 12756 bp, 10 predicted proteins | sample PICome_11_FD_160079 | JGI IMG/M metagenome (GOLD analysis project Ga0213866, IMG submission 160079) | Coastal seawater microbial communities near Pivers Island, North Carolina, United States - PICO284 | ecosystem: Environmental > Aquatic > Marine > Coastal | place: USA: North Carolina... | reverse complement strand
AACAACATTTTCAAAATCGACTTTTACAGGTTCTTCAATTTCAGATTCATATTCTTCTAACGGAATTCCTAGCTCCTTATTTTTATTCAACTCAATAATTTCAAGAACCTGATCTAGTGTTAATTTATACCATTTAGCACGATCTTCTTTGTAGGTATACCATAACAGTTTTTTAAAGATGTCCATCTTGATAAAAACAGCATCTCCTTTTTCAGTTTTTAAAATTTTTTCTTGTTTTGGGAAATCATCTAAGGCATCTAAATACGTGTCTAATTCGAAGTTTAAACAGCATTTTAACTTTCCACATTGTCCTGCTAATTTTAAAGGATTTAATGATAGTTGCTGATAACGAGCTGCTGTGGTGGTTACTTTTCTGAAATCTGTTAACCAAGTAGAACAACACAATTCTCTTCCGCAGGATCCAACACCCCCTAAACGAGCAGCCTCTTGCCTGGCTCCTACTTGTTTCATTTCAACTCGTATAGAAAAAGCACCTGCTAAATCTTTAATGAGCTGCCTAAAATCAACACGAGTATCAGCTGTATAATAAAATGTTGCCTTGTTTCCATCCCCTTGGTATTCTACATCAGAAAGCTTCATTTTTAATCCTAAACGACTAATGATTTCTCTTCCCTTTGTTTGTGTTTCTAATTCTCGATCTCTTGCTTTTTGCCAAACATCAATATCTTTTTGAGAAGCTTTACGGTAAATTTTTTTGATATTTTCATCGTCAAAAAAAACTTTGTGTTTCTTCATCTGAACTTTTACTAACTCTCCTGCTAGTGAAACTACACCAATATCATGTCCTGGCGATCCTTCAACTGCCACAACATCACCCATGGATACTGTTAAATTTTCTGAGTTCTTATAAAAGTGCTTACGTCCGTTTTTAAAGCGAACCTCATAAATGTTGAATGGTGCTTCGCCACTAGGCAAAGTCATGTTTGATAACCAATCGAATACGGATAATTTTTCGCAACCTCCGGTTGTACAACTCCCATTACTCTTACATCCTCTAGGTTTTCCATCTTCTCCTGTACCACAACTACCACATGCCATAAAGTAAAATATATTTTGAGAAGTCAACGACTTCTTTAGGTTCTTAACTTGATTTTCAGCCAAATAGTTTTTATCTGACTTATTCCCTTCAACTCTGTTTCTACAAACTCAACATGACATCTCAGGGCAAATGTTTAATCAGTAAATATAAGCATTCTGCGGGAATGATAAAATTGAAAAATCCATAAAAAAAGCCTTATCTCTGAAGGTATTTTTACTTCTTATATTTCAACTTCTCTGATCTTCCTTTTTTAAAAATTTTGTTACTGGCATGCTTGCCTTTTCGGAGTTCTTTTTGTTTTTTGTAAGGCAAATGAATCACTTCTTGACATTCTGTAGAACAAGTGTTTTCCATTGTTTCTGAACATTCATCACATTGGATGAATAACAAATGACAAGCTTCATTGGCACAATTGACATGTGTATCACAGGGCTTTCCGCATTGATGGCAGTTGGCAATGACATCATCAGAAATTTTCTCCGCTCTTCTGTGGTCAAACACAAAATTCTTTCCAATAAATTTGTTGTCAATTCCTTCAGCTTTTACCTGACGAGTGTATTCTATAATTCCCCCCTCTAGCTGAAAAACATTTTTAAATCCTTTGTGCTTGTAATATGCAGACGCCTTTTCACAACGAATTCCGCCTGTACAATACATCAACAGATTTTTATCTTCTTTATGGTCTTTTAAATCTTCTTCAATAATATCTAAAGAATCACGAAACGTATCTACATCTGGGGTCACTGCTCCTTCAAAATGCCCAATCTCGCTTTCATAATGATTGCGCATATCTACACAAATTGTATTTGGATTGGCTAACATTTCATTAAACTCTTTCGCATTTAAGTGGACTCCTTTGTTGGTTACATCAAAAGTTTCATCGTTCAAACCATCAGCCACAATTTTATCTCTGACTTTTACTTTGAGTTTTAAGAACGATTTATTGTCATGCTCAATAGCCACATTCAATCGGATTCCTTTTAAAAATGAAATGGCATCTAATTGATCTTTTAAGGCTAAAAAGTTTTCTGAAGGGACGGAGATTTGCGCATTGATTCCTTCATAAGAAACATAGGTTCTACCTAGGACATCTAGGAGGTTCCATTCTAAAAATAACTTATCTCTAAATAATTGTGGGTTCTCTATCTTGTGATACTGATAGAAAGATATGGTGATGCGGTCTTTTCCCGCCTCATCAATGAGTGCAGCGCGTTCTTTAGCGCTTAACTTATTGTACAGTTGCATGCTATACGAATTGAGTTAAACAATATTTTTTGTCTTTACGAGCAAAGCGAAGTAATCTGATCTGTTCAAAAACAGATTGGTTCATCACTTTTACGATTCGCAATGACATTTGAGGACAAAAGTACCATTATTTTTGAATCTGCCTTTTCTTGAAATGTTTAAATTTTAACATTTTGTTGTATTTTGATACATTCTTAAACTCTTATAAATTCTTTGACTTTTTCATATCATTCTTCGTTGGATTTTTTATCATATTTGCATCATTAAAATTGAAATCATGAGAATTGCTGTTGTTGGCGCTACCGGAATGGTAGGAAATGTAATGCTAGACGTACTAGCAGAACGTAATTTTGAGATCACGGAATTAATTCCTGTTGCTTCAGAAAGATCTGTTGGAAAAAAGGTAAACTATAATGGTAAAGATTACACCATTATTGGTTTGCAAGAGGCGGTGAATGCAAAACCTGATGTGGCTTTATTTTCTGCTGGAGGAGATACTTCCTTGGAGTGGGCTCCTAAATTTGCTGAAGTAGGTACTACAGTTATTGACAATTCTTCTGCATGGAGAATGGATCCAACAAAAAAATTAGTAGTTCCAGAAATTAATGGCGATGTATTGACTTCTGATGATAAAATAATCGCAAATCCAAACTGTTCTACTATTCAATTGGTGATGGCATTGGCACCGCTACACTCTAAATATCAGATGAAACGATTGGTGATTTCTACCTATCAATCTGTTTCTGGTACAGGTATTAAAGCTGTTCGTCAACTAGAAAATGAATCAAAAGGAATTAAGGGAGATATGGCCTACGATTATCCTATTAATAGAAATGCCATCCCGCAGTGTGATATCTTTTTAGATAATGGATACACTAAAGAGGAAATGAAATTGGTAAACGAACCTAAAAAGATATTACGAGACGATACTTTTTCTGTAACTGCCACGGCCGTGAGAATTCCAACAGCGGGAGGACATTCTGAAGCTGTTAATGTTCAATTCGAAAATGATTTTGATATCACTGATGTTCGTTCAATTTTAAGTAATACTCCGGGTGTCATTGTTCAAGATGATATTGACAATCACATCTATCCAATGCCTATTTATGCCCATAATAAAGATGAAGTTTTTGTGGGTCGAATTAGAAGGGATGAATCTCAAGAAAACTCCTTAAATTTGTGGATTGTTTCTGACAACCTTAGAAAAGGTGCTGCCACCAATACGGTACAGATTGCAGAATATTTAGTGAAGCACAATCTAATATAACGAATGAGTACATTTCATAAATTATCGATAAAAAATATTATTCAAGAAACCGCAGCTGCGGTTTCTGTTGTTTTTGATGTTCCTGAAAATTTGGCTTCAAATTTTGTTTTTAAAGCTGGACAATATCTTACCTTAAAAACAGAACTGAAAGGCGAAGAAATAAGAAGAGCTTATTCTATTTGCTCATCGCCTCAAAGTGGCGAATTAAAAATAACCATTAAAGCAGTTGAAAACGGAACTTTTTCTACTTATGCTACTTCAAAATTAAAAGTTGGAGACACTCTAGAAGTCCATGAACCTGAAGGATCTTTTGTTTTAACACCTCAATCAGGAAAGAATTATATTGCCTTTGCTGCTGGTAGCGGAATCACTCCGATACTATCCATGGTAAAAACCGTTTTGCAAGGAAATCCGAGCGCTACTTTTACATTGGTTTATGGAAACAAGTCTGAGGTGGATACTATTTTTAAGACTGAATTAGACCAGCTACAAAATGAATTTGAATCAAGGTTCAATTTGCATTATGTGTATAGTAAGCAAAATATTGGAGGAAGTCTATTTGGAAGAATTGACAGTGCTTACACCAATTATTACGTCAAAAATATTTACCGAGAGATTGAATTTGAGAAAGCATTTTTGTGCGGTCCTGAAACAATGATTGAGACGGTTTCAAATGCTCTCCAAAATAATGGTTTTGACGAATCTCAAATTTTATTTGAATTGTTCACTTCTTCAAGTGAAGAAGAAAACTTAGATAAAATTAAAGATGGAGAAACTCAAGTTACCGTTCTTTTAGATGATGAAGAGCTAACCTTTACCATGAATCAAACCGATGATATCCTGGCTGCTGCATTGAGAAATGATGTAGACGCTCCTTATTCTTGTCAAGGTGGAGTTTGTTCAAGTTGTTTAGCAAAAGTGACCGAAGGGAAAGCTGTAATGACCAAAAATAGCATTCTAACAGATGCTGAAGTAGCTGATGGATTTATTCTTACATGTCAAGCACACCCCATCACTCCAAAAATTTACGTAGACTATGACGATGTGTAAAAATCTGTATCTTTAGGCGATGGATTTTTACGACATTAAAAATGCTATTCTTTTTGGATTTTTCCTTTCTTTTATGATTGGACCTGTTTTTTTTATGCTCATACAAACAAGCATTATTAAAGGCGTAAGAGCTGCACTAGCATTTAATACTGGAGTAATTTTAGGAGATGTTGCTTTTATTGTTATTGCTTATTTTGGGAGTAGACATCTTCTTGAGAAAATCAAAGATGATCCCCGGTTGTTTTTTATTGGTGGACTGATTTTAATTGTTTACGGTGTCATTACTTACTTGGATAAATCTAGTAAAAAAGAAACGGAAGCTTCCATTCATATTCCTGTTAACAACAATTATATAAAACTCATTTTAAAAGGATTCTTTTTAAACTTTATCAATGTGGGAGTTCTTGCCTTCTGGCTCGGACTGATTGTTGTAATTGGACCTACATTAGATATGAATCCAACTAACATTTTTTATTATTTCTCCATCATCATCGTCAGTTATTTTATAACAGACATTGGAAAAATTGTTTTGGCTAAGCAACTAAAAAGCAGAATGACTCCTATTGTTATTTATCGTATCAAAAGGATTATGGGAATTGTTTTAATTGTCTTTGGTGTTATTTTAATGCTCAAAGGATTTTTACCTAAAGACAATCAGCTTGACAATCTTATTGAGCAAATAGATAAACAATAAGAGAAAAGATTACTCTCCTCTCTTATTGTTTTTACTGTATGCTGTTCAACTTTTTTACTTATTTAATGTAAACTTATTGTTAGTTTCGTTGATATCGGCCATCAATTTTGATGGGTCTATTTCTACAGAGGCTACCTCTTTAGTCACTTCAAAAGTATAAGTAGGGTGTGCCCAAGTCCAATCTTTTAAGATAGTAGCACTTGTTGGTTTGTTTCCTCTCATCATACGTAATGCAATATTAAAGTCTTCTGTAGATCCATCTGTATAAGTAACCCTTACATCTATTGGCATTGGCATCTTCCCAATTCTTTGTAAAGTGATTTTGTTTCCTTCAACATCTTTTACTCCATAATCTATAGTATGTATTGTTTGTGTCCATTCATTTAAATACCAGTCTAAGTGTAATCCAGAAACTTTTTCTGCGGTTCTTTTGATGTCGTTTGGTGTTGGATGTTTAAAACTAAAGTCATCATAATATTTCTTCAATGTTTTCTTCACGTTCTCTTCTCCAATCACATAATTTAATTGAGACATAAAGATGCTTCCTTTAGTATAACTAGCTACGCTGAAAGCGGTATTGATATTGAAACGATCCGCATGCGTTGTTAATGGCTCTTCAATATTGTTGTTGACTACATAAAAATACCCTCCGTAACTTCTGTTTGAAGGTTTACCTTCTCCGCCTCTTAAAATCTTATCAGAAGCCAATCCAGAAATGTATGAAGTAAAACCTTCATCCATCCAAGAATGTTTACTCTCATTATTCGCCAAAATATGTTGAAACCATGTATGTGCTAATTCATGAAAAATAGTTCCCACATTACTTCTTCTTCCTCCCCCAGCAACAAAGGTACACATTGCATACTCCATTCCTCCGTCTCCAGCTTGAATCACTGAGTACTGATTCCATGGGTAAGGCCCTATATTTTCTTCAAAAAAATCCATAGCCTTGGCAGTTAGTGGCTGATTTTTCTTCCAGTTTTCTTTATTCTCTTCTCTATCTTTGTAGAAAAAATGTAAATCTGGACCATTCTCCATTTTATAAATGTCGTGTATGTATTCATCATCTGCCGCCCAAGTAAAATCATGCACTCTTTTTGCTTTAAAATGCCACGCTAACTTATTTCCTTTTTGTCTTTTCAATGGCTTCGACTTGTCTTCGTAACCATGACCAATTTCTTGAGGGTTTTGAAGATCTCCTGTTCCTCCGATCGTGTAATTTTTATCAATTCTGATAGTTACATCAAAGTCGCCCCATACTCCTTGAAACTCTCTGGCAATATATGGATGCGCTTGCCATCCTTCAAAATCATATTCAGCCATCTTAGGATACCATTGTGCCATAGACATGGCTATACCATCTCTACTGTTTCTTCCAGCTCTACGGATATGCACAGGCAATTGCCCTTCAAATTCCATATCAAAAGTTGCTTTCTTTCCTGATTTGATGGGTCTGTTTAGTGTTACTTCAAGAATGGTTCCTGCTACTTCATACTTCACTGGGCTTCCGTTTTGCTTTAAAGACAACACCTTTAAATATCCAATCTCATTTGGCTTTAAAGCAGCTATTCTGCTTTTAAAAATAGGGTTCTCTTTTGTACCTTCTCTTATGACCATTCTTCCATCAGGATCTGCAATGCTCTGTAAACGAGCATCCATTTCGCTTCCAGGTTGAAAAGCATTGTAATAGAGATGGTAATACACCTTAGTCAATTCGTCTGGTGAGTTGTTTGTGTATACTAATTGCTGTGTTCCCTTATATTGGAAGTTTTCGACATCTACATCAACATCCATGGTATAGTCGACATGTTGTTGCCAGTATGAGGTGTTGTTTTGAAAAGCAAAAATACTTGTCATGCTAAGTACACAAACAAGGGTTATTATTTTCTTCATAATTTATTTATTTAGAATTGTTTGATTTATTTTCCATATACCATTTCGTGAGCCATCTTCAAGGCATTGTAGGCATTTACAATTCTTCCTGTAACAGACAACTCAGAAAATGGAACTTTTACGCCTTGTGGATTTTCTCTTGAAAAAGACCCTGGTTTTATAACTTCAATATCTAATTTAGACCCTGAGTTCATAATAATTTGTTTTACCTGACTTGCTGAAAGCTGAGGATAGTATGATCTAATCAAAGCAGCTACACCAGCAGTAGCTGGTGAAGCCATGGAAGTTCCTCCAAAATATTTGTACTCGTTCTCTGGTGTGGTTGAATAAATTTCTACTCCAGGGGCATAAATATCTACATTCATTTTTCCATAGTTGGTGAAGTTAGCAAGCAAGTTCTCGTTATAGTTAGGTGCTATGGCTCCAATGGTTAGAAAGTTATTAGAAATTTCGTTCAGCATATTAGGAGCATCGGTTGGATACGTGGCATTGGTATCGATATCTTTTGCATCGTTTCCTGCTGCGTTTACGATTAATACGTCTTTTTCTGCGGCATACTTAATGGCATCATATACCCATTGAGCTTTGGGGGAATACCCTTTTCCAAAGCTTGTGTTAATTACTTTAGCTCCGTTGTCTACTGCATAACGAATTCCAAGAGCTACATCTTTGTCATACTCATCTCCATCTGGCACAACTCTCACAGCCATAATTTTAACGTTGGTGGCAATTCCATTCATCCCTACACCATTATCTCTGCTAGCCGCTATGATTCCAGAAACATGACTTCCATGTGCTTCATCTTTTTCAGAATGGCCTGTCTTGTTATCGCCATAGACAACAACATCCATAGTATTTTCGTCATTTTTTAAAACACTTCTGTAGTCTTTTTTGAAAATATCATCACTTAAGGTATTGTTAGCCTCTTCTATTAACTCTGTTAATTCATCAATCGCTTCTTGTATGGAAGGCAGCCCTAATTCAAACATCTGATTGGCTATCGCAACACTTCTACCCATCTGAGGATCTGAAGCATCAATAGATTTTAGATCTTCCTTAGTATAGGTTTTCTTATTTAACTTTTGAGTAATGTTCGTGTTAGCAAAGTTAACTGCTTGCAAAATTTGCTCATACCTTTGTTTGTTAACCTTTGCCTCTGAAACTTTTTTATCGTAATCTTTCTTGGCTCTTTGATAGGTTTCTGCATCGGCAATGGTAGAATCTTTAATGATTCTATATAACTCGGCATTCTCCTTGTAGATAGCCCCTAAAAAGTTCCATCCATTGACATCGTCAATGAATCCATTTTTGTCATCATCTTTCCCGTTATTTGGAACTTCCTTTGGATTGACCCAAGCAACATTTTTTAAATCTTCATGCTCTAAGTCTGTTCCTGAATCCACAACTGCAACAACAACCTGTGTTCCTTTTTTGTCTTTTAAAAATTCATAAGCTTCATGTACACTCATTCCAGGAATAGAATCTTTCACCAAATCGGCATGATTCCATGACTGTTTTTCTTGTTCTGTAAGAGGTACTTTTTTAGCTGTAGCAACAACAGCCACTTCTGACCCCATTGGCACAGGGGTTTTAATTACCTGAACTGTTTTACAACTTACGATGGTAAGTGCAACAATAAATGCATACCACACTGACTTCATTATTCTCATATTCTATTCTAGTTAAATATCTCGTTAAACGTATATGTTCTTTTCAAGCGAACCCCTTTTTCTGTGTGCTGTAGGGTACAAATTTCTGAGTTGGCATCATGCTCCAGAAACAAATAGTATTCCTGATTTGCTGCTTCGTTTAAAAATTGGTCTTTCTCTTTGATTGTTAGCAATGGTCTCGTATCATACCCCATAACATAGGGAAGTGGAATATGACCCGTTGTAGGCAACAAATCTGCCATAAAAACAAGTGTTTTCCCTTTGTACTGAATTTTAGGAAGCATTTGTTTCTCTGTGTGACCATCCATTGTTAAAACTTCAAAACCCAATTGAGTTTGTGCACTTTCTACAAAGTTTAATTGTCCACTCTCTTGCATAGGCAATATGTTCTCTTTCAAAAACGATGCCTTCTCTCTTGGATTAGGGTTTATAGCCCATTTCCAATGATCTTTGTGACTCCAAAACTTTGCATTTTTAAACGCAGTTTCATAACCTGTTCTCTCTTTGTTCCATTGAATGGCACCTCCACAATGATCAAAGTGTAGGTGTGTTAAAAATACATCTGTAATATCATCTCTGTGAAATCCGTGCAAAGCTAAAGAAGAATCTAGCGAATGATCACCGTATAAATAGTAGTACCCAAAAAATTTATCAGATTGTTTAGAGCCTAAACCTGTATCCACAAGAGTAAGTCTATCTCCATCTTCAATTAACATACACCTCATGCTCATGGAGATCATATTATTAGAATCTGCGGGATTGGTTTTTTGCCAGATAGATTTTGGCACAACGCCAAACATGGCTCCTCCATCTAGCTTAAAATTTCCTGTCTCTACTGGGTAAATTTTCATGGTTCACAAAGATGGGGAAAAAAGATGAATTTTTTTGTTAACAAAAATCTTAAAAAAGACCCTTACAATAGTGATGGGTTAGAAGTATTTAGAATGTTTCAACCTTTTGTTACAACAAGTTCAATCGCTTAATTAACTTTCTTCTGTTTGATCTACTAACTGGAACAATCTCTTTTCTTATTGAAACGCATTTGTGCTCAACATCCACAATTTTTGACAAATTAATTACATAAGAGCGATGAACTTTCAAGAATAAATTATTCGGCAATTTTTCTTCAATCTTTTTTAAGGTAGAATGCACCATAAGATTCTTACTATCCGTCTTTATTTGAATGTAATCTCCCTTAGCTTCCACGACATTGATCTCAGAAAAATTAATCTTCACAAGTCTTCTATTCACATTAACAAAGAGTACCTGAGCATCTAGAAGTTTTTCAGAAAGGCTTTCTATTCCTTTTTCTTTACTTGAGTCTAAAAGCTTATGAACTACTCTCATAAAGTCTTCTTCCTTAATTGGTTTTACCAAATAATCAACGACATTAGGATACATCGTTATTTTTGTGATCAATTCCTTTTTAGACGTTGTATAGATAATTTTTGGTGGTTTCTTCAATGACTTTACATAATCATCCTCGGAGAAGCTAGTCATTTCAGGATTTAAAAAAACAACATTTCCCTCATACGTTTTTAAATATTCAAGAGCATCTTCAGCATTGAAAAACTCCTCTGAGACCTTTAAAATAGGGGTTATACTACTGAGTTTTCTGATAACAAATCTAGACGTAGAGTCATCATCAACAATAATACAATTCATAATACTTTTTTTAGAGGGGCGCGGCGAAATCAAAATGGATTTCTATTTTTCAGTGAAAGATTCTTAAAGTAATGTCCTTTTTCTTTTTCTTTATTTTTCTTAAAATAGCATTTTCCTTGTAATCTTTTACTAGGTCTAATATACCATTTTATACTTTATTTCACAGAAATTTTGGGAAAATTCTTGAAAAACTCACGCTGCAAAAATCTCATTGATCATAATCTTGTTAAGTCATATTTTGAATCTTGTATTTTTACAATACAACTTTTTAACTCCAGACTTCTCTTGTAAAAAATCCTCTGATGGAATACCACCAGAGGATTTTGAGGTGTCGAGCGGATTCGAACCGCTGTAGATGGTGTTGCAGACCACTGCCTAGCCACTCGGCCACGACACCTTGAAAGTATTCTCGAAGCTGGCTTCGAACCTTTAAATTGTCATTCCCAGGACTTGTGCTGAACTTGATTCAGTAAATCGGGAATCAAAAGGATTGCAAATTTACATCATTTATCTTTTAATCCAAGTTTTTTTATCACTTCCGTTTTTTTGATAAAATAATGGTTACATCTTCTACATTTCCGCCAATAGGGGGATTCCGTTTAGCTACTTTCACTGTTGCTTTTTGAATCATTTGTATTTCTCTGTACATTCGGTCTAAAATTCGCTTTGCTACTTCTTCTAACAACTTGGAACGTATAGCCATTTCTTCTTTGACAATGTGATTCAAGTGTACATAATCAACCGTATCGGATAACGCATCTGTTACAGAAGACTTGGTCAAATCGGCTTTAACCTCAACATCCACACGATACCAAGAACCAATTTTAGCTTCTTCTTCTAAGCATCCGTGGTATGCGTACACTTTGATATTATTGACTTGTATTTTTCCCATATTAGATCTTTTCCCACATTTTTTGTGAATTCAACCGAAAAGATCCCAAGTACTCAAAATTACATTGATCAGGTGAAATGATCGATAAAAATGGTTCCTGATTTTTATCGTTATACAAATGATACGCTTCACCTATGATAGGCTCAAAATTGAACTTTGCATTGTAAATAAGATCGTTGTATTCAAACTGCTCCATCATTTCTTCGTACTCTTTCTTCAACTCATCAAACTTACTTTTCAACTGCTTATTCACTCGATCTACCCCATCATTTCTCCATGTTGCAGTATTCAATGGTTTTATAGCTGGCGCACTGGCATTGGTCCCATAAGGTTTTACAGCTGCATCGTACGTGTTAGTTTCTTCGTTAAAAACAACTAAATCGGGTTTCTTTGCCATGATTTGAATAAAATGCAAAATTACAACAAAATTAAATCATGTTACAACATCTTAGAAACTTCACTAAACTTCAGTTTATCGATGGAATTTGCTTAATTTTGCCCTTTCAATTTTAGTTGATACTCAATGTCTGAAGAAAAAAAATCGCTCAATTTTATCGAGCAAATTATTGAAGAAGATTTGGCAAATGGAATGCCAAAAGAAAAATTACGCTTTCGTTTTCCGCCAGAGCCAAATGGTTATTTGCATATTGGTCACACTAAGGCTATTGGAATTAGTTTTGGTTTGGGTGAAAAATACAACGCGCCTGTAAACCTTCGTTTTGATGACACCAATCCAGCCAAAGAAGAGCAAGAATATGTAGATGCTATTAAAGAAGATATTACTTGGTTAGGATATCAATGGGCTAACGAATTGTACTCTTCAGACTATTTTCAACAGTTGTATGATTGGGCCCTTCTTTTTATTAAAGAAGGAAAAGCCTATGTAGATAGTCAATCTTCAGAAGCCATGGCAATTCAAAAGGGAACTCCTACGCAAGCGGGGACCAACAGTCCTTTTAGAGATCGATCTGTAGAAGAAAATCTAGACCTGTTTCAAAAAATGAAGGATGGTGAGTTCAAAGAAGGGGAACATGTACTGCGTGCTAAGATTGACATGACTCATCCGAATATGCTAATGCGCGATCCCATCATGTACCGTGTCCTATACAAAGAACACCACAGAACCGGAAAGGATTGGTGTATCTACCCAATGTACGATTGGACGCATGGTGAAAGTGACTACATAGAACAAATTTCACATTCTTTGTGTTCGTTAGAATTTAAACCTCATAGAGAATTGTACAATTGGTTCCGAGATGGAGTGTATAAATTTAGCAAAGACACTTATCCGGAAATTCCTAAGCAACGCGAGTTCTCTCG
>Ga0213866_10002546_pt1 | contig 12759 bp, 7 predicted proteins | sample PICome_11_FD_160079 | JGI IMG/M metagenome (GOLD analysis project Ga0213866, IMG submission 160079) | Coastal seawater microbial communities near Pivers Island, North Carolina, United States - PICO284 | ecosystem: Environmental > Aquatic > Marine > Coastal | place: USA: North Carolina... | reverse complement strand
GCGGTCGAAGATTATAATTACAACAGTGACATCTACATCATCGCGACCGATGGCAAAAGCGAGCCGGTCAACGTGTCCCGTCATCCCGACAGCGATTACTCTCCGGTCTGGTCTCCCGATGGCAAAATCCTCGCATTTGCGGGCCGTCGTCATTCGACCCAGACCGACCTCTTCTTCGTTCATCTTAAGCGTGAGACCCACTTCCGCAGCGACCGTGATGCACGCATCGAATCAGCCCGCCGGGCCATGTCGAAAGACCCTCAATACAAAGAAGAGGAGAAGAAGGAGGAGTCACCCGCTGCCGAAAAACAGGAAACACCAAAGGAAGAGCCAAAAAAGGAGGAGGAGGCTCCCATCGACTTTGAAGATCTCCACAAGAGGATTCAACGGATCCCCCTTAACGGCATGAGCCCATCCCGACTTTACTGGATGCCCGACTCAAAGAACCTGACCTTCCAAACCGGTGGCAGTATTTACCAGGTTGCCGTGAAAGCCGGAGCGAAACCCGCGGTGATGGCGAAAGCCAGCGGCCCCATCGTCCGCTACCGCGACAACGATAAGATCTATCTGGTCGCCAACGGCGTTCCCTCTTTCTTCAGCAAAGGGCGTCTTTCCAGCTACTCATTCACCATCCCGATGGACCGGGACCGCGCGCAATACCAGCGAATGGGCTTCAAGTTGGCCTGGCGGATCCTTAGGGACCGCTTTTACGATGGCAACCTCAACAACCGCGACTGGGACAAGATCCGTGCCAAATATGAACTCGCTGCCGCAAATGCCCCGACCAAGGAAGAATACAGCCGTGTCATGGCGCTTCTCTTGGGTGAACTCAATGCCTCCCACATGGGCTTCTACCCCGCCGACTTCCCCAAGGAGTGGAAGTTTAACGAAGCGTGGCGTAGCTACACCCCGCACCTTGGCGTTCGTCTCGACAAAACAAACCAGGTGACCTTCGTGCATCCCAACGGACCCGCCGACCGTCCCGGCAGCCGCCTCAAGATTGGCGACCGAATTCTCAAGGTGGATGACCAGACCATCCGTTCCGATGTCTCGCTCACCCGAACCCTCAATGGCCGTCTTGATCGCGACATCACCCTCACCGTCAAAGGGGAAAAGGATGAGGAACCCCGCGAAGTCATCATCCGTCCGATCAGCTATGCCCAGGCCAGGGCGCTGGCCAATTCCGCCCATCTCGACGAGCGAAATGCCCGCGTCAAAAAAGCCACCGGAAACAAGCTGGGCTACCTCCACGTGGCTCGCATGATGTGGGATGAATTCGAGAAATTTGAACACCACATCTATGAACGGGGAGCCGGCAAGGACGGGCTCATCATCGATGTCCGGGACAACGGAGGCGGCTTCACCTGCGATCACCTTCTGACCGTTTTGACTCAACCACTCCACGCCTACACCGTGGGCCGAAATGGCGCGATCGGCTACCCGCAGGATCGTCACGTCTATGCGAGATGGAACAAGCCCATCGTCGTGATCTGCAACCAAAATTCATTCTCCAATGCCGAAATCTTTTCCCACTCCATCAAGACCCTGGACCGGGGCAAGGTCGTTGGGATTCCGACTGCCGGAGGGGTGATCTCCACCGGCTCCGCGAACATTCTCGGGCTTGGTCGCATGCGTCTGCCGGGTCGCGGTTGGTTTCTCCCCCAAAACGGCGAGGATATGGAACTTTACGGCGCGGTTCCGCACTTCATCGTCGATGTCAAACCAGGCGAATTAAACTCAGGAAAAGATCCTCAACTCGACAAAGCCATCGAAGTTCTAAAAAAGGAAGTCAAAGAGCGCAGCCTGAAGCTGGCCCCGCCGGTTTACCGGTCCAAGCGGTAAACGCTAGCGAGAAACCGGCCGGAGAAATTCCATTGCCGGAATATTTCTGAGGAGCGCGAATACCAACAGCACTCCCAGAATCCCCCATAAAAACCAAATCCGGAAACGAAAAAAGCGAAGCGCTCGGACACTGGGGAACTTCTCCCCTGCTGCCGCGAGGACGATCCAGAGCCCTCCCAAAACGAGCCCGTTCACTACGAGGACATTGTTTCTCATTGCCGAGCCCCAATCTCCTTTGTGGAGCGCCACGGCAGATCTTGTGGCTCCACAACCCGGACAAAGTAGCCCCGTCGTGTCATAAAACAAGCAGTCGGGCATCCGTTCGCCCAGCCACGGAGCCACGGACAAGAGCACCGCTGAAACTGGCACCAACAAGATCCAGCTCGGCCACCTTCCTCGGATAGGCGGAGGATTCATTCGGCTCTAAATCCCCTGATAACTCCTAATGTTTCCGCCAAGCAACATGAGGCCAAAAAAGGCAATCCCCAAATATCCGCAAATCAATCCGGCAATCGCAAGGCCCCGACCCTCTTGTTGATTTCCCGGCGCATTCAATTGATTCAAACCCAGATGTCCGCAAATCACGGCGGGAATCCCGAGCCAAATTCCCCCACAAAAGCAGAACAAAACCAGGGACAGGATGCCACAAATCATGCTCGCAATGGCAAGACCGTTGGTGACAGGCAAAGACGGCCCCGGCTTGTAGGAGGCGCCCTCAAGCCCCGCAGCAGGTGGCGCGTAGGGTGATAACGGAACCCCAGGAGGCTGGCTCCCGGCATCTTGATCTTGAGACCGGGACGCATCCGCGCCGGGTGTGAGGTGACGGACTTCCTGCAAAGGCTTCCACGAATCCATGCCCTCGGTCCAGACCAAGTCCCTCGGACCGATCTCACCCGTTGCGATGCGGGCACTCAGGGTGACCTCATCAATGGGACCGTACTTTTGGCCTTCTTTGCCATAAAACCATTCAACCATAAGACTGTCAGCGGATTACATTCCCATGATCTGATACCCCCCGTCGACATAAAGAACTTGACCTGTAATTGACGCGGAGCCCTCACTGGCGAGGAAAACACCGGTTGCCCCCAGCTCTTCGGTGGAACAGGAACGCTGCAAAGGTGCATGCTCCTCGTAGTGCTTGATCATGGAGCCAAACCCGGAAATCCCGCGCGCCGCCAAGGTTTGAACCGGCCCGGCACTGATGCAGTTCACACGAATTTTTTTGGCACCCAAATCATAGGCGAGGTAGCGGGTTGAAGCTTCTAGGCTGGCCTTGGCAACGCCCATCACGTTGTAGTTGGGGACTACCTTGGCGGCACCGTAATAGCTCATGGCCACGATACTGCCGCCATTTGTCATCATCGGCGCCGCCCGTTGGGCCAAAGCCACCAAAGAATAAGCGCGGATGTCGTGGGACGTTCTGAAGGCATCACGGGTGGTGCTCAGGAAATCTCCCTCGAGCGCCTCCTTCGGAGCGAAAGCCACAGAGTGAAGGACCAGATCGATTGTGTCGGTGTGCCCCTTCACCTTGCTGAAAAATACGTCCAATTCTTCATCACTGGTGACATCACAGGGATAAAGAGGAACATCCTCACCGAAGGTCGAGGCCAATTGCTCCACGTTATCTTTCAAACGCTCACCCTGGTAATTAAAAATTAACTTTGCTCCGGCATCGGCCCACGCTTTGGCGATCGCCCAAGCGATGCTCCGCTTGTTTGCAACTCCGAAGACAACCGCGGTCTTTCCGCTCAATGGCTTGTCGCTCATAGAAACGACCATCCCCCAACCGTTATGCAAAAGCAATGATTTTGCATCGCCGGGATTTCCCCAAAAATAACCTTTGGACCGTCAAAAACTTCCCATCCATACAATCTCCTTTCTTCATCCCCAACTTCCCAGCCATCGCAGCCCGCCTTTCCCACTCGAAAGACCCCCTTAGATCAGATCGTAAACCTCTCGTGCGCCAATTCGTCTCCATCTTCCTCGCCCTCACGGCCTGTATGGGGTTTGGTTTCGAAAACTCCCAAAAACCCGGGACGGTTTCTCCGCCCGAAAACCATTGGGCCTTCAAAATGCCCGTCGCGGACGAGCGGTCCATTGACGAGCTCGTAGACGCCAAACTCGCCGAAACAAAACTAACCGCCGTGCCTTCGGCATCGCGCGAGGTCCTCATTCGTCGCACATTCCACGTCATCACCGGCCTTCTGCCGACCCCGGAGGAGAAGGCAAAATGGCTGACCGACACCCGGCCCGATTGGCTCTCCCACCTCGCCGACGATCTTTTGGACCGCCCCACATTCGGCGAAAGATGGGGCCGCCATTGGCTGGACGTCGCCCGCTATGCCGACACCCGTGGCGCGGCCCTGCCCGACAACGAGGACTTCCCACACGCCTTCACCTATCGCGACTGGGTCATTCGTTCATTGAATGAATCCCTTCCATATGATCAATTTCTTCAACGCCAGATTGCAGCAGATTTGATGAAGCTCCCACGCGAGGAACTTGCGGCCCTCGGGTTTCTGACGGTCGGCCGTGCCTATCAGGGTGGGCAAAATCACCTCGTCATCGCGGACCGGATCGATGTCGCCACCCGAAGCACAATGGGACTCACCGTTGCCTGCGCCCGCTGCCACGATCACAAGACCGACCCTATTCCCACCGCCGATTACTACGCGCTCTTTGGCGTTTTTAACAGCTCGCTGGTCCCCAAAAAGCTTCCGGTTATCGCCGAACCCTCGCAGGAACCCGGAGCCGTCGCCTACCGCGCCGAATTGGGGAAAAAAGCCATGGCGGTGCACAATCACGTCAAAGAATGCGATCCCCGCTATCAAACTCCCGACGATATTCTTGATTTCAATCTTCCCGGCGGCACGAAAATCAACCAAACCCAACGCGGCAAGTTCCGCCAACTCGTTGGAGCCGTGACCCGCCTTCAGGCCACCTCAACCTTTGCCATTCCTCGGGCCATGGTGCTCAGGGAAAAACCGCAACCCTTCAACCCACGCATCCACGAACGCGGAAATCCGGGCGCACAGGGCGAGCCCGTCCCCCGGGCCTTTCTTTCCATTCTTCGCGAAAAAGACGAACATTTCACCCAAGGCTCGGGACGTCTTGAGTTTGCCCACAGGCTCACCGACGATCGCAATCCCCTAACCCCGCGCGTTTGGGCCAACCGGGTCTGGATGCACCTCACCGGGTCTCCTCTTGTGAGTTCTCCGGGGGACTTCGGACCACAAACCGAGCAACCGCTCCAACTCAAACTGCTCGACCACCTCGCTCTTTATCTTAAGAATAACGGGTGGTCCACAAAGGAGCTCATCAAACACATTATCACATCGGAGACATTCCAGCGATCCAGTCGAAGCACCGCCGAACTCCGGGAGAAAGACCCCGCCAATTTCTACTACGCCCGCGCCAACCCCCGGCGCAAGGATCTGGAAGCCTGGCGTGACTCCGCCCTTCAGGTCAGCGGTCGCCTTGTGAATAAAATGGGAGGGAAGCCCTTCAAACTCGATCAGGCCCCGTACGAGGGACGCCGTACCGTTTACGCCAAGACAAGACGGGGATTCCTTCCCTCCATCATGCGGGCCTTCGATTTTCCTGGTTCCGAGGAAGCCCTGATGAAGCGCACCACCACCACCACCCCAACCCAGGCACTTTACCTCATGAATAGCCCGTTTCTTCATGGCGAAGCCCGGGCCATCGCAAGGCGAAACCCTTCGATCAAGACCATCTACCGGGCCATTCTCCAGCGCGACCCCACCGACTCCGAAGCCAAAGCAGCCCAGGCCTGGCTCGCCCGGGCCCAAATCAGCCGAACCTCGGGAGCCTGGGACTATGGCTACCTTCCAAAAGGAACCCTTGAATTCAAACCACTTCCCCGCTTTGAAAATGGCCAGTGGCGGGGCGAGCAGGAGCTTCCCGATCAAACCCTCGGCTGGCTCAGTTGGACCTCGAAGGGCGGACACCCCGAAACCGACAAGCACGCCGCACTCAAGTGGACCGCCATTGAAAGCGGGAAGGTCAACCTCTCCGGAAACTTCATTGCCACCAGCGACAAAGGCAATGGTCTCATTGCCCGCATCATGAGACCGAACGGTGAAATCCTCGGTGAATGGGCTCTGAAACCTACCGAAGGCGTGCCCACCTCACTCGAGAACATTGAAGTCAAAGCGGGCGACGAATTATGGTTCATCGCCGACAGTCGGGATAATGCCGCCTTCGCGTCCTTCTATTGGGCTCCAAAAATCTCGGACAACAAAGGAGTCATCTCTGATGCCCAAAGCGACTTCGCGGGCCCCGGACTCCCCCCGCTCGCCCAACTTGCGCAAGCCCTTCTTTTGAGCAATGAATTCTTTTACATCGATTAAACCATGAGCGGACATCATTCCTTTGGACACGGCGGTTTCGTCACTTCGCGACGCGATTTTCTTCAGCGCTGCGGGATGGGCCTCGGCGCCCTCGCCGTTCCGTCACTCGACGGCCAATCAATCAGCCCGCTTGCACCCCGGCTACCTCAGACCGCAGGAAAAGCGAAAGCCGTCATTCACCTCTTCATGAATGGTGGACCCTCTCAAGTCGACACCTTCGACCCCAAGCCCGAACTCACCAAATACCACAACAAGAAGATCCCGCTTGAACTCAAAACCGAGCGCCCCACCGGCGTAGCGCTGGGCTCGCCCTTTAAATTTCAAAAACATGGCGAATCGGGTATCGAGATCTCCGAACTCTTTCCCAATATTGCCAAATCGGCGGACGAACTTTGCGTCATCCGCTCGATGCACGCCGATGTTCCCAACCACGAACCGTCACTGCTCCTGATGAACTGCGGCGACTCACGGCTCTCCCGCCCCAGCGTCGGATCATGGGTGACCTATGGTCTCGGAACTGTGAACCAAAACCTCCCTGGATTTGTAACGATGTGTCCCGGTGGCTACCCCGTCTCGCGCACCCAGAATTGGCAGTCCGGATTTCTTCCCGCTGCCTACCAGGCAACCTATGTCGACACCAAGACCGCCGATCCCCGCAAACTTATTGATCACGTAACCCCGACCCATCTGTCGCGAAAACGTCAACGCGATCAACTCGATTTCCTGCGTCAGCTGAACGAAGAACACGCCAAGGAACGCAACTACGATTCCGATCTCGAGGCCCGCCTTGAAAGCTTCGAACTCGCTTACCGCATGCAACTCGAAGCAACCGACGCCTTCGATGTGAGTCTCGAACCGAAATACATCCGCGATCTCTATGGGGACAATTTGCAAGGTCGGCAAATGCTGATCACCCGGCGACTCGTTGAGCGCGGAGTGCGTTTCGTGCAAGTCTGGCACGGAGCGGGTCAGCCGTGGGACAATCACGATGATCTGGAGAAAAACCACCGCCGACTGGCCCGCGAATGCGATCAGGCGATCGGTGCTTTATTGATCGACCTCAAGCAACGCGGCATGCTCGACGAGACGCTAGTCCTTTGGGGAGGCGAATTTGGCCGAACTCCGGTCGTTGAAATGCCCAAGGAAGGAACCAATGCCGGCAAAATCAACGGGCGGGACCACAACCATTACGGCTTCACCACCTGGATGGCGGGCGGCGGTGTCAAAGGGGGGCATGTTCATGGAGCGACCGATGACTTCGGCTTCCAGGCCGTGAAGGACAAGGTCCACGTGCATGACCTCCACGCGACCATGCTTCACCAGTTGGGCTTCGATCACGAAAAGCTCACCTATCGATATAGTGGTCGTGACTTCCGTCTTACGGACGTCCACGGCGACGTCGTTCAGGATTTGCTGGCCTAACGGCGGGAGGATTCGCTACTCCCTCCACCCATCTTCATTCAATCCTGCGAACCTCGAGGAATAACCGGTCGGGTTTTACGCCCTGGAATTGAAGATTATAGCTGCCGCCTTCAATTCCGGCGGCAACGTTGTCGTCCACTTCCTCCCAGGTCACAAAATCCGCAGATCGCCAGACTCCGAAAAACGTACCGTCTTCCGCATCCCAGGTAATCGTCACGCTATCATCGGACACCGTTATGGTGTTAATCACAAGATCCGGCTTTGCCGGCGGATCAGGAGGAGTTGATAGCAACGTGATCTCTTCTTCGCTCAAAACACCGGAGTAAATTGCAAAGTCATCAATGTTTCCCCCGACTCCCTTGAGATCGGATGCTCCGGTAAAATTAAATGAGCCAAGATAACATTCCGAAGCAAAAGTGACCGGGCCAGCAACCGCATCCGCAAAACCATCAACCCCAAACCCATCAATGTGGACTTCCAGGCGTCCCTGCGGATCGTAGGTCGCGGCCACCGAGTGCCACTCACCATCTTCCAGATCAATCGGAACTCTTACCAGGGCAAATCCAGCTCCCGGAAAGTCGATTCGAAATGCGAGGTCCCCGGCCGCGCCAATGTAGAGTGATTGCACGCCGTCGCCTCCGTTTCCCGAAAAATCAAAAATCCCGCGTGCTGCGGTCGTCGTGTCATCGGGCATGCGAACCCAGAAAAACATGCTGAAGGCTTCGGTCCCGGGTTCATACAAATCGTTTGAGGCCAACAAGAGGTGATCATCCCCGCCACCGATTTCAGCCTGAACCTTCAGCGAAGCTCCCCGCTCCCCCACGCCCGGCTCGACCGTCAAAGTCGACGTGTCGGCAGGTTCTTTTCCATCCCCCTCACCAACCCTGTCGACCCACCATTCATCGCCTTCAAAATCCCAAAAATGTTTTAACTCGGCAGCCCCGCCCAAGCCTGTCGATAGAGTGGAAACGAGTGTTATCAAACCAGCTTTCCTGTAAGTCATTGCGGTTGAAATTCATCCCCCGTTCAGCATGAAATCAAGTCAAATCCGCCGGAATTCTCCGCGATTAGGAATGAAAACATAGATGCGACCCACCTCAATTTTCTAATTGTCATGAAACCCTTAATTCGCTACACGACGCTCTAATAAATTGACATGCACTGCATACAGATGACCAAAAGAAAAATTCCCATAATCGCTACATCGATGATTGCCCTTCCTGCTTCACAAGGCGCACTCCTCGTCGATTGGGACTTCAGTGGTTTGGACTGGCGTGCCGGACAAGGGAGCGGCCTCGCGCTCAACGACCCGGCTCCCAACCCAATCCTTCCATCCACTGCCGCAAACGCGGCCCCCGGCCTAAGCGTTACCGATCTTACCCCCTCGGCAGGCCTTGCTGTTGTTATCAATGCCACCACTGCTGCCGGCGAAGCCGACATCCGGGACTTCGATTTCGGTGGTAATGGCACCAATGAGAACTTTATGGAGTTCACCATTACCGCCGCCACTCCGGACACCCTCAATATTGAGAGCATCGCGATCTCGCAGTGGCGCAACGGAGCAGGCGCGGTTGACGGAATGGCCTTCGACGTCAGCGTCGATGGCGGAGCATTTGCTCTTTATGACTCTATTCAAGTCGATGCCAACAGCGGCAACGGCCCTTCTTTCGACACCTTCACTTTCACGGAAGAGATTACGGGGGCTGACTCCGTCGCCATTCGGTTCACCCCCCGGAACGTCAACCAAGGTTCGACCGGCAACCTTCACGTGAACGGACTTCAGGTCAACGGAACGTTGGTTCCAGAGCCCTCATCCTCGCTTCTTATGGGCTTGGCCGGATTGATGGCTTTCCTACGTCGCCGGAAGTAATCCGCCTCCCAAAAATTCACCTTCTCAAAACCGATTCCGGACATGCCGGAGTCGGTTTTTTCGTCTCACAAATATTGCATCACAAAAAAAGAATCCACGGCTTTGCTAACTTCTGCACATTAAGAAAAAGGCACCATTGGTCGGTTTCATCGATTCCTAACGACGGAATTCTTTTCAACCGAGGCGTGGACAGCCTCCAATTTTCTCTCTCGCCAGCCTCTCCACAAAAATTTTTCGCCATCGAAAAATCCAACCGAAATCACTTTTTGTCAGACTTTCGCACCCCATCTTCATCCACTAAAAACGGGCCCAGGTTCATTCTGGTTTTTTATTCCCCGGCGTAAACGACCCACCATTTAACAATCAGACCACTGATGAACCGGAGCACACAAAGAACGGATAGAAGCTAAAAACAGCAAGCCTATCGCACGAAGAAGAGGCCCCCGGGTCAAAGGGCTATCAATTTCATTATTTTTCCTTAGCCAGGCAACCCAGATCATCAACGTAAAGACAACTGGGCACAATCTTTCGTGCAAAACACCATTCTCCGAGCAACACGCCCCCTAGGTCCACGACCTAGCCAGATAGCGTAACTAAAGCCCGGGGGAAACCGGGTAAAAAAGCATGAATGCAAAAATCAAAAAGGACAAAAAAACAGCCAGCCACCGCGTCAACGGAGACCAGTCCTCACTTCACCTCCACTGCACTTCACTTCTTTCACCTCCTGACAGAAACGGAAAGCCTATCTTATAAAAAGCAAATCAGAAAAAACCATTGTGACCTTCGAAGAAATCGAACGATAAACAATACCTCGTCCTCAAGTATCCAGTCCTCATGAGATTGCTCCTATTCTTAATCCTGCCGATCATAACCCTTCACGCAGCCCCGGTCAAAATCGCGATTTTAGGTGACTCAATCTCCTTCGGCTCCGGCGCAAACCCCATTCCTACCAATCGCTATGCCACAAAACTTGGTGAGTTTTTGGGCCATGATTATCTCGTGGAAACTTTTGCGGCTTCGTCGCTCTGCATGCTGCGGGAAGCGGACCGCCCATTCATCAAAACGCTCCATTTCCAAAAGGCTCTCGCGTTCAAACCGGACCTCGCGGTCATCACCCTGGGAACCAATGACACCTGTCAAAATGACAAACGCAAAAACTGGGACCATCACAAAAAGCTAAGCTCGGATGCTCTCTTACTCATCCGGAAACTAAAGGAGGCCAATTCAGAAATGATCGTTCACCTCTGCTCCCCTCCCCCCATGTTTCCCAATCAGCAGGGATTAAAGCCCGGGCGGAAGGCTGACCTCACAACGCGGGCGAAGCGCCTCCCGGCAATTCACCGGGCCTACGCAAGCGTGGCCGCCACCGATGACAAGATTCATTTCCATGATCTCACGCGCGCCATCTCTCCCGGCAACACCACCGATGGAGTCCATCCCAATAACGACGGGCACGAAGAACTGGCAAAGCACTACCGCGAACTTCTTTCGCGCCAAACGGGAAAACGCGCCGAATTCTCCGATATCTCTCATACCACAACCGAATGGCATGGCTTTGAGCTTCACAATTTTAAGCTTCCCAAGTCAGGAGCCGACGCAAGGTTGGTCATCCCCCATACCGCTGCCAAAGGACAACCGTGGATTTGGCGGGCCCGCTTCTGGGGACACCAACCGGCGCTCGACCTCGCCCTCCTCGACAGGGGCTACCACCTCGCCTTCGTCGATGTTGGCAATCTTTATGGAAACAATGCTGCCATGGCTCGCGGCGAAGAACTTCACGCATTTCTCACCAGTCGGTTTCAGCTAAGTCCAAAACCCATCCTCGAAGGAATGTCACGCGGAGGACTCTTCATCTTCAATTTCGCCGCCAAACACCCCGACAAGGTCACTGCAATTTACGGAGACAACCCGGTTTGCAATTTCCAGTCCTGGCCAGGTGGCATGAATGGTAAGTTATCGAAAGGTGACTACGCCCGTTGCCTCAAAGCTTACGGAATTACCGCTGACGAAGCAAAGACCCACCCGCAAATCACCACCCCCGATTTCGTAAAAAAGCTGAATGGAATTCCGGTTGCCCTGGTCATCGGAACCGCCGACAAGGTAGTTCCACCAGCCGAAAATGCCGAGCCTCTCGCCGCAAACCTCCTCAAGCTGGAATCCCCTGTCAAAGTCTGGCGCAAGTCCGGCCTCGACCACCATCCCCATGGACTCTCGCCCGTTGAGCCACTTCTCCACTATCTCTTGAAAGCTGAGTAGTTTCCTGTTTCAGTTCGCCGTTGACAAACCCGGCGAAGCCCGATCCGGCGGATCATTGAGAGTTTGCGGATTTCGTCAGCAACTCACAGTGTTTACCATCATTAAAAATGGGCGGCTTTATCACAAATATTCTGGCGAAATTCCCAACGCACCCCATGTTTTGAATATGGAGAGGATAAGGCGATTTGGATCCCTTCTCAAATTGTTGGACGATGAAACTGAAGACGTCCGGCACGGGGTCCAGCGTGCCCTGCTGGAATTCGAAGGAGATGCCAGCCATGACTTGGCAGCACTTGGGATTGACCTCAAGTCCAACAAAAGCAAGCTACTCTCGGACTCTCTGCATGCCGGTCGCCAAAAAATCCTCAAGGAGCAATGGGCCATGCCCGTCAGCAATCTACGAGACCCCGATGGCGACTACGAATCCTTCGAAGCCCTCCTTCGCCTGATCTCGGACTTTCTCCACGATGGAATTACCCTGCGGCCCAGTCTTTCCGACGAACTCGACATCATCGCGCAGGAGGCCCAACATGAAGTGAGCACCCCGCGTGAACTTGCCGACTGGCTCTTTGGTTCAGGACGTTTTTCCGGCAATAAATCGATCCCCTTCGATCCACGAAATTCAGATCTGGCATGGTCGCTTGAAGAAGGTAAGAGTAATCCACTCGGCCTTTCCTTAATCTACATCCTCGTCGCCCAACGACTTGGCTTGACCGTTTATGGAGTCAATTACCCCGGCCATTTTCTCTGCCTCATCGATTCACCCGACGGCCCGACATTAATCGATCCCTTTCACAAGGGCCGCCCCATCATGGTGACGCAGCTTCTCAATGAGCATCCCGAACTCTCGGCCGAGGCCAAGCGGGCCGTTCGACACCCTTGTTCACTTGCCGCGATGTTGCTGAGGATCCTCGCAAACATGAACCTCGCCTTCAACAAAGCCTCCCGCTTTGACGATGCAGCTCTGGTCCAGGAACTCATGAAAACCTTCCATCTACG
>Ga0213866_10002542_pt1 | contig 12770 bp, 6 predicted proteins | sample PICome_11_FD_160079 | JGI IMG/M metagenome (GOLD analysis project Ga0213866, IMG submission 160079) | Coastal seawater microbial communities near Pivers Island, North Carolina, United States - PICO284 | ecosystem: Environmental > Aquatic > Marine > Coastal | place: USA: North Carolina... | reverse complement strand
GGGCATCTTCGCCATGGTGAACGGCGATTCTGGCATGGGCGGGCCGGGGCACGGTTTGTGCGGCATCGTTCCGGCGACGGTGGCGGATAATTGGTTCGTGCGCCGCGAGGTGCAAGTAGCGGGCGACGCGACAACCGAGGTGCAATACTCGTGGCCGGTCGGGCTCTCGCTCGGTTCCAAGGCAGCGATGGGAAGACTCTTCAATTTCACATAGAGAGCAGCGCTTTGCAGCACGACAAGTTTGTGTCGCAAAGCTCGTTCAAAGTGTAACATGACGAGTACAACTTTTGCTTGGAGTCCAACCATGGAACATCCACACGCCAAATTCTTCCCCGATGGCATGATCCCAGAAGGCGCGACGGTGAGATACACCGACCCGCTCGCCTTCGCATCAAACCTCCCCCTGCGCGGCGGCGGTGAGAGCGGATCGGGATCAGGCTCGGCATCAATCATCGCCCCCTCGGATCGCCCCAACCGCGCAGGCGGCTCTGGCCGAGACACCCCGCCTGCCCTGACCAATGTCAACGCCCCCACCGGCGAATGCTCCACCTGCGGCGGCGACTCGGGCGGCACCACCCCCGCCGGAACTGGCGCAAGCGGACACCAGCACGCCGGACTTGCTACCTCAGCAGGCGTCAACCTCCGCGTAGACAACCACATCGCCCGCAACGGTGAGTTTGTAAACGTTGGTGAGCCAGCAGTCGAGGGAGCGCAGTTCAACTCTCGCGCGGGCGACGCGCACTCAGGCGCCTCCGTCCGCCCGCTCCCGCTCGGTATCCAGCCCTGGATCGAAGGCGCAGGCGCATCCGTCCTCGCTCTCACTCCCTCAGTGATTCAAGCAGGATCGCAGCATGGCAACAGCGACGCGGGGGCCGCAGTTCTTCCAATCAGCAACTCTGAGGGGCGTCGACTTTCGAAGCTTTTGGGAGGCGACCAAGCCTTCCTTATAGGAGATTCTCCGCGACCCGAGGTCATCAGAGTCTCTGCGGCCGAGGTCCAGCGAGGCCAATACACGCCGGGAATGGGAAAAACTTCGTTTGTCGATGACTTTGGCGGAGTACAATTCAACCAAGGCAATGCAATCGGCCATGAAGTCAGAGACCCGGACTACCCACCGGAACTTCCTGATAGCACCGCCACGATCTGGGAAGACAAGGATAAACCAGGTTTTTGGTGGTGTAAAGTGCATAAAATCAATGGCAATTCAGACCTGATCATGGAAAAGAACTTGGCCAACTGGAGTTGCAACGTTGGAGACTTCGAACCAACTAACAATGGTGGTTCGAAGTTTTTTAAAAACCTATGCGACCCAGGGTATTGCCATGAAGTAGTGCGACCCAAAGACCTGAAGCTGGTCAAGGAAGAAGAGTGGGGCGGGTTCGTTCGTAAAGAATCTACCTACGTGCCAGTCGACATATACGCGGATCATGCGAAAGTATTTATCCATTGGCGTGAGTATTGCTGCAACTGGCTCTTTGGCACAATGAATACGGACTGCTACTACGTGTACGGGATCAACCGCGTTCAAGTATCAAAGTGTGGATACTGCAAAACCATTTGGTACGTGTTTGACACATCGGAGACATTCTTCTGGGAAAACATTTTCAGCTTGGTAATCACCGCGGCGACCAAAGGTACGCATGAATTGATTAAAGACGCGTTGAAGAAGGCTTACCAGGATGCAAAAGATCGTATCGATGACTAGTCGGCCGCTTTTCCCGCGCAAGAGGAGTTTCCGAATGCTTACTGTCTTGAGTCGAGTATCCGCCGTACTCATCACTGCTATTATCGCAGGTTGCACTTCGAGCGCGCCAGTGTTGAAGTCAGCCGCGTTTGCTTATCCGGAATCAAAGGAGATGTGGGGAGAGTTCTCGATCGACGCAATGAACAACTATTATCTGGCCAACAATATCATTTGGCAGCGATCCGATCTTTCTCTTCAGCTTGGTGGTGCACTAGAGAACGCATTCAACGCCTCGTTTGTTGCAGAGTCTTTGTCCAACGAGCAACTCGAGGATATTGAGAAGGTCGTTGAAGAGTTAGACTTTCTATTCCCCTTCGACGGGACGGACGTCCCGCCCGAACAATGGGCTTGGGGTGAGAGCCTATGGATTGCATCGGTGTTTGAAGGAGGTAGAGTTGTCGTAATGCGCATTAGCTTCACACAGAATGGGCTTGTGGTGATTCAACGGTCTAATGTTAATCGTCAAGTGGCTCCTGATGGTTCGCCGTCCTCCAGCGAGAATGGAGCCGTAAAAGCCGCAACACTTGTTGCCTCGGAAGCGTACTACAAAGACACAGAGGGGGAGCTTCGCGCGAGACTAGAAGCACTCACCTTAAGGTAGGCGGTCCGTTCAATGGCCTTTGAAGGAAAAGTGCCATGGTAAAGCTATTGTCCCTAGTCTTGTTTTGCGGCTTGCCGTCAGTTATGCTGCGGCAATCGGGCGATTATAGAGGACTGGGATCACTCGGCCGCACTCCGTGCAATGTGAGCAGCATCGCGGTTGCGTCGGAGGGGGGATTCGCAGTATTCTGCGTGATTCAGGGGCGGCTGTGAGGGGCTGCCTTTTTGCGCCCCCAATGGCCGCGCAGGATCGTGCATGACATCAGCGCTTCCAAGTTCACGCTTTTCCAAGGGACTCGTGCGCTGCCCGCATTGCGATGCGGGCTATGATCGCGAGTCGCTTGCTTCGCTCGGCGGCAAGCTTTACGCCTGTGTTGCGTGCATGGGGCAGTTCGTTGTCGATCCGCAAAGCCTTGGCGCTGCGAGCGCGATGCAAAAGCAGGGTCTTCCGACGCAACAAAACGACTCGCTGCGCGACTCCCAGGCGCTGCCCGCCAAGCCTTCATCCGCGCTCACTCCAACTCGGCCAGCCCCGAACAAAGTGGCGTCTGCGAAGGTCACGCGCGACACCGCGAAGTCGATCAAGAAAGATTCGGCGCAGTCCCCCACGGCCATGATTGGCCGCTCGATCGGCCCGGTGGAGATCACCGCAGCGCTCGGCTCGGGCAGCGCGGGCTTCGTTTATCTCGGACACAATCACGATTCCGGCCAGGACGTCGCAGTCAAGATTCTCCCGCCCAAAGACGCGGCAACAGAACTCGTGCGCAAGCGCTTCGAAGTCACGAGCGCGCTCTGGCAAAGGCTCGATCATCCCAACATCATCCGCGTGTGGGATCACGGCGTGCGCGACAATCTCAGCTACATCCTGCTTGAGTATGTGGATGGCGCCGACGTTGCTCACCTGCTCAAAGGCGGCCATCGCTTCCCCGCCAAGCGCGCGTTGCAGATCGCGATCCAAGTTTTGCGCGGCCTCGATCTCGCGCACCAACAGGGCATTGTTCACGGTGGAGTGAAGCCGCAAAACATCATTGTGCGTCGCGACGGCGTGGCGAAGCTTGGCGATTTCGGGCTGGCCCGTGCACGCGGCAAGTCGAAACAGAAGAGTAGCGATACCGCGCGCCTTGCTCGCGAAAGCAGCTATTCAACGGATCTTGGCGGCCTGACGCTGCTTGCGCTGCGCGAGAATCCCTTTGCTGCGCCGGAGGTTCACGCAGGCGAGGACGGCAATGCTCGCAGCGATCTCTATTCGCTCGGCGTGACGCTGCTGGTGATGTTGACTGGGAACAACTCGGACAACTTCGTCAATGAGCTGGTTGAGCACGGCAGCGTGGGCCTATCGCCCTTGGTGCGCCAAAGCTTCCCGAAAGAGCTCGACGAGATCCTGCGCAAGCTCTGCGCCTTGCTGCCTTCTGAGCGGTACGCGACGGGCGAAGATGCAGCGCTGGCGATCTCGCACCTGCTCGGCACGCATTGCCCGGCGGATGCAGCCTGCCCGCAGCTTCCCGGCTTGGTCTGCGAGGCGAGTGGGATGGCCAGCCGCGAACAAGACATCTTGCAGGAGACCGCGGCGGTTCACACCACAACGATGAGCGATATTCCGAAGCTGCTTGAGAAGACCGGCGCTGGCTTTGATCGCGGCACCTCGATGCGCAGAATGGCGAGCGGATCGCGCAGAGCTGCCCTGATCGGCGCAGGCCTTCTCGTCGGGTTTATCGTGCTCGTGTGGATTCTCGCTGGTGTGCTCAGTGGCGACGAAGAACCCAACTCCCCCACGCCTGGCGGAACCATCGCATACAATCCTCCGAATCAAGAAGATCAGCCACCTCGAGTGCCTGCCCCCGTGATTGACGAGCCCGACCCGGTGCGAGAACCTGACCCAGCCCCGAACAAGATCACGCACATTGATCGCCTCTTTGATCTCTGCCTGCTGACTGCCGAGGGCAAGCTCAGTGACGCGCGTGCGGCTAGCCGCAGCTTGCGCGAAGAAGCGCTCTCGCCCGAAGAATCGCTCGTGCTCGAAGGCATCACGGCAGAGCTGCGCACGCTCGAATTGCAGGCGCGTGAGGGCCGAGAGTTTCAGGCTGAGCTTACGCTTGCTGAACTTTGCGCTGAGCTTGGCCGCATCAATCAGGGACAAGCGGCGATGGCGCGAGCGAGCGAGATCGCAGCCAACATCCCAGCCGAGTTTGCGCTCGAGCGCTTGCGGCTCGACGACCAACTTCGCGCCTTTCAGATCACCTTCGCGCAAGGGAGCGCGACACGCCGCGCATTGTTAACTGAAAGTTTGCGCGAGCGCCTCGAAGCTAGCGATTTCGCCGGTGCGGCGCTGGCGCTGACGGATCTAGCGATGCTCAAACCGGACGCTGAGAAATTCAGCGCTGCGCAATCAACGATTGATGCGGGCGTGACCGAAGAGCTTGCCGCGATCGCTGCACTTCCTGCTGCCGCTAGCACTCCCGCCGATGCCCCGGAGCAGCCGGAAGAAGAAGACGCGGCGAAAGCCGAACCGAGCGATGACGAAGACGATGACGAGAATGCTCAACCTCCCAGCGATCCCGCTCAGCCTCCAGCCGAAGGCGCAGCGCCGCAATCCACGCGCCCACTCGCTGCGAGTCCGCCTCGACGCGCAATGACGATCGCAGAGTCTGCTGTGTCAGCGGCGATCGACCAAGCGATCAGGCGCATCTACGCCCTGCCATTGGGCGGCAACGGCGTCAGCGCTGCCACGCTGCAAGCAGCGATCAACGAGGGGCTCTTGCCGCAAGCCAGCAACGCGCAGCGGGCAGAGCTCGAAGCAGCATCTGTGCTGATCGCCCTGCGTTCGGCCGAGCCCGCAGCGGCAGATCGCGCGTTGGCCAAGATGTCCCAGAGTGACGATCAGACTGCCAGCGCCTTGCAGACCGAGCTTGCTTCGATGATCTCGACTCTGCGCGAACGCGAAGACGCTTGGCTCAGCGGCAGACTCAGCGATGCAAGCAACGCGCACACGAGATTGATCTTGAGAATGCGCGCTGCTCTCCCGTTGACTGATGCGAGCGTCGCCTGGTTCGGTGCCGAGTTTGAGCGCGACCTTCGCTTTGTTCAGCGCTTGAGCGAGCGCTTCGCTCAAGCAGTTGAAGCTGGCCAGCCGCATCTTGCGCGCGCCTTGCTTTCACCATTGCGCGAGCTTCGCCAACCGACATCCCTGCTTGAAGCGCAGGTTCCCGCTCAAACTGATTCGGCAACGACGCTGATGGACGTCTGGCGCAGCCCGCACTTCTGCTTGCTACTGATCGCGCGTGGCTTGGCACTTTCATCGTCGCTCTCGGAGTCGCGCAGCCAGCGATTGCAGAGCGCGGATTGGGCGCTTGTTCCCAACGCCGATGCTGAGCTTTGGCCAGCGCTCGCCCGCGATATCGAAGCAGCGCAGCCAGCCTCCGCAATGCGGGCTACGCGCATTGAAATCAGCGATACGCCTGCGCTCTCGATCATCAGCTCGCTTGATGCGATGCAAGGCGAAGCGATGCCTTTGCCTGCGCTCCCCATCTTTGCGAGCGTCGCGCCGGATGGTGCGCACGCGCTGCTGATCTATCCGGGAGGTAGCGCTGCCGCATGGCGCCTCACCAGTCCGCGTGGCGAAGTCGCATCTATCGCAGCGCATGCCAGCGCTCACAGTGTCAGCATGGGAGCGCTTGGCGATCTGATCGCCCTAGGTGGTGCCGACGGTTACCTGCGGCTCGTGCGGCTGCCCGCTCTGCGCGAGGCAGCCACGATTCCCTTTGGGCAAAGCGTTGAGCTGAGTGCGCTGGGGCCGCAAGGCACATGGGTTGCTGGCGTTGGAGGTGACGGCACGCTCTCAGTCTTCAGTCAAGCTGATGGCCGGATACGGCGCTCGCGTCAGTTCTCCGGGGGAGTCAGCGCGATCTCTGCATCTCCCGACGGCAACTGGATTGCGATCATTGCGGGCGGCGTGCTGCATGTGCTCAATACCGGCACGCTTGAAACGCACGTACAACGAGCGGTGACGGGCACGCATTTCGCTGACGCCGCTTGGTCGCCCTGCGGCGGCTTGATCGCAGCAAGCGACGAGAAAGGCAGCGTCTACCTGCTAACGACTGGGCTAGCACCCGTGGCCACGCTGACCGTGCCAAGCTCGCGCGCACAATTGCATGAACTACGCTGGAAGCTTGATGGCCGCGCCATTGAGGCGAGTGATGCCACCGGCGAGCGCTACACCTGGCTCCCCGGTCTGAGCGAGACTCGCTAATTGCTGGCCTTCTTCTTGCGCTTCGGCTGGGAGCGCAAGCGTTTTGGGAGAAGCGCGCTCGGCTTGCCGCTGTGCGAAATCACCAGCTCCTGACAAGCACGTGCTGCTGCGGTGTAGAAGAGCGAGCGGGCGAGAGCCTTTTGCTCCTCGCGCTCCTGCTGATCCAATTGCGCGAGCGCTGATTTCTGAGGCAGCCAGGTATCGTTGCAACGCGCCAGAATCAAGCGGTCGAACTCAAGCCCCACGCTACGAGCAAAATCCGTGATGCAGGCTGACTTGCCACTTGTGTTGAGGCTTCCTCGAATGGTTTTTACCGCCCCGCCCGCTTTCTTCAACTCGTTGATGAGTGGCTTCTCCAAGGACTCCACCGGAACGAGAATCCCAACCTTGTGGAGTGCGATCCCCTCTTCCTTCCATTGATGCAGCTTGCGCAGGATGAAGCTGATCTCTTCTTTCGCGCTCGCGTGGCGGATGACTTCGGGTGGCACGCCGGGCTTTTCGTGCGTGATCGTGTTGCGCTCGTTTGTTGCCTCATCGAGATCATCAAGGTCGCTATCTGGGCGCACGGCATCGCAGAACTCAGAGATGCGAGCGGTCGAGCGATAGTTGATGTTGAGCGTAACAGATCGCCCCACGATCTCGATTCCGGCTTGCTTGAGTGAACTGAATCCGGTGTGCGTACGCTGCTTCGGATCCCCGGCCAAGGTCAAGTCATTGGGGCCTGGTGCTGCCAGCGATCGCAAAAAGACAAGTTGCGAATAGCGCAGATTCTGCGATTCGTCCACGACGATGTGATCGAAGGGCGCTGCTTGAGATCGCCCGAAGATCTTCGACAAGCGCAGCAGGAATCGATCTTCGTCTTCGCTTTTGCGCTTCTTCAAGCTCTTGTTCAGGCGGTCAAAGAGGAGCCATGCGCGCTTGCGTTGATCGGCGTTCAGGCGGAAGCGACGACCGTTGCGCTGCGCGCTCTGGTAGGCCTTCAAGCTCTGAATATCGTGAGGCGCAATCACTGAGCTCCACTCCGCGAAGAGAAAGTCTTCGCTGAAGTCGTGAGTCTCATGCGCCTTCATCAGGCTGCGAATCTCTTTGCGCACAAGCGCAGCGCTGGTCATCGAAATCGATCGGCCGTCGAGGCCCTTTTGCAGCCCTCGCGCAACGGTCAGCAGATCGTCAACTTGAACGCGCTTTGACTCCTCGCTCTCCTTGCCCAGCAGCACGTCAAGCATCTTGCGCAGCCGCGATGCGAGCTCCTTCGTTGTGGTGGTAAGGAGCACGCGAGCCCTCTTGTCTTGCCGCACGAGATGCGCGACTCGGTGCAACGCAACGATGGTCTTGCCTGTGCCCGCAGCTCCGGTGATGCGCAGGGGGCCTGCAACGGACATCTCGACGCTCCTGCGCTGACGTTCGTCGAGAAAGAGCGCCCACGAGATACCTCCGACGCGATCCACATCTTCAGCGCGCGCGAACTGCGTTCGACTGAGCGCAGTCTCTTCGAGGGGTGTGTTCTTATTGACCTGAGGCAGTGTGTACTCGAAGCGCGAGCCGTTGAGCAGTTCGTCTAGGCGATCCCACACGAGATCTGACACGTAGCCCATCAGCTCTTCGAGCTTCGCGCAGCGCTTGACCGTCGCTACCTCTCGCTTCTTCACTCCAACCTGAATCAGCTTTTGATCGCTGTAGCTTGCAAAGAGCGCGGCCCCCGGCGAGAGCTTTGGCTCTTCTTGAATGCCACCGCGTTGCAAGCTGATGCCGGGAGTTGGGAGTAGAGGCGACTGCTCAATCTCACCTCTGTTCAACTTACCTGAGTTGGGCGAAGGTGTGACTGCCCTGGCACGTTCATGGGTGACGAGCGTGATGCCATCCTTTAGCGCTTCAATTGTATGGCGTTCTGCCCACTCGTAGGCTTTGTCGTGTTTGTCTGCATGGAGGAAAAAGAGCTTGTTGCCCTGTAGCGCTACAATCGCTCGATACTGGAGCGTGAGGCGGCAAGAGAGAAAGCTCGGGTTGGACTGCACCTTCTCCGGTTGATAGCGCTTCCGATCATCATGGTCGAGCGGATTGAACTCGCGGCGAAGTTTCAGCATCTTCTTGCGAATATTCGCGTTGTTCATCGACGCAAGAACATCTTCCCAGTTGTCATGGACGTAGCGCGTGAATGGGTCATTTGCCATAGCTGGGCGCCCGAAGTTTTCGTGATGATTGATCGAGCTAGAGACTAGCCTCATCTCATCTCACTATCAATCAAAGCAGCGTGTGCGATCACATCCCTTTGCCCCGCACGCCTTCATGCGCATCGGCAAGCGCAAACTGAACACAGAGACGCGCGCACTGCGAGCGTCCCCCACCGGATTCAAAAGCTCTCTGCTCCTGCCATTGCAGCAATCTCTCCAATCATCTAAACCACGAGCGATTGAGCTTGGCTGAGCAGGTTCACGAATTACGACGCAAACGAAGCGAGATTCAGAGCATGGGATTCAAGTGCGGTATCGTTGGTCTGCCCAACGTCGGTAAGTCCACCATCTTCAACGCGATCACCCAGACCTCGAACGCGGCAGCGGCCAACTTCCCCTTCTGCACGATCGAGCCGAATGTTGGCGTCGTGCCGGTGCCGGATCCGCGCGTCGATGCACTAGCGGAGATCGTCAAGCCTCAGCGCATCCAGCAAGCGAGCATGCAGTTCGTAGACATCGCTGGTTTGGTCAAGGGCGCGTCGAAAGGCGAAGGCCTGGGCAACGCATTCTTGGGCAACATCCGCGAGACCGATGCGATCGCGCATGTGGTCCGTTGCTTTGATGATGGCGACGTGATTCACGTTGCCGGCAAGGTCTCGCCTGCCGACGATATCGAAGTGATCAACTCGGAGCTCTGCCTCAAGGATCTGGATACCGTCGAAAAGGCGACCCAGAAGGAAGAGAAGATCGCGCGCACTGGCGACAAAGCAGCCAAGGCAAAGATTGAGCTCTACAAAAAGCTGCGCCCGATGCTCGATGAGGGCCAGCCTGTCCGCACCTACGAGCCTGCCGACGAAAACGAAGCGCTCTACCTCAAGCAGCTCCTTCTGCTAACGACCAAGCCCACGATGTACGTCGCGAACGTCGGCGAAGAGGATCTTCCCGATGGCAACGCGTACGTTGAGATCGTGCGCAAGATCGCCGAAAACGAGAATGCAGCGCTGGTCATCATCTCCGGCAAGATTGAGTCTGAGCTTGTCGAGATGGACGAAGAAGATCGCGGCGCTTTCCTCGATGACCTCGGCCTGAAAGAGCCCGGCCTGAACTCAATGATCCGTGCAGGTTACGAGCTGCTCGGTCTGCGTACCTACTTCACCGCTGGCGTGAAGGAAGTGCGCGCGTGGACGATCCGCGCAGGCTGGACCGCGCCACAAGCCGCCGGGGTGATTCACACCGACTTCGAGCGCGGCTTCATTCGCGCCGAGACCATCGCCTTCACCGACTTCGTTGCCAACAAGGGCGAGGCTGGATCGAAGGAAGCCGGCAAGATGCGCATCGAAGGCAAAGAGTACGTCGTTGCCGATGGCGACGTGATGCACTTTAGGTTTAGCGTTTAGACTAGCGTTTCGCCATTTTTCGCGCTCATGCGAGCGAGAGAAATCGGAGTTCAACGCAAAGGCCGAAAGAGCGCGAAGGCTCGCAAAGCCTGTCGGATCAAGCATCGCGGGCCAGTTACGTCGTCTCCTATCTGCTGGGCTGAAATTGCTTTCGTCGACTCGTCGTCGTTCCGACCCTAGGCGCAGCCGCAGGGCAGGGATCCCTTTTCGAGAAGCTGGACTGCGTGGAAAGATTGGACTTGCGGGAGCTTGCGCCAAGGAGCGTTACTCTTTTGCGAGGCTCTCGCAACGCATTACTACTCCTACATGCAGCCGAATCGCCAAGGGCTCCCACCCTTCGGCCTTTGGCTCCAGTCGGGACAAGGGCGCTTGGGAACAAGACTTACGCGTTGCCTTGCGCAGCCGCGATCAGCTCTTGCAGCGTTTCCGATTCGATGCGGCGCATCTCGACTTTGTTGACGCCAAGCTCGGCCATGGCCGCTGCAATCGTGATCGGTTCGTCCACGCCAATCCCGAAACGCGCTGCGACTACGCGAGCGATTTCCGGATCGATTTCACCGAGCAGTGACTGCAACTGTGCGTACTGCTCTTCCTGCGCGATCGAATCGTCGCGATCCATGCTCGCTGGATCAGCGATCTGGTGGGAGCGACCGCCCTCGTCATCATCCATCGCGCCGAGGCGAACCGTGCCTTCGCGCAGCTTGCGAGCGCTCTCGTAGTTGTGGCGTTCAGCGTCAGTGAGATTGAGCTTCGCAGCGATATCTTCAAGCGTTGGCTCAACGCCCTGATTCTCTCTCGCTAGCTGCTTGCGCGTGCGCTCAATGCGCGAAAAGAGCGTGCGCACATGATGCGGCACCTCAGACAAAGCACCGGAGCGGCCAGCCTCGCGCCGCATCTCGTGCTCAAGAATCGGCACGGCATAGGTGGAGAACCTAACGCCTTGCGCAAGATCGAAGGAGTCGATTGTCTCCATCAATATCTGCTGGCCGTGCGAGAGAACATCTTCAACGATGTGATTGGAATAGCGCGGCTGCGTAACGCCGATGCGCTTAGCTACGAAGACCACCAGCGGCATGTTGCCGAGAATCAGATCCCAACGCGCGCCTTCGTCCCCGGCCTTCGCTCGCTCGAAAAGCGGAACCATTTGCTCCGGCGTGAGCTGCGCGCTTGCGTCGTCTAGGGGCAGATCGGCCATGCTCAATCATTCATCACGTTGTTGTAGCAAACAGAGATCAAGCCAGGCGACGATCCGCACCTAGCGCGAAACGAATTTGTACTCGTCATACTTCGTTAGATCGACGCCGGTTTCTTTGGCCAACTCGCGCAGGCCCTCGACGAATGCTTGGTCCTCTTGGAGATCCGCCACGTCCTTGAGCTTGCCAGCCTGGATCAGGCGCATGCGCAACTCGCGGCGCACCGCCCAACGCAGATGCTGGTCGACAAGGTGGCTTTCGCTCCCCTTGGTCAAGTCCGCCAGTCCGGTGTACTTGGTAGCGTCGCCGCCATCGCCCTTGGCGAGATTCATGGCGAGCTCGGGCTCGTCTGCGAGCAACTTGCTGACGTAAGCGTCGAGCTTGCCGCTATCGCGCAGGTCGTCGAGCTCTTCGTACACCCAGCCCTCGAAGGAATGCGCGGTGCCAGCAACTTCAGGCATCACGCCTGCGTCGTAAATCACCATGTCGCTTAGCGGCGTGTAGAAACGGGCGGTGGTCAGAAGAAGGGCGTGATTCACCACTTCCGACTTCTCTTCATTCTGCGCATCGGGAACTCGCGCTTCAAAGGTCATCATCTCCTGCACGATTGCGCGGCCAAAGGTCCGCTGTCCGGCGAGCTTCGCCCGCTCGTGATCTTTCAGCGCAGCAGCAAGGATCTCAGCAGCGTCGGCGGTCCCGCGGTTGATGAGAACCGTGACTGGCAGCTTGAGTTCGCGGAATTCACCGCTCGTCATGAACTCGCGTCGCTTACCCAGCACCTCTGACCGACCCATCGAGTAGGTGACCAGCTTATCCGCTTCAATCAGCATCGACGCGATCTGAACAGCGGCTTCGACGCTGCCGTTCGACGTATCCCTGAGATCAATCAACAAGCCCTTGGCTTCGGCAGCCTGAGCCTTTTGCAGCGCAGCCTTGAAAGCTGCGGGCGAGTTCGCATCAAGCGCGCCCGTGCGGATGTAGGCGAGCTGACCAGGAAGCATCTGCTCCTGCAGCTTGTCCTGCTTCGGCGCTTCATGCACCAAGCGAATCCATTGCGGCAGCAGCCAATCATCGCGGAAGATCAAGAGGCCAGTGCTCGTGCCTTCGCTTCCATAGAGGAAGCCAACTTGCTCGCCAAGGCGCTTCGAGAAGAACTCATCGCCCACAGTCTCAGTGCTTTCAGTTGGGGCGCCGAGTCTCCACTCGTGAATGCGCGCGCTGGTCACGCCAGCCGCGATATCGCGGAGTTGATCGCCGGGACGCAATCCTGCACGCGCTGCAGGCGAACCCGGTGCGACCGACACAATCATCGGCACGCGGAAATTGCGGCCCTCACGAATCGGCGCTGCACCAAGCGAGATCCCGAGCGATTGCACGCGGAACTCGCGCAGGTCAGCCGCGCGACGCATCTGCACTTCG
>Ga0213866_10002541_pt1 | contig 12771 bp, 13 predicted proteins | sample PICome_11_FD_160079 | JGI IMG/M metagenome (GOLD analysis project Ga0213866, IMG submission 160079) | Coastal seawater microbial communities near Pivers Island, North Carolina, United States - PICO284 | ecosystem: Environmental > Aquatic > Marine > Coastal | place: USA: North Carolina... | reverse complement strand
TGCTTCTGCTTCTGCTGCTTCTGCTGCTTCTGCTGCTTCTGCTGCTTCTGCTTTTGCTATTCGTGCTGCTTGTTCTGCTTGTGCTGCTTGTGCTTGTGCTTCTTGTTCTGCTTGTGTTTGTGCTGCTTGTGCTTCTGCTCTACTTTGTTCTAGTAATTGTGTTAGTTCTTGTTCTCGTGCTTGTGCTTCTGCTTGTGCTGCTTGTGCTTGTGCTGCTTGTGCTGCTTGTGCTGCTTGTGCTGCTTGTGCTTCTTGTTCTGCTTGTGTTTGTGCTGCTTGTGCTTCTGCTCTACTTTGTTCTAGTAATTGTGTTAGTTCTTGTTCTCGTGCTTGTGCTTCTGCTTGTGCTGCTTGTGCTTGTGCTGCTTGTGCTGCTTGTGCTGCTTGTGCTTCTGCTTGTGCTTCTCGTGCTGCTTGTGCTTGTGCTTGGGCTGCTTGTGCATCTTGTTCTGCTTGTACTGCTTTTTCTTTTGCTTCTTGTACTGCTTTTTTTAGTGCTTCTTGTACTTCTTCTAATTTTTTTACTTTTTCTGCTTCTGTTGTTGCAATTTTTACTTCATTAATTAATTCTAGTGCTTTTTGTGCTTCTTGTGTTTGTGCATCTCGTGCTTTTTGTACTTCTTGTGCTAATTGTGTTGCTTGTTCTAGTGCTACTCGTGCTTCTGTTTTACTCTTTTTTACTTTTTGTGCTAATTGTGTTGCTTGTTCTTGTGTTTTTTTTGCATCTACATTACACTTATTTAATTCTGCTTTATACTTATCTAATTCTGCTTTATTCTGTTTTGCTTGTTTTTCTATGTATTTTTGATATTCTAGTACTTCTTGTGCTGCTTTTTCTGCTTCTGTTTTACTCTTTTTTACTTCTTCTGCTTCTGCTCGTCTTTGTCTTTCTTCTTCTAGCGTTTTCTCTTTAGATTCTATATTTTTTTTGTATTTTCTTATTTTATTTTTATTATCTAATTTTTTATTATTTTTTATTTTTAATATATTTATTAAATAAATTAAAAGTAAAATTTTTTTGTAATTTTCTTTATTATGTTTTTTTCTTAAAAACATAGTATAATTATTTAATTATATTATATATAAATAAAATTTATTTATATAATATAATTAAAAATATAAAATCTTAATAACCTCAATATATACTTTTATTATTATAAAGCATTGAAAACACTTTTAGATTACAAATTTATTACTAAAGAATTATATGATAGTTATTTTTCTTATAAAATTAATATTTAAAATATTTTATTATTATAAATGCTTATTATATTTATAATAATAATATTATTTATTATATTACATAAAAATAATATAGAAAATTTAAATGATGATTATATGGTTATAAGAACAAATAATGGTTTATGTAATAGATTACAAGTTATTTTTTCATATAATCAATTAGCATTAGAACAAAATAAAAAATTATATATTATATGGGATAAATCAGAAGCGTGTAATAATTTATTTACTAATGTTTTTGATAATGTCCCAAATATTACATTTAGTAAAAAAAATAATTTAAATTTTAGTAAAAATAAAATAAAATATCGTGGTTTTAGAATACATAAAAATTTTTATCCTAATTATGATTTATTAAAACCAAATGAAAAGATTTTAAATAAATATAATAATTTTATTAAAAAATTAACAACAAATTATATTGCTATTCATATTAGAAGAACAGATTTAATAAATCATAGTAAAAGATTAAATTATATTTTAAATGATTATGATATTTTTATACATTTTATTAATAGACAAAATAATAATTATAGTATTTTTTTAGCAACTGATAATAATGAAACTCAGCAATATTTTAAAAAAATATATAATAACCGATTATTTTTTTATAAAAATATTGTTGATAATAATAAAAAAAGAAAAACCTCTTTAAAAAATTCTGTTATTGATTTATTTATTTGTAAAAATGCTAAAGTTTTTTTAGGAACAAATTATTTGGGTTTTGGTGGATCATCATTTAGTAGATTAATTTATGATATACGATTAGAAAATATCAATATTCCTAGAAATATATTAGATTATTATAATATTACATATATTATGTATATTGATGAAAATAATCCATTTGTAGAAACTAATAAATATCCTCTTGTTATATTTGCTGATATATACAATATAAATAAAATAAAAAATGATAATAAATTAATTTATTATATTGAATGTAATATTGAAGATTTTTATACTTTTAAAATAGAGAAATTAAAAAATAATTTAATTGATAATGAACAAATTTTTATGATAAAAAGAATTTCTGAAATAAATCCTTTTAAAAGTAATTATTTTCAATTTATTAGCAATACTAAAAAAAATAATATTTTACATATAGACACTATTAATAATACAGCAAAAAATTATCATAATTATATTATGAATTTTTAATGATTTTGACCTTTACCGTGACCTTTATCATAATAAAAACATATATCTTTAATATATACACTATTTGTATACTTTAATGCTTTTAACCAGCAATCATAATCTTCTCTTCTTCTGTTATATGTAAATCCTTTGATTTTATCTAAAATAGTTTTATCTAATATTACAGAACTTGTTATCATATAATTATGCTTTTTTAAAAAATTTAAATCCCATATTTTTGGAATTTTATTATTTTTAAATTTATAATAATACTTTTCTGCATTATATTTTTTATATTTCTTTTTTGTATCATATATACCTTTTCCAATTAATCCATCTGTTGATGACATTTTACAATTATATTTTTTCATTGCCTTTAATTGTAATTCTAATTTTTTTGGAAACCATATATCATCATCATCACAAAATGCTATATATTCACCTGTTGCTTTTTTTAAACCTTCATTTCTTACATAACCAACACATCCATAACCAAATATTTTTTTACTATTTTTTGGTAAATGAATTATTTTTATTCTATTCTTTTTCCAATTATAATTATAATATTCTTTTTCTGCTGAACAATCATTTATTACTATTATTTCTATATTTTTATATGTTTGTTCTTTTACTGATTTTATTGTATTTAATAAATAATAAAATCTATTATATGTCGGTATTATTACACTTATTAATTCATTATTAAAATATTCTCTTTTTTTTTTATTAATAAAAATATATATAATATTATTATTATAATCATATATTAATAATAATATATTATTTTATATTAATGATATTCTTATTTATTTTTTTATTATTAATATTTTTATTAAATCATAAAAATCAAGAAAATTTTAGTCAAAAAATATTTATGACATTTGGTGGTGGTGGTCAAAATTATATTAATGCTGGTAATCGATTAGTTTCTCAAGCTAATAATCTTAATATTTTTGATCAAAATATATTATATACTGACTTAGATTTAAAAAATAATAAACAATTTTGGAATAAACATAAAAAATTTATTGAAAATAATAAAAGAGGTTATGGTTATTGGATATGGAAACCATATTTAATTCAAAAAACTATGAATAATATGAATAATGGTGATATTTTATTATATTTAGATGCTGGTTGTGAATTAGATTATAGAAAAAGAGACATTCTTAATAATTATATTAATATTATTCATAAATATTATATAATTGGAACTTATATTAGAATTGAAAAAAATTGGAATAAAAAAGATTTAATTTTACATATGAATATGAATAAAAATAAATATTTAAATACTAAACAATTTCAAGGAGGGGTCTTACTTATTTATGTTTGTAATAAAACTAGAAAATTAATTAATGAATGGTATAATATTGCTTGTAATTATCATATGATTGATGATTCACCTTCTATTTCAAAAAATATTAAATCATTTAAAGAACATAGACACGATCAATCTATTTTAAGTTTATTAATTAAAAAATATAATTTATATAATAAAGATATTCATTTAAAAAGTTGTATTAATATTAAACGTAATAAAACTGGTAATTCTAAATTAAAATAATATTATATTAATAGATTTAATAGAAAAAATATTTCATTAAATTTAACTAATAAAGATTTTTTTATTGTTAAAATTAACTAAAAACTATATAATAATAATTTTATTAAACAATTATTAAATGATAAAAAATTCCATTATATAAATTTAAAAAAAATAAAAATAATTATTTAATTAATAACATTTAAAATATCATCCACAATTAAAAATAATATATATTATATAAATAAAGAAATGGGTTGCAATTTAACTAAAATTTGCAATGTAACTAAAAATGGTGGTAATGATGGAAAACTTGAATGGAATATTATTTTAAATAAAGATTATTTAGATGATTCTAATAGTCAATATTGCTATAATGTATTAAAAATTGATGTTTGTGATGAACCTAGTGATCCTAGTAAAGCTGCTTCTGGTGAAATAACCGAAGAAAATTTCATAGAAAGTAATTTAATAGATACCGCTAAAATTGTTGTCGAAAACTTGTCTGCTGGTCATTATAAATTAGATATTTTTAGAAAAGAATATGGTCAAGTTGTTGAAGATTATGATTATGAAGGTGATGAATATGAATTAATATTTTTACTATCTAATTGTAGTGGATATGTTAGAGAACCTGATAAACTACAAATGATCATTAGTAATAATAAACAAACTTGTTGTTGTAAAAGTAAAGCCGATCTAACTATCCTTGGTGGTGTTGCTCCTTATACTGTTTGTGTTAATAATGTTGATGTTTCTGAATCTTATTCTAGTATCTGTCTATTTAACTGTAAAGTAAATAAAATAAAAGTAATTGATGCTAATGGTTGTGAAATATGTAGAGAATTATAATCCATTTGATAAAACTAAATAACTATCTACTATTATACTACCAAAACCAATAATTAATAAATATTTTTTATAAAAATTATTTATTTCTTTTATTTCTTTGAAAAAAATAAAGTAATTACATCAAATATGACACCAAATATTTATAATATTCGTTGTATATTTATTGAAGGCATTTTAAATATTGACATTTTATATATTATATAAATATAAAAAATGACTGATAAAATATATACCCTACTTAATATAATATTATCTTATATATTATATTAATTATGAAACAAGAAACTATTAATGCTTTAATTAATAGAGGTATTATTGTTGTTAAAAGTCAAACTTATGAACAAAATAAAAGAGAAAAACAATCAAGAGATAACAAAAAATTGTTATATAATAAATTTTTCAATAAAATTTTACCTACTTTAACCTTCAATAGCGATGAAAAATTTGAAAATCACTGGGCTTCTTACCATAAAGCACTACCACATAATGAACTAGGTTTAGTTGAACATAAAAATTATGAACAACTTTTACATGCACTAAAAACTGGTTATAGTTCTGATTTTGATAAAATTGTTCTTGGAACTAAATATGGTAGAAAATTAGCAAATCCTCAAGCTGCTTTCGCTTATGATGTTATCGGTTGTGATACTTGGATTTATTCTATCCCACCTGCACCTTCAGCTACTTCTGCTGAAGCTGCCGCTGAAATGGTTGAAGTTTATGCTAAAGCTTTATTAAGAGATATTCCTTTTAATGAATATAATAACCATCATTATGTTAAACATATTGCAAATTATATGAATAAATTAATTGATTTTAAAGGACCTAAAAAAAATAATCTTGTTACTACACAAACTTTATTTAGAGGAAATACACCTGGTGATTTAGAAGGTAATTATATTTCTCAATTCTTATTATTACCTGTTAATAATGGTGCTATGACTTTTGAACAAAAATATGAAACAAGACCAATTGGAACTAGTTATTTAACTAATATTAATGATTTAATAAATGTTCAAAATGGTATTAATAAATCTGATGATAAATATGATGAACCTAAATATATTGTCACTGGTAGAGATTTAGCTGAATTTGTTCATAAAGATCACCCTTATCAGGCATATATGCAAGCTGCATTGATTTTATATAGTATGGGTGTTCCTACTAATAAATCTTCTCCTTATTATAACATTAATAATCAAGGACCTTTTATTACTTTTGGTGCTGCTGATCTTTTAACTCTATTAGGTGAAGTTACTAGAGTAGCATTAAAAGCTGCTTGGGTTCATAAATGGATTAGAAATAGAAGATTAAGACCTGAAGTTTTTGCTTTAAGAATTGAAACTAATAGAATTAATAAAACTGATTTCCCTATTCATTTACAAGCTTTTAATAATGAAATTAGTAAAGAATTATTAAAAGCTAATGGTAATCTTCTTTTACCTGCTGCTTATCCTGAAGGTTCACCTACTCATCCTTCTTATCCTGCTGGACACGCTACTGTTGCTGGTGCTTGTGCTACTATTTTAAAAGCATTTTTTGAAAATGATTTTGTTATTAAAAATCCTAAACAAGTAAATGAAAATGGAACTAGATTAGAAGATTATTATGGTAAATTAACTGTTGGAGGTGAATTAAATAAATTAGCAAATAATGTTGCTATTGGTAGAAATATTGCTGGTGTTCATTATAGAAGTGATGGTGATAATGGATTATTATTAGGAGAACAAGTTGCTATTAATATATTATGTGATTTAAAAAATATGTGTAATGAACCTATGGGAGAATGGAAATTTTATGGATTTGATGGAAATATTATCTATATTAAATAAATAATATGACTAAAATAATTCATTATGCTGATATTTTAGCAATACCCTGTTTTTTAATATCAATTCATTATTTTTATAATATAAAAAATAAAAATTTACAAGAAAATTTTTTATTTTTATTTAGTTTAATTGGATTTATTCTAGATATATCATTTACAATTATTTTTTTTAGTAAATATTAATTTATATGCTAATATTATTATACTTAATATTATTATTATATAAATTATATTATTTATTTCATGGTCTTTTAATTTAATATTAAATAAATATTATATATTTTTATAAGAAAAATTGTTTTTAGTATTTACAATTTTTTGAGAAATATAAAAATTGATTTTTATTTTTATTGATATATTTAGTAAAATATCATTAAGATGCCTACCTTATGTACAATAGAATACAAAAAAACTAGTAGAAAAAGACATGGTGATAAACCATATGAATTCAATGAACCTTGTTCTAAAAAACAATGCACTAAAGTTCATGAAGATCCATTAGAAGAGAGAAAAGAATATGATAAAAAAATTTCTTGGGGAACTATTAATAACTCTTCTAATGAACATCTTTTATCACGTATCTTTTTCAATAATAATGGATTTCGTGACTCAGATGATTCTACTTTATATTTATATTTCTCAAAAGAATTCCCTCATAATAAATTTTTAACTAAATTATCAAATACTTGTCATATTAGACACTTCCCGTATTTTTGGCAGTTATGTAGAAAAGATACTTTCTACAAAAATGTAGGAAATCAAGGTTTTGTACCATTATCTTATACTGTAAATTCATTTAGTGATCTTGATAAGTTAGATGAAAACAAATTATATATCTGCAAATTATGTAATAGTGGTAATGGTAATAATATCTTTGTTGGTAATCCTTCAAAAATTAAAGATTTAATCAATCCTAAAAATAAATATATTGTTTCTGATTATATTAAACCATTATTAATTAATAAAAGAAAATTTGACATGCGTATTCATGTTGTTGTTGCTAGTTATTCACCATTAGTTGTTTATATCCATGAATTTGGATATGTTAGATTTGCTTCTGAAGACTATGACGAAAAAAGTGATAATCTCTATTGTCATTTAACTGGTAATCGATTTAATTATAAAAATAATGGAGGTAATAAAGATAACATTACATTACAAAAACTTTGGGATATTCTAGGGGATAAATCAACAGATATTAAAGAAAAAATTAATGATGTTTGTAAAAAAACTATCTTTTCTGTTCAAAATGTAAATATTGAAGGTATGAAAAAAGTTGCTAATAGTATTAATGATAAAAATAACTATTATTCTAATTGGGAAAATATTAATAATAACTGTTTTGAACTTTTTGGTTTTGATATTATGTTAGATGAAAATTTTAACATTTTTGTTTTAGAAGTTAATGATAATCCAGATCTATCTTCTCAATATACACCTTTTACTGAAGTATTTGATGTAGAACATTTAGCTAAATATAATATTCTTAATGATCTTTTTGGAAATAATGGATTGTTAGAGTGTAAAACATATCCAGAACGTATTAGATATTTATATAAAATTTAATTTATCTTTACTCAGAATTATTTTATATGCTGATATTATTATACTTAATGTTAATACTATATAAATTATATTATTTATTTCATGTTCTTTTAGTTTAATATTAAATAATGACTCTATAAAATTTTTATCTTTTTGTATATCTTTTGATTTCTCATTAACTATTTTCGTTAATGGACAATCATTATATTTATACCATATAAAATAATATATTATTGGATATGGAAATACATAAAATAAATATTTATTTGGTAATAATGGCATTAATATTATACTTAATGGTATTAGTATATGAAAATAATATATTAACTTATATTTATTCATATTTTATATTATAATATATTATATGAATAAAATTTTTATTAAAATTAATCCTATTCCCATTAAAATTGAGAAATTAATAAAAAATTATGTTTTTAATTCTAGAGATTTTAATAAACCTAATTTATCATCTTTAAAATACAATAAAATTAATAAAAAAACTTTGAAATCTATGATTATATTACATACACAAAATAAAATTATCAAAAATTATAGCAAAGTTTATAAAAATAAAAAAAAATTATACAGTGAATACAATAAAAAAATTAATATTTTAGATTTATCTGTTAAATATAATATTTCTCCTTTAACTATTTTCAGAATAATATTAAAAGTTAGAGGTTTTAATAAAAATAAAATTAAAAATATTATTAGTCAAGGTATTAATGATCCATATGATAATAAACAATTAAAATTAGCAATTAAAAATGATTATTATACTGGCATTAATAAAGAAAAACAATTACAAAAATCTTTAGAATATGAAAATAAAATTCAAAAATTCTTAGATAAACATAATATTAATTACGAAACTCAAGATGATCTAATTAAAAAAAATAGTTTATTAACCCCTGATTTTTTAATTAAAAGTAATTTACAAATTAATAATAAAAATATTTACTGGATTGATGCTAAAAATTTTTATGGGGCATACACTAGAATTAATATTTATAACCTCCAAAAACAAGCAAATAAATATAATAATGCTTTTGGTTCAGGTGCATTTATATTTAGTAAAAATTTTTCAGATAAATTAAAAATTAAAAATACATTATTATTACATATTTAATTTAATCTCTGCCATATATACCAAGAGCTTCACAACGACAGACAAAATCTGTGTCTATTTTTCCACAATATTCACATATTTTGCGATCACACTCAGAACACACCTCCATTCTGAATTTGTTGCCATTGTTAGAGATGTCTTTATAAATTATCTCTTCACCAAACCATTTTTTGCAGCTTTCGCACATTCTCATACATCCCATGCAATATTTATATCCAGGGCAGACCTCGTTTTCACAGTCTTTGCACAGTTCGATGCTACTGTCGCTGTCGTTGTCGCTGTCTCTGTCGTTGTCGCTGTCTCTGTCGCTGTCTCTGTCGACTTTTTTGTTTTTACAAGACATATTCAGAAGAATATATTAATGAATAATTTACTCAATAATTCAATATAATAAAAAATCAATTATTTTTACATTTATATTCTATATAAATATAAAAAATAATTTAAAAAAAATAATATTATTATAATAAATGAATGGTGAAGATATTTATTATAATAATATGATTAAAAAATATTCTGATTTTGAACCAATCCAATTAGGTTATTTTAGACTTAATACAAAATGTGATAAAGATTTTATTTCAATAATTGAATCTATGAAAATAAGAGTTATTCATTTTGTTCATAAATATTGGGATAATATTGATGATAACTTATTTTCTGAATTAACTGATTTGAATATAATTTGTAAAAATGTAAAAATATTTAATATTAGATATCATATTAAATCTAAATCAATTTATGTTATACTAAATCATGCTAAAGTTAGTGGTAGTGATTATTTATTATTAGGTTCTGTTATGTTCAATGGGGATGCTAACTCATTATTTAGAGAAAATAAATCATTAACAAATATAATTACTAATTCAATATACAAAACACATTTTGTGTATTCTATATTCAAAAATTTATTTTATAAATATCCTAGAGATAGATATAATTATGAAAATATTATTTATTCTTCTATTAATAAAACTAATAAATTTTATATCATTTATGAAATACTTGTAAATATTATGAATTCAACTAGTAATACTGATAAATTAGTTTGTTTATTACCTATTGGTTTTGATGTAAAAGTTAATAGTGGAAATGATATTGGAGTTATATTATTTACTTTTTATAAAAATACACCTTTTGATAAATTTAAAAAATATTTATATGGATTACAAAATTTGGTTATTGGTAGTAAATTATTATTAACTGATAATAGTTACATTAATATTTATTCTGATATTGAAACTAAATTTAAGAAAAATATTGATGTTGTTATAACTTTAGGTGAAATTATTAATAATACTATTGAATTAGATATTGCTTCCAGTGGTATGTATTACAAAATGAATTATGATTTTTCTTATCCATATTATATTTGGGGATTATCTATGAACAATAAAACACATATTACTTATTCTGTTAGTGATAAATTATGTAATATACAAAAATTATGTGATATAACTAATGGAGAAAATATTACAAATAAATATATTTACAAATTAAATGCAAAATTATAATATTTTTAATATATATAATGTTTATTATGTATATTATCTGTTTATTTGTTTTCATAAATATTTTCCAAAATAAATTAAAATATATAAAATATGATGATGATATAGCAAAATATATTGTTGATAATATTTCTTTTCTAAAATATATTCATCCAAATATTATAACATTATCTAGTTTTGCTTTGAATTTAATCATATTTAATACATTCAAATATAATACAAATACTAATTTATTACCATATATTTTATTTTTAAGATGGTTATCTGATATTTTAGATGGACAAATTGCAAGAACATATAATAAAAAATCTAAAATTGGACATATATTAGATACTGTTTCTGATATTATGTTAGCTGGTATTTATTTATATTTATTTTCTATTAAATTTAACATTAAATCTACATATGTATGGATTATATATGTAATATATATATTATATTGTAATTATGGATTTAAACTATTTGAAACTCACAAAAATGTTAAAAATAATGAAAAATCTAATATTTATGCTTCATATTTAGTTAATAATTCATATATCATATTTATTTTAGCATATATCTTTTATTTACAATAAAAAATTGATTTTTTTATTATTTAATATATTATTTTATTAAATAATAAAAATTATAAATGGAAAACCAAAATTTTTTAACTTTTCTACAAAATACTATTTCTCAACTAACTGAGGAAAAAACAAAATTACAATATACATATGAACATACACTTGAACAAAATAATATTATTTACGATGAACAAATAAAAAAACTAAATGAAGAAAATAAAAAATTAAATGAAGAAAATAAAAAATTAAATGAAGAAAATGAAAAATTAAATAAAGAAAATAAAAAATTAAATAATAGAAGACGTCCTTGTTTTGCTCTACAAAATAAAGGATATTGTAATTCTCAAAATTGTTGTTATGATCATTATTGTAAATATAATAGTAGATGTAATAATAATTATTGTAAATTAATTCATGTATCACGTAAAAGAGATTTTAGTCCTAAAAGATCTTATAATTCTAGACATAGAACACCAATAGATTCAAGAGAATCTAGTCCTATTAGGCACAATAGAAGAAATTATAATTCTAGACATAGAACACCAATAGATTCAAGAGAATCTAGTCCTATTAGGCACAATAGAAGAAATTATAATTCTAGACATAGAACACCAATACAATCAAGAGAATCTAGTCCTATTGGGCACAATAGAAGAAATAAAACAAAAGAAATTACTCTTTCTAGAAATAAATAATTAATTACTTTCTATTTTTTCTTTTAATAATAATGGTTTTTTTCTTTCATTATATAACAATAATTCTATATTTTTTTTTATATCTTTTATATTTTTATCATCATTCTTATCTGACTCTAACCAGTTTTCTAATGTTTTTATTTTATATGGTGATAATGATTTAGCAAAATCTTCTAAATTTGATTCAACAAAATATTTTTTGTCATCATATATATTATCAATTATATCTTTCTTCTTAACTAACTTCCATTCATTACCATCAAATGTCATAGCATAAGATTCTTTTATACTTGGTATAAATACATTATGATATTCTGGATATTTATTATTAAAATGTATTGTTTTTGTTAAATGTTCTGCTGTATTAAAACCTCTTGATACAGCATTTAATATTTCTTTCTCACTAATATTATCTATTTTCTCTTTACCAAATGCTACAATTGTTATATTATTTATTACTCCATTATTTGTTATATTATTATTACTATTTATTGTATTATTTGATAAAAATATTTTTTCCGATTTCTTTTGTTTTAATTTAGTTTTAATCTTTATATTCTCATCTTTTAATTCTTTATTTTCTTGTTCTAATTTTATTAACTTATTAAATATATCCTGCTTCTCATTCTGAATTTTTTTATAAATATTACAATTATTTTTAATATGCCTAGTTACATTCCCTTTAGTTGTAAATTTCTTTTGACAATAAATACAATT
>Ga0213866_10002540_pt1 | contig 12772 bp, 8 predicted proteins | sample PICome_11_FD_160079 | JGI IMG/M metagenome (GOLD analysis project Ga0213866, IMG submission 160079) | Coastal seawater microbial communities near Pivers Island, North Carolina, United States - PICO284 | ecosystem: Environmental > Aquatic > Marine > Coastal | place: USA: North Carolina... | reverse complement strand
CCAAAATGTTTTCGCCACCGGTATCCGTACGCCACAGTCACAACATCATTTGGATTTGTAAAAATATCCCAGATTTTTGTGTACTCTCGCAAAAAGTCCGCAGGCTTTCGGGCTCCCATAATAAACCAAGCTTGCTCCGCCACAAAAAGTTTTACCGGAATCTTTCTAGTAGTCAAAAGAGGGAAGCCGTCTTTTTCTGGTTCGATAGAAAAGTGAAGTCCAGGAATTGCGGATGTTTCAAGTCCAGTTCTCTCGGAGTGTTCCTTGATACCTTTCTTCATTATTTGCTCTATTAGGTCGTGGTATATTTTGTCGAATTTTGCCATAAGTAGTATCTTCATTATAATGACTCTATACAAAGGTTCAAACATTTTAATCTTTCAGACACAATGAGCGAAAACCGTCAAAAAATAAAATACCCATATCTGCCAGAAGGCAGAGAATTCCTCTATGTCCCTCTAGAAAATATGTGGATGGAAATGGCTAAAAAATTCGCCAAGGAAAATTCGTTAGACAAAGTCATGCCAGGTGCTGCAGTGGTTGTAAAAGACGAAGAATTTTTGGGAATTGGTGCAAATGGAAGTCGGTACCACGAAATAAATGAATGTGAACGCATAAAGCAAGGTGCAAAATCCGGAGAAGGCTATGATCTCTGCGAAGGATGTCATCCCAAAAATCACAGCGAACCATCTGCGATTTTAGATGCGAAAGGAGTGGGTAATGGTGACAAGCTCGCCGGAGCTGATTTGTATCTGTGGGGACATTGGTGGTGTTGTGAGAGTTGTTGGGGAGAGATGATAAAAGTTGGGATTAAAAATGTTTATTTGCTTGAGGGAAGCGAAGTGCTTTTCAATAAAGAAGCGGAAGGTAATATTGTCGAGAGGCAGTTTGATTAGAATATGCTAAAATGAAAAAATCAAAATACCATGATTTATCTACGAAAAATGAGAATATTACCACCTAACTTTATTTAACATGCAAGACAAGAAAATTCAAAAACTCATTGAAAGAGAAGCTAAAAGACAACAAGAAGTTATAAACCTCATCCCTTCGGAAAATTATGTATCAAAAGATGTGCAGGCTGTACTTGGTTCTGTTTTAAATAATAAATACGCAGAAGGGTATTCTGGAGCGAGATATTATGGAGGAAATGAAATCGTAGATGAAATAGAAAATCTAGCAATCGAGCGAGCACTCGAAACTTTTAAACTAAATGAGAAGCAATGGCACGTAAACGTTCAAGCACTTTCTGGATCGCCGGCAAACTTGGCAGTTTATTTTGGACTTCTAAAACACAATGGAAAAATAATGGGAATGGATTTGTCGCACGGTGGACATCTTACTCACGGACACAAAGTTTCTATCACTGGAAAATTTTTCAAACAAATTCCATATGGAGTCGACAAAGAAACCGAGCGACTCGACTACGACGTGCTTTTGAAAACAGCGATGAAAGAACTTCCTGACATTATCGTCGCTGGATACACTGCATATCCTCGAAAAATCGATTTCAAAAAATTTAGAGAAATCGCAGATGCGTGTGGTGCGATACTAATGGTAGATATGTCACACGTTGCGGGACTTGTTGCTGCTGGGCTTTATTCAAATCCTTTCAAATACGCAGATGTTGTTACAAGTACAACTCACAAAACTTTGCGAGGACCTCGAAGCGGACTTATTTTTTCTCGTATAGACGACAGGAAAATTCCAGAAAAAATAGACAAGGCTATTTTCCCGGGGCTTCAAGGTGGACCACATATTGATCAAATCGGTGCAGTTGCAGTGGCCTTGAAAGAAGCTCAGACTTCAGCTTTCAAAAAATACGCAAAGCAGATTATGCTAAATGCAAAAGCAATGTCAGATGAATTAAAGAAAAGAGGTTGGAGAATAGTTTCTGGAGGGACTGATTCTCATTTGCTTCTGGTAGACACTTGGATGGATGGAAAGGGAATTACTGGAAAAGAGGCAGAGGAGAGACTTGAGAAAGTGGGAATTATTGTAAATAAAAACACAATTCCATTTGATGAGCGCGGACCTTTTGATCCTTCTGGAATACGGATTGGTTCACCAGCCGAGACAACTCGAGGAAAAGTAGAAAAAGATTTTGTGAAGATTGCGGAGAGGATTGATGTGGCTTTGAAGGCGGAGAAGTAGTAAAAAAAGAGTAAATTCTAAAATTATATAATCTAAAAAAGTTATATAATCTAAAATATGAACAAAGGAAAATTTATTGTAATAGATGGAAATGGTGGTTGCGGAAAAAGTACAATAATTAATTTTCTAAAAGAAATTTATCCGGATTTTCATTATACTCGTGAGCCAGGAGGCTCTACTTTGAGTGAAGACATTCGTACAGTAATGATGTCTGAAAATGCCAGAGAAGCCGACGGTTATACTCAATTTGCTTTGGTTTGGGCATCGAGAAGGGATCATATTGTAAATACGATTCGACCAAATTTGGAAAAAGGAATTTCTGTGGTCAGTGATAGGTTTGATTCGACTACTTGGTCATATCAGCTTTTTGCTCAGGAGTGTAAGGATTTAGAAAAAATGGCGGTAGATGTGCGCGAACTTTTCCTCGGAGACACAAAACCAGATTTGTATATCTATCTAGATGTCGACGCAAGAGAAGGAAAGAGGAGGATAGACAATCGCGACAGAGAAAAATCCCATTTCCACGATCAACCAGTTGAATATTATGAAAAAACTCGCGCAGGATTTTTGGATTTTGCTAAAAGGTTTCCAAATGTTGTGACAGTGGATGCGAATGCTCCACTTGAGGAGGTGAAGAGGGTGGTGAAAATAGAGGTTGATAAAATTTTAAATAATTAACTAATACTATTAAAAAAGCCTTTAAAATGCTACGATTTTGCTATGGAAGATAAAATCTATTCTTATATTGTAGGAGCTTTGCGAGAGCTCGGTTTGCCAGAAGTTGATTTTTCTATTGAGCATCCGCATGTTGACCACGGTGACTATTCGTCTAATGTAGCATTGGTGCTTTCAAAAAAAGTAGGGGATTCACCTAGAAATATTGCCGATAAAATAGCCAAAGCTTTAAGTAGTGAAGATTTACTGAATATAAAAAGGATTGATATCGCTGGCCCTGGATTTTTAAATTTCTTTTTAGAAAAAGATTTTTTCATTAAAGAAGTTGAAGAAATTTTAAATAAAGGAGACGATTATGGAAAAAACGACACCCTTTCTGGAAAGAAATATATTTTTGAATACACTGATCCAAATCCTTTTAAGCAATTTCATATAGGACACCTTATGACAAATACTGTTGGAGAGTCTTTGTCGCGACTTGCAGAGTGGAGCGGAGCTGAGGTAAAGCGCGCTTGCTATCAAGGTGATGTCGGAAAGCATGTCGCCACTGCTATTTGGGGGATGATGGCGCATAAAGAAATTTTTTCGCACGATACAGACGAGCTGGAAGACAAAATAAAATTTATGGGAGATGCTTATGCGTACGGCACAAAAAGTGCAAAAGAAAATCCCGAAGTAGTCGAAGAGATAAAAGATATAAATAAAAAAGTTTTTGAAAGAAGCGATTCTGAAATAAATATTTATTATGACAAAGGAAAAGATTGGAGCTTGGAATATTTTGACGAGCAATATAAAAGACTAGGCACTCGGTTTGATTACTTTTTCTTTGAAAGCGAGTCAGGACTTTCTGGAAAAAAAGCAGTAGAAAAAGGCCTAAAGGAAGGTGTCTTTAAAAAAAGCGACGGCGCTGTAATTTTTGAAGGTGAAAAATATGGCTTACATACTCGTGTTTTTATAAACTCGCAAGGCTTGCCAACTTATGAAGCAAAAGAGCTTGGCTTGGCTCAAATGAAATACAATAAGTTTCCATACGACTCTAGTTTTGTAATTACTGCGAAAGAAATCGACGACTATTTTAAGGTTTTAAAATGTGCAATGAAATACGTCTATCCAGAATTGGCAGAAAAAACATTTCATATTTCTCATGGAATGATGAAACTTCCTTCAGGAAAAATGTCTTCGCGTACAGGAGATGTCGTGACTGCGGATGAATTTATAAAAGATTTGGAAGAAGCGATTGCAGAAAAGATAGATGACCCTGTGGCGCAAGAAATAATTGCAGTCGGTGCTTTGAAATATCAAATTTTAAAACAAGCTCCAGGAAAAGATATTATTTATGATCGCGAAAGATGGCTTTCATTTGAAGGAGATAGTGGTCCGTATTTGCAATATACTGTCACCAGAGCTTGTTCTATTTTAAATAAAGCAAAAAAGATGAACCTCGATTTGAAAATAATAAAAGATTCTTTTTCTTGGACGACTACTGATTTGGAAAAAACTCTTTATAAATTTGAGGAAATCGTCTTGCGTTCTGATGTCGACAATGCTCCACAGATTCTTGTAAATTATTTGACTGAGCTTGCGAGCGCTTTCAATTCTTTTTATGCACAAAATTATATTTTGAATGAAGAAGATAAGCTTACTCATTTTAGACTTTCGCTCACAAAAGCGACAGCTATCGTGATCGCAAACGGATTGGAGATTTTGGGAATTAAAGTTCCGGAGAGGATGTAGAAGTACTAGATGAATTTTAAATCTTGAAAAACCCCTAAATAACTGTATATTTAAGTATATTATGGAATCCCCAGAAAAAAGCAGTGTCTCAAAGACAGAAGAAAAGGTGTTGAATTTTTGGAATAAAAGCCAGACTTTCAAAAAAAGCCTTGAAAAAGAGTCTCCAAATGGAGAATATGTTTTTTATGATGGGCCTCCTTTTGCGACAGGGCTTCCACACTACGGGCACCTTTTACCAGGAACGATAAAAGACATTATTCCAAGATATCAAACAATGCGCGGAAAACATGTCACCAGGCGTTGGGGTTGGGATACTCATGGACTTCCAATTGAAAAATTAATTCAAGAAGAAAATAATCTCGCAACAAAAAAAGATATTGAAAATTTTGGTGTAGAGAAATTTAATCAAGCAGCTCGCGATAGTGTTTTTCGATATGACAAAGAGTGGAAAGAAACAATCCCTCGAACAGGGCGTTGGGTAGACATGGAAAATAATTACACTTCTATGGACTCTACTTTTACAGAATCAGTCTGGTGGGGTTTCAAAGAACTTCATAAAAAAGGTCTTGTGTATGAAAACTTTAAAGTAATGCATATTTCTCCTCCACTTGAGACTCCGCTTTCAAATTTTGAAGTAAATCAAGGATACAAAGACATCGTTGATATTTCTGTGACCGCAGAATTTGAGTTAGTAGATGAAGCAAAAACTTTTGTATTAGCGTGGACTACAACTCCTTGGACTCTTCCAGGGAACGTAGCACTTGCAGTTGGTGCAGACATTGATTATGTAGTTTTGGAAAAAGAAGATGAAGGTGATGCAGGAACTGTCAGATTTATTTTAGCCAAAGAAAAAGTTTCAGAAAATTTTGAAGAGGGAACATATAAAATAATAAAAGAAATAAAAGGAAGTGAACTAGTAGGAAAATCATACAAGCCAGTTTTTGATTATTATATAAAAGACGAGACTTTAGAAAACCGTGAAAATGGTTGGAAAATATACTCAGATGATTTTGTAGAGACAGGAGAGGGAACTGGTGTGGTGCACATTGCTCCTGCTTTTGGAGACGAAGACCTTCAGCTTGCAAAAAGAGAAAGTTTGCCATTTGTTCAGCATGTAAATATAGACGGAACAATAAAACCAGAAGTCACTGACTTTGCAGGACTTCAAGCAAAGCCAAAAGAAAATCCTCAGCAAACAGACATTGAAGTGATAAAAGTTTTGGCAGGAAAAGGAACTTTGTTTTCGAAGAAAAAAATAACTCACTCATATCCGCATTGTTGGCGTACAGATGCTCCGCTTCTAAATTACGCGATGTCTTCTTGGTTTATAAAAGTTACTGACCTTAAAGATGATTTAGTAGAAGCGAATGAAAAAGTAAATTGGGTTCCTGAACAAGTTGGAAAAGCTCGATTTGGAAATTGGCTCAAAGAAGCAAAAGACTGGTCAGTTTCTCGAAGTCGTTTCTGGGGGACTCCTATTCCTATTTGGAAATCAGAAGATGGTGAAGTGGATGTGCTCGGTTCAATTGCTGATATAAAAGAGCGCACAAAAAGCACAAATACATATCGAATAATGCGTCATGGAGAAGCCGAGAGTAATGTCGGAGGATTTGTAAGTTCTGATAATTCTGTAAAAAGTAGCCTGACAGAAAAAGGAATTTCAGATGTAAAAAATACAGCAAGCTCACTAAAGGGAAGTAAACCTGACTTTATTTTTGTATCTCCGCTCGAGCGAACACAAGAAACAGCAAAGTTAGTTAAAAAAGAGCTCGGCCTTTCTGACGAACAAATAATTACAGACGAACGCCTAAAAGAAATTCAAGTTGGTATTTTCAATGGAAAACCAAATGGTGAGTATCGAGAATTTTTCCAAAGTGTAATCGAACGATTCGAAAAAACTCCAGAAGGTGGTGAAAACCTAAACGATATGAAAAATCGTCTCGGTTCTTTTATATATGAAATCGATGAAAAATATTCTAATAAAAATATTCTTATCATCACGCACGAATATGCTATTTGGATGCTCGACGCATTGAAAGACGGAATGACAAAGAAGCAGGCGAGTGAGATAAAAAAACTTGGACAAGATTATGTTTCTCCTGGAGATGTTAAAGAATTAGAATTTTCTTATCTGCCACACAACAAAGATTACGAAATAGATTTTCACCGCCCTTACATAGACGAAGTAAAATATGAGAAAAATGGAAAAACATTTAACCGTATTTTAGATGTGTTTGATACTTGGATTGATTCTGGTTCAATGCCATTTGCAAGCAATCATTATCCATTTAAAAAAGACAGCTTTGATCCAAAGTCAGGACTATTTCATAAATCAAAAGGTTTTCCAGCAGATTTTATTGCGGAAGGTCTCGACCAGACTCGAGGTTGGTTTTATACATTGCTCGTTCTTGGAGTCGGACTTTTTGGAAAAGCTCCATTTAAAAATGTTGTGGTAAACGGATTGATTCTTGCAGAAGATGGACGAAAGATGAGTAAGAGTCTAAAAAATTATCCTCCAATAGATACTGTTCTAAATAAATACGGAGTAGATGCCATGAGGTATTTTATGATGTCTTCACCTGCAGTTAGATCAGAAGATTTAAACTTCAATGAAAAAGGAGTAGATGAGGTAATGAAAAAACTTATAAATCGTCTAGACAATGTTTGTACTTTTTATGAAATGTACGCAACTTCTGAAATTTCAGAAAATGCAAAGAGTGAAAATGTTTTGGATAAGTGGATTATCGCAAGACTTTATGAACTAGAAAATCAAATAAGCAAAGGTTTGGATAATTTTGAATTAGACAAAGCTTCTCGACCAATAATGAATTTTATAGACGACCTTTCTACTTGGTACGTGCGTCGTTCTCGAGACAGATTTAAAAATGAAGGACAAGACAAAGATCAAGCTTTGCAAACTACAAAATATATTTTGATTGAATTTTCAAAAGTTATCGCACCATTCGTACCTTTTGTGGCAGAAGATATTTATCAAAGAGTTACAGGATTAAAATACACTGATGAGAATCAAAGTGTGCATCTTTGTGATTGGCCAAAATCAAATACTCCAGATGAAAAAGCTTTGAAAGAAATGTCAGATGTGCGAGAAACTGTTTCAAAGGCATTAGAGAAAAGAGCAGAATCTGGAATGAAAGTTAGACAACCACTAGCTTCACTTACTGTATCTACACAATTTGGAGATGAATTAAATGAAGTTTTGAAAGATGAGGTGAATGTGAAAGAAATAATTTTCGATCAATCAGCAAAAGAAGTTTCCTTGGATACAAACCTAACAGAAGAATTAAAGAAAGAAGGAGCACTTCGAGATTTTGTGCGTTCTATTCAAAGTATGCGAAAAAATGCAAAGCTTGAAATGAATGACATGATAAAGCTCAAAGTTTCTCCAAACGGAAAAGATTTTGTAATGGAATTTGAAGATGAGATAAAAAATAGCGCGAATGTTAACGAAGTGGTTTTTGAGGATAATGAAGGGGAGGAGGTGAAAATATTGGATATCGTACTAAAAGTTTCTATTAATTAATATTGTAGAAATAAAAAAAAAGAGTCATTACTGTCTCTGGTCAGTCTTCGTAACTATAGCCACCTCTTGTTGCCATATTTCCAAAAAAAACAATTATGCCAGATTGAGACTTAAAAACTATTTTTCGTCTTTCATGATTATCGTCAATTCTATCCCATAAATAAATTGCTATAATATCCCCATGCACCACCTTTATACCACCGACGCCTTCGTCCTCAACACCTCCTATCTTGGCGAGGCAGATTCGTACGTCACTTTATATACAAAAGAACTCGGTCTTATCCGTGCAAAAGCTACAGGCATCAGGTATTTAAAATCAAAGCTTCGTTTTTCGGTTCAATCATATTCACATATCACGGCGGTTTTGGTGCGCGGAAAAGGAATTTGGCGCCTAACAAATGCGCATTTTATAGAACAAGCAAAGGCAGAAATGCCAGAAAAACAATTCTTAGTATTGGCGAGAGTTTTTTCACTTATAGAAAGACTTGTACAAGGAGAAGAACCAGAAGAAAAACTATACGAATCAGTCCTTCATGCATATTCATATTTAAAACAAGCTGAAATAAAAGAAGAGCAAATCATAAATATAGAATGTGTCCTTGTCTTGCGCATACTAAATCACCTTGGATACATCGGTGACACTAAAAATATTTCATTCTTTACTCTAGAAAATAAATGGGACAATGAAATAATCTCCAAGATGGAAGAAGACAGAAAAGACGTTTTGATGGAGATAAATAGGGCGCTTAGAGAAAGCCAATTATGATATAATTTCACACAATGGAACCTCAACCAAATAATTCAAAACAAAGAAGCAGAATAGATACTTTAGAGGAAAAACTTTATTCTCCAAATGTTGAATTTAATGAAAAACCCAGAAAAGAACTAAAAGAGAAACCAACTGACTTAAAAAAAGAATGGCCAGGAGGAATCAATCCTGATGAAGATGATACTGAAGAAAAAACAGGCATGAGTATTTTTACAAAAATTGCTCTATTTGCTTTTCTATTTTTCCTCGGAGCTTTGGCTTATGGAGGATATGTTTTTTATACAGGAATGCCCGATTCTAGTGGAGGAAATGTAGACATTACTGTAATTGGCCCAGTATCTGTAGGTGGTGGAGAAGAGCTTTCGCTTGATATTATTATTCAAAATAATAATCAACTCGCTCTAGATGTGGTTGATTTGATAATCGAATATCCAGACGGTACAAAAAGTATCGAAGATTTAAAGACTGACATAGGTAGAGATAGGGAGGGGCTTGGCACCATTGAGGCCGGCACAATAGTTCGCCGCACAAAAGAAGTAGTCATCTTTGGTGAAGAAGGTGATGAAAAGCAGATTGAAGTCAGGGTAGAGTATCGAACAAAAGATTCAAACGCAGTCTTTGAGAAAAAGAAAATATTTGATGTGGTATTGCAGTCATCACCAATTAGACTGATTGTAGATAGTATAAAAGAAATAAATCCTGATCAAACAATTACATTTAATATAGACGTACTGTCGAACTCTAATAAAAAATTAGAAAATATTTTATTAGAAGCAGAATATCCTTTTGGTTTTAGACTAACTGATTCAAATAGAGAAACTGCAGGAGGAAATAATACTTGGAACTTAGGCTCTATCGATCCAAAAGAAAAGAAACGCCTCACCATCACTGGGATGCTTGAAGGACAAGACCAAGAAGAACGTATCTTTAAATTCAATGCAGGAATTGCAGATCTAAAAGAACCAGATAAATTAGCGATTCTTTTCACAACAATGGTTCAGGCCGTATTTATAAAAAGACCATTCTTTGAAATTAATGTAGCATTGGACGGAGATAAGGATGCTCTAGTTGTTAGAAAAGAAGATAAAAAGATTTTAGGAATAGTCTCTTATGTAAATAATACTCCAACAAACCTAAGTGATGTAAAAGTCAAAATTAAATTAGAAGGAGAGGTACTTGATGAATCAAAGATTGAAGCAATTGGAGGATTTTATAACTCTATAGAAAACACTATTGTTTGGGACAAGAGTACTAACCCTAATTTTAATGAAGTGATAACAGGAAAAGGAGGAACACTCTCTTTCACTATTTCCTCACAAAAATTAGCTAGTCAAACAAATCTCTTTAGGAATCCAGAGATAGTACTGGATGCAGAAGTTACAGGGCGAAGAGTATCAGAAAATAATGTTCCAGAAGAAATTAAAAATAAAACAATCCGAACCATTCGTTTTGTTTCAGATGTTGATGTTGCAGGAAGTGTTCAGTATTCAGGAGGTCCATTTATAAACACTGGTCCTATTCCACCACAAGCAGAAAAGGAAACCACGTACACTATTAATTGGGAAGTCACAAACTCTTCAAATCAACTAACCAACGGAAAGATGACAGCAAAATTGCCAAATTATGTTTCTTGGAATGATAACGTCAGTCCTTCTAGCGAAAAGATATCATTTGATCCTGTTTCAAGACAAATCACATGGAACCTAGGTTCTGTGAGTGAGCATGCTGGATATACATCTCCAAAAAGAAATATTTCTTTCCAAGTCACATTACTTCCAAGTATTAGTCAGGTTGATAAAATCCCAGTACTTGTTTCAGATCCTACTTTCACCGGAATAGATACCTTTACTGACACTTCAGTATCTATTCCAATATCTTCACAGTCAGGAAATTTGAATACCGGAGGAAATGGTGACGATTCAAAAGTAAGGCCTAGTCAATAGATTTTTATTGAAAAATAACGTATATTTTAGTTTCTATGAAAGATTCAGACAAAATGGAAAAAATAGTTTCTTTAGCAAAAAGACGTGGTTTTATTTATCCTGGTTCTGAAATATACGGCGGACTTGCTGGTACTTATGATTATGGACCATTAGGAGTCTTGCTTAAAGAAAATATCAAACAACTTTGGATGAGTAAATTTGTGCATGCACGAGAAGACATGTTCGCAGTAGATGCTTCTATTATAATGAATGCTGATGTGTGGAAAGCCGTTGGACACGTCGATGGTTTCAACGACCCTCTTGTAGAAGATTTGGAAACAAAGAAAAGATATAGAGCTGACCATCTTCTGGAAGAGGCAGGAATTGACCCAACTGGTATGGATGTGTCTGCAATGAATAAAGCTATTATTGATAACGAAGTTTTGTCTCCAGATAAAAATGAGCTTGGAGAAGTGCGTCAATTTAATATGATGTTTACTACAAAAGTCGGAGCCAATGACGACGAGAGCTCTACTGTGTACCTACGTCCAGAAACAGCGCAGGGAATTTTTACAAACTTTAAAAATGTTTTAGATACTTTTCATCCAAGACTTCCTTTTGGAATAGGGCAGATTGGAAAAGCTTTTAGAAATGAAATAGCGCCGAGAGATTTTACTTTTCGTACTCGAGAATTTGAACAAATGGAAATAGAATATTTTGTTAGAGAGAGCGAATGGAAAAAACATTTTGATTTGTGGCAAGAAAGTATGTGGACTTGGATTGATGATATCGGACTTTCACGAGACAAAGTGCACGAGCTTGATGTGCCAGCAGAAGACCGAGCTCATTACTCAGACAAGACTATAGATTTTGAATATGATTTTCCTTTTGGAAAGAAAGAACTTTACGGTTTGGCTTATCGTTCTGATTTTGATTTAAAAAATCATGCAGAATCTAGCAAACAAAAGCTTGATTATTTTGATGATCAAACAGGGGAGAGATTTATCCCACATGTTATTGAGCCTACTTTTGGTTTAGATCGTACTATTTTGGCTATTTTGTCTGAGGCTTATACAGAAGATGATTTAGGAAGCGATGTTAGAACTTACCTAAAATTCAAACCCTCTGTTGCACCTATTAAGGTCGCAGTATTTCCACTTCTTAAAAACAAACCAGAGCTTGTGAAAAAAGCACGAGAAATTTATGATGAAATCCGAAAAGAAATCCCGCAAATCACTTTCGATGATAATGGAAACGTTGGAAAAAGATATCGCCGACAAGATGAAATCGGGACACCACTTTGTGTGACTATTGATTTTGAAACTCTAGAAAAAGAAGGCGAGCCACTTACCGTGCGCGACAGAGATACAGGAGAACAAGAAACTATTGAGGCAAAAGATGTTCTTTCTTATATAAAGAGCAAGTTGGCGTAGTTATTTTATGCACTTCTCACTTCTGTAATTATGAAAATCCTATCAAAACTCCCTGCGGAGCACCTCCAAACAACATCTGTGCCAAATACATAAAATCACTATAATCAAAGTTCTCTTTTAAACCCCATGTGATATTATATAACCAATGAGTAAAAAACTAGATCAGCCAGTCATATTTTCTATCACAGCAGGTTCTGTTGTAAAGATACTATTTGTTTTATTAGGAGCTTATTTTATATACCTTATTAGAGATCTAATATTGGTTATCCTAACTTCAATAGTAATTGCTTCGTCCATAGAGCCGGGAGCGCGTTTTCTGATAAAACGTCGAGTACCTAGAGTTATTGCAGTTATTCTAGTCTATTTAGTCGTGATAGTTGTTCTTATTGCGGGATTCTATCTATTTTTGCCAACTCTTATAAATGATGTTCAAGGCCTAATAAGCTCTCTACCAGACTACATAGATGCTTTTTCTTCTGAAGAGGTTGTCTTGATCCCTGGTTTTACAAACTTCATAAATACATTTGCTAATTCAGCCCCAGCA
>Ga0213866_10002538_pt1 | contig 12782 bp, 15 predicted proteins | sample PICome_11_FD_160079 | JGI IMG/M metagenome (GOLD analysis project Ga0213866, IMG submission 160079) | Coastal seawater microbial communities near Pivers Island, North Carolina, United States - PICO284 | ecosystem: Environmental > Aquatic > Marine > Coastal | place: USA: North Carolina... | reverse complement strand
CAATGAACCCGTCGGTGTCGTCCCGAATGCTAAAAATGGAAGAAGCGTTACCGCCTCCAGGGAAGTAATGTTCTCCCCAAACTTCGGCGGCCCCATCGAAAATCGAGACTCGAGACTCGAGACTCGGAAATTACTCGGTCTGTCACCACAGCAGTCGCCACAGTTATCGAGGGCAAATTTCATTGATGCTGGAAACGGAAGCGAGAGTAATTTCCCAGAAGACAGGAACACCGGCTCCCGGTGCGGTGTGTATGGTTAATCTGCCCCCAAAGGCATTGGCAAGGTTGCCATCAATTGGCTTGCTGGCATCAGGCATTGCCGGGTTAGCAAGTGGCAAGGACTGGCTGGGTGTGCTGCCGGGAGCCTGATTTGAAAAGCCGAAGAGCGACGCTCCGAGCATCTCGACCTCTACAAGTGAAATGGCTTTCTACCCCCATCCACGCTATCGGCATTGCGTTGCACATGAACATCCCAAGCGGTCACCCCAAGGTTCGAAAAGAAAACGATTGAACCGGCGACGATTTGTTTTTGAAAATTCGATTTCCTGATTAGATTGCCCGGAGCATGAAACAACAGCTCCTCAACGATCCCGTCTTTGGCATGGCCGCCGGCCAATTCGACCGGGTGGCCGATTTCCTCAATCTCGACCAATCGGTCCGGGAACGCTGCAAGTGGCCCAAGCGTATTCTCACCTTCAGCCTACCCGTTCACATGGACGATGGCCGAACCGAGGTCTTCTTCGGCTATCGCGTCCAACACCACCTTTCACGCGGCCCCGTCAAAGGCGGCCTACGCTTTCACCCCAAGGTCAACGTCGGTGAAGTTGCCGCCCTCGCGATGTGGATGAACTGGAAATGTTCCCTTATGGGCCTTCCCTATGGCGGGGGTAAAGGCGGCATTACTTGCGACCCCAGCAAACTCAGCATGACCGAGCAAGAGAGATTGACGCGTCGCTTCGCCCAGGAAATCACACCCTTCATCGGGCCGGAAATCGATGTTATGGCACCCGATGTCGGGACCAATGCCCAACACATGGCCTGGATCCTCGATACCTACTCCACACACGCCGGGCGCTTTGTTCCGGAAATCATCACCGGGAAACCGGTGGAACTTCAAGGCAGCGAGGGCCGGACCGAGGCCACCGGTCACGGCGTCGCGTTCCTGGTGACCCGCGCACTTGACAAGCTTGGCCTGCCCGTTCAGGGAGCCACCGCAATCGTTCAGGGCTACGGAAATGTCGGCTCATATGCTGTAGAAACGATGGAAGCATTCGGGATGAAAGTACGAGGAGTTTCCGATGTCTCCGGAGCGATCTGGAATGTCAATGGGATCAACTCAGACAAGCTCCGCGCGCATGTCGCCAAAACCGGCGGGGTGGCCGGCTTCAAAGAGGCCGAGCCAATTGATCCCGATGAGATGCTTCTACGCGAATGTGATGTTCTCGTCCCAGCCGCCCTGGAACGGGTCATTACCGAAAAAAATGCTCCCAACCTTCGCTGCAGAATCCTCGCCGAAGCAGCCAACGGTCCGAGCACCCAACCCGCCGATGCCATCATCGAGGAACGCGGTGACATTTTCCTAATCCCCGACGTCCTCTGCAATGCTGGCGGCGTCACGGTGAGCTACTTTGAATGGGTGCAAAACCTTCAACGCTTCAGTTGGACCAAAACCGAAGTCCTCACCAAGCTCGAAACCAAACTCAACGAAGCCTTTGAGAACCTCCTTTCTTTCTGCGACCGCAACCAATGCGGCACCCGGCTGGGAGCGCTCGCCACAGGTGTGGATGCCGTTGCGCGCGTCAAAAAAACCCGCGGCCTCTTTCCATAATTCGCCTGCGGAAACGAGACGGGCCTATCTCAGCGGCACATCACTCAAAAAAAGAACAATCCCCGCATTAATAAGATTGAATAACGGGGGGCGGTCGCCGTCAGACATTTGTCGACAAATTCCAAACCCTCATTATGCTGCTATTACTATGAAAACGGTCATTTACCTCGTTCTTCTCCTTGCCTTTCCAGCCATGGCTATCCCCGAAAAGCCCGAGAAAAGTGTGGTCTATGTTGAGGAATTCGCTCCGAAAGGAATCAAACTCAAAGTCGAGAAGCCCGGCTGGGTTTACTCCACCAATCAGGGCGGTCGCAAGCGTGGCTCGCTCAAGGTCGGCATCGACGTCGAACTCGTTTCATTTACCGAGAAAGCCTACTTTGTGCGCGGCGAACGCGACAACGGCATTGGTGTCTCTGGCTGGGTCACTCCTGCGGCCTTTTCCTCCAAAGATCCCAAGTTTATCGAGAAGCTCAAACAGGTCCACGCACGTCAACTCCTCGTTCGCGAACTCATCGAGAAAAAAGAGGTTGCGATCGGAATGACTCCCGAGGAAGTCAGCAAAATCCACAAGCACCCGACCAAAACGAAAGTCAAGCGCACTGCAAAGGGACAAACCACTGTTTGGGAATTCATCGAGTATGATACCGTCAGCCACTTCAACACCGTTCGTAACCCCTACACCGGCCAAATCTTCCGCCAGTTGACCCACACCACGAACGAGGAGAAATCCAAGACCGTTGTCGAGTTCGAGAATGGATACGCAACGTCGATCGAGATCAGCGAAAACAACGGCCCCGGAAATCCAACCATCGTGGCCGCTCCGGTTATTTTCGCCTGGTGATTTCAACTTATGGCACCTTCCAAATAATTAGCGTGACTTATATTAAAAATCAACAAAGTCTCCAGCCATGGCTGGAGACTTTGTTGATTTAAAACAACTGCGTTACTTCGCGGAAACGGTGGAAACCGGCACCATGAGCGCCGCCGCGAAACGCTGCAAGGTCAGCCAACCAGCCATGAGTTTGGCCATCAACGAACTTGAAAAGAGGCTCGGGGAACAATTGCTCATGCGGGGACGTCGTGGCGTTGTTCCCACTGATGCGGGACGTATTCTTCTTCACCACGCCGAAAAACTCTTTGCAGAAGAAGCCAAACTCAGGCAGCAATTTGATGACCGTAGTGAACTCCGCTCCGGCAAGGTCGCCTTTGGCCTCATCCCGACCCTTGCTCCCTACCTTCTGCCCTTGCTGCTGGGAGAATTTCGAGGACGCCATCCCGGCATCGAAATCGAAGTTGGCGAAAACCGCACTCCGAATCTCATCCGTCGCATCGCCGATGGCGAAATCGAGTTCGCCATTCTTAGCGACGTCACGACCGAAGACCACAGACGCTTCGGCCTTCAGACAAAGCTCCTCTTTGAGGAACCCCTCCTCCTCGCGCTGCCGATTCCCCACGAATGGGCTCACCGCGAAAAGGATCCGGAACCCTCGGAGCTCAAGGCCCAGGACCTTATCCAACTCTCCGACGGCCACTGCCTCCGCGACCAAACCCTGAAAGCCTGTCAGCTCGATCAATCCGAGCAAGGCCTCCAATGCGACCAACTTGAGACCGCCCTCGCCATGGTCTCCGCAAATCTCGGTATGGCAGTCGTTCCAAAACTGGCCATTCGCAACAGCATGCCCGACAAAGTAGTCGTACGATCCTTTAGGAACCCTGTTCCCACGAGGAAGATTTACCTTCTCAAAAAGAAAGGCGCCAAGCTCTCCAAACCAGCAGATCAACTCGCCAGAATTCTTATCTCAGACGCGTGGAAGAGCTGAAACCGGGATCTCATCTTGGGCTCATCCTTCAGCTTGGAGGCCGTCTGTATGCGTTCCCCCCCTGCTTTCACGGCCTGTGAACCGCTCCGGCATAACAATCACTACCCAACTGGCCATTCGCTATAGCACTCCCGCTTAAATATTCGAACCTCCCTTTCGATTGCCTCTGAAATCGTCATAATTTCACTCGAGAGCCCAACGGATTATTTCACACAATCTTCTCCTCTCCTTCATTCTCTCTACATACACTCGGGCCACTTTTGTGCCCGAAATGAAGACCATCCCTACTCCACGCTACGACATCCTCATCGCGAAACACACCGGTATGTGCTTCGGAGTTCGACAGGCTATTGAAACCACTGATGCCGTTCTTAAAAATGAGTCCGCAACCGTTCTCGGACAACTGGCCCACAACCCCACCGTCGAATCACGTCTCGCTTCCCGAGGTGCCCGCTCCGCTCCCCTCGAGCAATCACAAGCTCCAACCAAACGCGTCATCATCACCGCACACGGTGCTGCTGATCGCGACCGCAGGCGTTGGGCAAACGCCGGTTACCAGGTCACTGACACCACCTGCCCATTGGTCAAGGTCGCTCACGCCAAACTTACCAAGGCCGTGGCGGATGGATTACAACCGGTCATCATCGGCAAGGAAGGACACGTCGAGGTCCGCGGTCTTCAGGGTGATTTTCCAAACGCCCGCATCATCCTCTCTCCCGATGACATCGCAGCCATTCCAGACGTCAAACGCATTGGTATTATCTCACAAACCACCCAGCCCATCGACCGGGTTCGCGCACTTGTGAACGAGGTCCGTAAACAGCGTCCCGACGTGGAAGTCGTCTACTTCGATACCGTCTGCCATCCCACCAAGGATCGACAAACCGCGCTACACGAACTCTGCCAGCAGGCTGAACTCGTTCTTGCGATTGGAGGAAAAAATTCCAATAACACCGCACAACTCGCCCGCACTGCCCGCAAATTGGCTTGTCAAGCCCATCACATCGAAGGACCAAACGACATCCAACCAGAATGGCTCGATAGTATCCGCAAAGTAGGACTCACCGCCGGAACCTCAACTCTCGATGAAAGCCTGGAGGCCGTGGTTCAACATCTTCAAGATCTCGCAAGCTCCCGAACTACTCTCACCAAACAACTCTCCCAAATCGCCTCCTGATCAGTGCAACGCAACTCTCACGCGCAGGAAATTCCTAGAGGCACTCAGCGGCAGCTCAACGGTCCCGATTTGAAAAAGAATACCATCGCGCACTTCGATTCCGGCCGGGGTCCGCGGCGATCCCGATCGCAGTCGTGTCCCCGAAATTGGTGATATTAACATTTTGAAACACCGTTCCCGGCGCGAGCCCTATTTCGGTAACCAGCCCAATCGTTCCTTCGTTTCGGAAAGTGAAAATGCTAAAAGTCACTCCTCTGACATCGCTGAGTGCCTGCCTAGGTCATCACCAAGGGGCCGGGCCCGGCAATTACTCCGGCCGATTCCAGCAAGAGGGTGCTCGCCCGCAGGGTATTCGTTTGATTGAAGATCAGACTTCCGCTCTTGATCTCAGGCGCCGAAATGGTACAGCACGCCCTCCACTGACTTTGGCTCCGTTGGCCAAGACGCGCCCCCTCCGTAATCGAATCCGGAACGACATTAGGGGTTCAATTTATCGAGCCCTCCAAATTGCGTTCAATTCGCCCACATAAGACCTGAATTCCTAACCATAGGCCGGAGCCATGAGGAGAAGGCAGCTTAGACTAAAACGAGACAAAAACAGATTCGTGCCTCAAGGCTAACAGATCATTGTCAGAAATTGAAGCACGTTCTGCGTGCGTTTTGTCACTCCAACGGGATCAGCTCACTGATAGTCCAGCCCCGCTCCTCGTCTGCAATCCAGTCATCGTAATCAATGTAGCCCCGCTCGGGAAATCCCAATCCAGCATTCCAGTCGACATCGATCAGGTGGGCATTCTGTTCAATCGCGGACCCAACGATCGCAAACCAATCTTCGATCGTAACAGAAGCAGGTACAGAGCCGAACATCGGATCCACAATCGTCTCCACCTTCGTGACCACTCCGTCCACCACGGTGTAACGGGCCGAATAGCCGATTATTCCCGACCACGATTGCACCACGTAGGTATAGCTGGACACTCCGGCTTCGTTCCATTGGGCCAGCGCCGCCAAATACTCTTGAGACAATTCCTCGTGCCGGAAAACCTTCTTGGCCCGAAAAAACACCTTGTCGAGATTTCCACCCTGTAAGGAACTGCGGTCAATCTGCACTCCAAAGCCCAAAATACCCAGACCACTTTCAAAAGGAACCAGATCGGTCCAGCTTTCACCATTACTCGATTGCTGCAACATCCAGCTTTCACTTCGATCAAACGAGTTCAGCTGGAAAGCGAGGGAATCGCCTTTCATTGTGAACTCAAGCGGAGGAACTTCCTGGCTGCGTAAAAAAAGGGTCAGACCGAACACTATGAGTCCTGCCATGGAAAATGATGTCCTTTTCGTCACGGGTAGAGTTTGAGAAGCTCGCAGTCAATTGCGAGAATTTTCTGGTAGGCCGCCACATCGGATTCATCTTTCCCACAACCATGCGCAGTCCCCCTCTTTCCGTCGATCCCCTGCGTTCTTCGCCCTATTGGGAGCGCCTGAAAGACTTCGCCTTCTTTATTCTCATCCTTTGGATCATCGAGGCTGTCGATCAATTCCTCCTCGGAAGCACCCTCGAGAATCATGGCATCCATCCACGCAGCTTCTCCCACCTCGAAGGCTTCCTCTTCGCTCCGTTTCTCCACGCAGGCTGGGCGCACCTCTTCGGCAACTCAGCTTCACTACTCGTTCTTGGAGCGGCTATTCTGGCCTTTGGTTGGCGCGATCTCGCCACTGTTTCAATCGCCGCGACGATCGGCGGAGGACTCGTCGCCTGGACCATCGGAACCGGCGGAAGCAATCACATCGGAGCAAGCTCGCTGGTCTTTGGCTACCTCGCCTTTCTTCTCGCGCTTGGATTTTATCGACGAACCCCGGCGACCATTCTCTTCTCCCTACTCGTCATCTTTTTTTATGGCGGAGCTTTCTTTGGCATCTTGCCCGGGAAGGAAGGTATCAGCTGGGAGAGCCACCTCGGGGGCGCGATTGGCGGATTTCTGGTCGCGCGCAGCAAGAGAAAGAAATTAGCTTCCCATTCGGATTTCGCCGCCCGATGACTCGCGCGTGTTCTTCTTCAAGAGTCCGCTTCTCCCAGCTCTGGTTTGTGCACTGCTCTGGGGAAGCGCCTTTCCCGCAATCAAGACAGTTTACCAGCATTGGGAGGTGCAGGGAATACAAAGATCACTCCCCATCATTTTTCTCTTTGCCGGTGTGCGATTCTGCCTCTCTGGAGCCGGACTCCTTGTTCTGGGCTGCGGGTTAAGAAACGAACTTCGCGACACCTCGTGGAAGCTCATTGCCGCCCTGGCCCTTGCCCAAACCTTCATCCAATACGTTTTCTTTTACCAGGCGGTCTCTGTATCCAGTGCCAGTCTCGCCGCGCTTCTCGTCGCAACCGGCAGCTTTTGGTGGATGATTCTGGCTCCATTGATTCAAAAAACCCCTTGGCCCACTGCGGTGCAGTGGTTCGGTCTTGCTCTGGGAGGCCTGGGCGTGGTACTGGCCATCTACAAACCCGGAGCAGGAGCAGGGAATCCTATCCTCGGAGCCCTCTTCATGCTTACGGCAACCGGGAGCGGAGCTGCCGCCCTCATTATTTTCTCCAAACTCAAACCCACGATGTCGGCCATCAACGCGACCGGACTCTCACTCCTTCTCGGTGGCATCGGACTCCTTCTGATCGGCGGAAAAGCAGTCCCGGGGATTGGCGGGATGTTTGACCTACCGGTCATCATGGCGACCTTCTGGCTCGCCTTTGTCTCTGCAGCCGCCTTCAGCATCTGGAATCACCTTTCCACCATCTTTCCCGTGACCCTCCTCGCGAGCTACCGGTTTTTGATTCCGGTCTGTGGCGTTCTCGAAGCACTCGTTCTCCTCAAAACTGAGTCCCCCGGATGGGGCCTCATCGTGGGTGGCGGCCTCGTGATCACCAGCATGATCCTGGCCAAGCGAACAAGCAACAACCGGATGAATTGAACTTCGCAAGCGCCGTATCATCCGCTATACCGACCCGAATGAGAGTTATCCTTTTTCTCTTCACAATCCTCTCCCTGCCTCTGGCCGCCGAATTACCAAATTCCGTTTATCTCAAGTTACAACAAGCGGCACCCGAGGCCCTCGAAATCCGGGTCGATAAAACAAAGCGGGGCACTTGGATTTTTCCCGGCGAAGTCATCACGGCCACCGTCATGAAGGTCTTCAAAACCACCATCAAGGTCAAAGTGGGTGATGAAATCAAGATTCGCTACCGTCACATCAAACTCCGCGGTGCCGTCGGCCCCTCGCCCATTCCCCGTCTCACCAAAAAGAAAATCTATCCGGCCTTCCTGAAGAAATCCGACAACGGACACTTTGAACCAGCCGCCTGTGGCATGAGCTTTCACAAAATTGACCCAAAACTCTAGTATTCCAGCTGGTCACCTCGGCTCAAATCCCTCATCAATATCACCCATGAAATTAGCAACCCGCCTTCTCGCCATTTTCTCGCTCTTCGTTTCACTGGCCTCCGCCGACGAATCCGAGTTCCGCACAGCCACCATCGATCTCGGTATCGTTGTGAGTGACCTCGACAAATCAATTAAGTTTTACACCGAAGCCGTGGGCTTCATCTCGACTGGAGAATTCACCGCCGGAAAGGAAATGACCAGGAAATCTGGCCTGAGCGCCGGCGAGGAAATTGTCATCAAAAAGCTCGCCCTCGGCAAAGGCCCGGGTGCCACCACCATCAAGCTCATGCAGTCCAAAATGGACAAAAGTAAAAAGAGCGACCAGACCTACATCACGAGCAGCCTCGGCTTCAGCTACCTCACCATCCACGTGAACAGCACCAAAACCGCTCTTGAACGCCTCAAAAAGGCCGGAGTTGAAGTCCTCGCCAAAGGGCCCGCCCTCGTGCCCGGAGGCAAAGTCGCCCTCACGGTGGTCAAAGACCCCGATGGCAACTTTGTCGAGCTCGTTGGGCCCGCTGACCACCAGTAGAAACTTTGGAACGATCCAAACCGCAAGCTCCCCTCACGGAGCGAGCGGTTTTTTTATGGCAATCAACGACTTTGTCTTGGGTTTCGCAGTTGAGATCTCTATTTAATTGAGTATGCGTGTGGCTCTTTTCTTTCTGGTACTTCTAGGCATGACCTCGTGGGGCGCCCAAAAGCCCAACATTGTCGTGATTGTCGCCGATGACCTCGGATACGGGGATCTTTCTTGTTACGGAGCCAAGGACCTGAAGAGCCCGCATCTCGATTCCCTGATGGCGAGCGGCCTTCGCTTCACCAACTTCTACGCCAACTGTCCGGTTTGCTCGCCCACCCGCGCCGCTCTTCTTTCCGGAAAATACCAGGAACTTGTCGGAGTTCCCGGCGTGATCCGCACCCACCCTGAAAACAACTGGGGCCACCTCTCCCCATCCGCAACCCTCCTGCCGCAAGCTCTTAAAAAAGAAGGCTACCGAACCGCCGCGATTGGAAAGTGGCATCTCGGACTCGACGAGAAAGCTCATCCCAATACCAGAGGCTTCGATCACTTCCACGGCTTTCTCGGTGATATGATGGACGACTATTACAAGCACCGCCGCCACGGACAACATTACATGCGCCTCAACCAAGAGAAAGTCGACCCCGAAGGTCACGCCACCGATGTCTTCACCAACTGGACCATCGATTACCTTGCATCCGAGGCAAAACAGAACTCTGAGAAGCCCTTCTTCCTCTACCTTGCCTACAATGCGCCTCACACGCCCATTCAGCCACCCAAGGATTGGCTCGAGAAAGTGAAGGCACGCGAAGAGGGAATCGATGAAAAGCGAGCCCGACTCGTTGCACTCATCGAGCACATGGACGATGGCATCGGCAAGGTCATCGCCTCCCTGAAAGAGAACGGCCAATGGGAAAACACCCTCCTCTTCTTTGTCTCCGACAATGGAGGGCAAACCAATGTGGGAGGAAACTGTGGAAACCTGCGTGGAGGAAAACAGGACATGTATGAAGGCGGAATCCGCGTCCCTGCCTGCGCGGTCTGGCCAGGAATCATCAAGCCTGCCTCGACCGGATTCACAGCCGTGACCATGGATATTTTCTCCACTGCCGTGGAAGCCGCCGGAGGAAAAAACCCCGAAGGCCTCGACGGACAATCCTTTCTCCCTTTGCTCAAGACCGGAATGCAAGTAGCCAGGGAACGTGATCTCTTCTTCACCCGCCGCGAGGGGAACCTCCGCTACATGGGCGAAGTCTCGTGGGCCATGAAACGCGGAAATTGGAAATTGGTGAAGAACTCACCCATGGGCCCTTGGGAACTTTTTGATCTGGAGAAAGATCCCCTCGAGACCACCGACCTCTCCGAGCGCCAGGCTCCGGTTTTCCGCGACCTCGCCACCGCCATGCGCGCGCACATCCAGCGCGGCGGAGCAATTCCCTGGCAAAAACCAGATTAACAAGATCTTCAGCTCCCGGAGATTGGCGGATGGTTCCCAAAGGAAAAAGGTAATCCCCTGCTCAGAAAATCCGAAATTCAATCCTCCGGTCAATCGCCCAAACGCGCTTCAGCGGCACGGAGAAAGCAAAGCCTCCTCACCAGAGGCTCTTAAAGCACCCCAAATTAGGCTAATACCAATTAAATAGTTATTATTGCTACGGTGTCTTCCCGGTATTGGAAGACCTCGGAAACAGATCGATGTGATGGGTGAGGGGCCGGAACTCCTTTGCTCTTGAAAAAAGAGAACCCAGGCTAGAGACGTGAACGCATGCTCACCATCAAACGTGTTCTTGAAGAAGTCCCCAATCAGAGCGTAGCTGATGATTTGGGAAGAAGTCTCGGTCCAGGGAAAGTTGTCACTCCGTCAACCGTTGGATTTCCCGGTGCTGCTCCTGCAAGCCAATAAGCTGATTGGACTGCGCCTGTCCCAAAGGTCGCCAGGGTGAGGCCATCGCAGAGGTTTACACCTATGATGGCCGCACCATTGAAGCTACCATCAGCGGAATTAAAGAAATCGTAAGAATCGGGAAACGCTCCGGTCACAAGGGTTCCGACCGAGGTGACCGTTGGTTCCCATGCCAGCAGTCGGAGGCCCATTTGTGGCTGACCCGGTGCGCCAACCAAGTCGGTCTCCAGCATCGCGAGAGACATAGCTCGTAGGGGAAATCACTGGAATGGTTAGGGTATTGTATCCTTGGGCATTCCCGCCTCCATACGCAGCGCTTGAAAGATTACGCGCAATAATCACCACCTCCGCTGGACTATTGCCAGCAATCTTCCCCATTTCATTCAAGGCATCTTGAGTCGTGTTCGCAATGTAATTTGCGTTATTGCCATGCCAAATCTTGGTGACATTTGCGAATGCACCCTGAATCCAGGTTTCAAGCTCGGTACCGGCAAGTTCGGTGTCTGACAACATGACGACAACTCCTGAAGCGCTTTTCCCAACGAGAACGGAAGTCAGAAGAGGAAACATCCGTCAGTCTGTGTGGACTGACCTACTTACAATATTCAAGGAAATAATCGTCCCATTAAATTTATCTGATCTAGGATACAGAATCAAGTAGAGAGCATCAAGGTCGTTCCCAGACTGCAAAGAACTTCAAATGATTCACCCGGATAAATAGAGAAAATCACGATCATTGAGTTCTAAATGCTATTTTTGTAACATTTTGATTGCCTCCCGGGGTCTTAAATGCTGTTTTAACAGCATTATGAAATTACTAATTATCACCTCCTTCGTCGCAATCCTATTCTCCTCGTGCTCATCATCCTTTTCACCCTCGGCCGCGATGGCGCCAACTACATCTCCCTCCTCGCGTCAAATTCAACGATCTGGGACCATGACCATGAAATCCCGCTCCCTCAAATCCAGCTCGCAAAAATCAGTGGCGCTCGTTACCCGTCACCGAGCGATCATAACCTCCTCCAGCCTGACCGACGATCGCTACCAAGCTACCATTCGCGTTCCCGCAAGCAACCTCCCCTCCCTCATGCAATCGCTCGAGTCAATCGGAAAAGTCACCTCTTCCCGTGTCAGTATGGATGATGTCACAGCCGCTTATCGCGACCTTGAAGCCGCCCTCGAAAACAAACGCGCCCTCCGCGACCGCCTCCGCGCGCTTCTCTCCCGGGCCAGCAAGGTGGAGGACATTCTCAAAATCGAAAAAGAACTGAGCCGAGTTCAGACCGATCTCGATCAAATGGAGGCCCGTATGAAATCGATGCGCTCCAAAGTTACTCAATCCACTCTGAATCTCTCCATCAAACGGCAACGCCTTCCAGGTCCACTAGGAATGGTCAGCAAAAGCGGAGGATGGATTTACGATAAATTGAACTACCTCAATTAAATCACGGACGCAAATCAGCCCATCATTGCCAGCATTGAAGTCTTTATCCAAAGCCCTTCAGAGCAGCGGTATCGTTTGATTTGCTATACAGCGGGAGCCCTTCGATTCCAAAAGATCGGGGATCAGATCAGAAAAGCCGGGATCAACCTCAGCCGCCCACGTCTCATGGCACAAATTCCACCTCGCCCCAGCGCAAGGGCAGGTGCATGTTCACCGCTCCCTGCGGACTCCAAACCCAGTTATTCTCGGGGTGCTCCTGCTCCTCAGGATTCAAGCTTTCGGCCAGTGGCGTACCATGCGGGGGAATCCGGACATATTTTCCATCCACTACTTCGTGCTGCCATTGCACGCGTGAAAAATTCACCTTCCAAATATCACCCGCTTTCGGAGGCGCACCATCCTTGTGATACTCGGCTAAATCCTTCCAAGGAAAAGCCACCTCCACCGACCACCCTTCATCTTCGTCGGTCGGATCATTCAGTGAACCTCTTACTTTTACTGCATATTTTAATCCAGGGAGATTACACCCTAAAATGGGCACTCCGCCTTCTCCGTATGGCTTTGGCAGGCTCAGCTCCCAAATCGTCCCCAGAGCGTTGATCTCAAACTCGTAATAATTCAACCCGTCACAGTCGGGGTCGATGAAAACCTCGAAGTCGT
>Ga0213866_10002537_pt1 | contig 12785 bp, 14 predicted proteins | sample PICome_11_FD_160079 | JGI IMG/M metagenome (GOLD analysis project Ga0213866, IMG submission 160079) | Coastal seawater microbial communities near Pivers Island, North Carolina, United States - PICO284 | ecosystem: Environmental > Aquatic > Marine > Coastal | place: USA: North Carolina... | reverse complement strand
GAAATAATGAAAATAATTACCTGTTTGGTAATGAAGGCAATGATGTGCTTATCGGCCTTCAAGGTAGTGATTATTTAGACGGTGGTAACGGAGAAGATGTTTTATTAGGTGGCTTAGGCAATGACTATCTGGCAGGTAGAGACGGCAGCGATATAATTCTAGGTGGGTTTGGAGCCGATGTCATTTTAGGTGGTGATGATTCTGATAATCTCAGTGGTGGATTTGGCAATGATAGGTTCGTATATTCAAATTTAGGTGAGTCTATTGCAACAGGAAGAGACGTTATAACGGACTTTATGCAAGGTTCTGATGTCTTGGATTTTGTGTCTCTGGCATTTTTTGGCATAAATGCTTTTGCCGATGTTGCTGTTACAAATGATGGAGTAAATACCTTTGTTTCAGATAATAATAGTGATTTTGAAATTGAGCTATCCGGTGTTATAGCACTTAATGATAGTGACTTTAGTTGGGGGTGAGTTATAAAGTTTTGAAAATTTTATAGAGTATATAGTTGTTTTGTGCTACATTGACGTAAGGATAACTACACAAGTAAGAAAAATATGTCGTTAGAAATAAGAAAGGCAACAGATGAGGACTTTGACTCCATCTGGGAGATATTCCATCACATTGCCCAAATTGGTGAAAGCTATATATACCCGGCTGATACAACCTATAAAGAAGCTTATAAGATATGGATGGTGGACACAACGCCATATGTAGCTGTTTTAGATGGTGAAATTGTCGGTACTTACCTTATCAGGCAAAATAAAGTAGGGCGTGGCTCACATGTTTGTAATGCAGCTTATATGGTGCATCATGACTATCGTAAGCAAAAGATAGGGCAAGCAATGTGCGAGGATTCCCTGGTCGAAGCGAAGAAGCAAGGTTATCAGGCCATGCAGTTTAATATAGTAGTAAGTACTAATCATAAAGCGGTGGCATTATGGATGAAAATGGGCTTTGAAGTAGTGGGAACTATTCCAAAGGCATTTGACCATGAAAAACTAGGGCTGGTAGATGCTTATATTATGCATCGTTTCTTGTAGTTCCGTGGTGAGTATTTAAGTCGATTTGTGAATTATATTTTCCTAAATTGTTGACTATCAATATAGTTATCATTAAACACTAGCAGCTTAATATCTAATGAGTTGGGTCTAATGATAAAGAAAATAATTGCTGTTCTTATAGTTGTTCTGGCAACCGCCACATGGAGCGCTTGTGAATATCCTGAAAAAATTGAACCAATTCAAGAAAAAGACGTTAATTATAGATGTATGGGTGTAGTTTTAGCAGTTAATGAGGCGGAGCATTATAGAGCAATTGCCGATGATAGCTCAAGCCAGTTGGCCTTTTTTGCCCCAATGTGTAAGGTTGCTAATTATAAATCAAGATTAGAGGCTATTAACGCTACGAATGCCCGCATAGATTATTTGTCTCATATGTATGACTTGATGGACTGTGCCGGCACGAAACCTACTATAATTCCTATGCAGATGAATCCTACATATCCTTAGGAATTTCAATATTAATAAAAGATTTTAGTGGATTTTCATTATAGCTCCGTTGCAAAACTAATTTAGGGGGGGCTAATATGATTTGTAGTTTTGCAACGGTGCCTTAGTTTGGTTGAAATTGATATCTATATATCTACAATTCCTAAAGTCCATTTATGTAAATATCTAGTCATCTTATATTTAAATAATAAGGTTTGAATATGAAACAAATGTTACATAATAGTACAAAACCCTATAATAATTAAATTTTATGTAAAAAACACTACAGATATGTAGCGTTTTGGTGAGTAAGGGGGTGATAGTATATAAATTCCAATGGTTTATATGGTCGTTATTTGGTTGCGTCTGGAAATTGTTTTCCAGGCAGTTTAGGGACAAGATTTTCTATTTTATCCATATTATATTCTTTATTTATATCAAAGTTCTTTATCGATTCATCGATATCTTTTAGTGGTTCAATATCAGTAAAGTACATAACCGATATTAATAATATTAGTAATATCACAAAAGATACGATTCGATAAACTATCATAAGAGCAAGGGACCTAAGGAAAGAGATACCCGTTAAGAATAAGAAAATTGTCAATGCTTCAAAAAATAAATAGACGAAAAAATTAAAGTGATAGTTATATTCGTATCCTTCAAAAAATTTATTTATACCTAAAATTAAAACAACAATCATTATAGGCGGAATGACGAATACGAAGAAGCATGTGCGTAACGAAATATGGCGTATATGTAGCATACGACCAGATAGCCGGAAAAATATTACGTAGAATAAATAGTATAATAAAACTATAAAAAAGTGGTTCATGACCGTGCAAATAAATATCTGTATTATAAAAGTTTATAGACTTTTTTGGTGCTTGGCAATCGTTTTGTAAACTATTCTCACAACATGAAGCGTGGTCTAGGCTATCAATAATGGCAAAGTAACTAAAAATTTAATTTTTTAGTAACAAATGTTACCCATTGTTTTTTAATAAAAATACAACCCTTTTTCATAAATAAACCATAAATTATTAACAAAAGGTTAACAAATATGCTTGCAAGAAGGCTTGTGTTGTGTTACTTTCTTGTCAAATTTTACAACTTTATTAAGTAATTTAACTAAAAATTAACCTATGAAATTGACAACATTGATCGCAATAATTCTTATTCCACAGCTTTCTTTCGGTATGAACCATGAAGGTAGGTTGGACGGGGGGCGTCAAAGAGATGGAGCAAAAGATTTCGAAAGAGAAACCCGATTACAAAGGGATATTCAAGGACGTAAGCTTATTATTTCTCCAAACTCTGAGATTGAAGAAAGATCACTTCAACTAGATATCGCACCTTGGAGCACTGTCATTTTAAATGTCAGGCAAAAGGATAAGGGGGTTCAAACTACAAGAACACCATTTTATCGGAACGTTGAATTACCAAACTAGTCGATTTCATAAAGAGGCATTATACATATATGAGAAAATTATTTACTAGCATTTTATATTTATCATTATTTTCACTAAGCGGATGCAGCAGTTTTTTTGGGAACTACTGGACCAAGACAGACAATTACGCAAAACCTATAGGGCATAGTGTTGTTACAGACAACTCAACCATGTATAGCGACACTTTGAAGTGTCTGGCATATCAGATGGAAGAAAAAGGTATAAGACCAGATACAATGACCATTGGTAAGGTTTTGGACTATACAGGTAAGGACGACCTTGAAACCGGACGCAGACTTACACAAGGGGCCACATTAATGGTTATCTCAGCATTAGCAAAGGCTGGTGTGCCGCAAGTAGAGCGCTTTGACACTTCGGTAAATGAGTTCGAACTTAAAATGAAAGATAACAAGCTTATAAAGAATAGCATAAAAGGTGATAAGCGAGCTTATCAACCGATTATAGCAGGTTCACTTGTGGGAAGTAAATATACGATAATGGGTGGTATAACTGAGCTTAACTATAATATACGCTCAAATGATGTTAATGCACTATTTGACTTCGCGTCAGGCGGGTTGCGCTATTACGTAATGAATGTAGCGATGGACTTCCGTTTGGTTGAGACCGATACATTAAAAATAATATCTACAGTTAGCTATCAAAAACAAATTATTGGCCGTGAGGTACAAGCAGGTGTCTTCGAGTTCTTCGATGACAAACTATTAGACATTGGTGTGGGCGAACGTTCACTAGAGCCAATGCAGCTTGCTATAAGGTCAATATCAGAGCTTGCGGTCTTTGACTTAGTCAATGACCTCTATCAAATTCCCAGGGAATACTGTGTTAACTTAACAGTTCCCAAGGAATAATTAACTTTTAATCAACTAAGGAGTAAATAATGAAAAAAGTTAAAAGAACTAACCTTCTTACAACGACAGCTGCTGTTGTAACGATGTTTGTTTCAGGTGCATCTTATGCATGTAACCCAGGTGAAGTATGTGGTCTTAATCTTGAAATTAATGACGATAAAGTTGTTAACATCGAAGGTTTAGGTGGCGTTGATATCTCTGGTATAACTGTTGTAGGTGATACTGAAGTAACTGTTGACGTTCCTGCAAGTGTACAGAACGTTGTTGAATTCAGCCAAACTAATGTTGGTAATGTTTCATCAAACCTTGACTATAAAGGTCAATGGATCGCTGGTGATTTCACATCTCAAATCGCATCTATCGCAAATAGTGCTGATATAGAGTTAGATGGTGATAGTGCTGTTGAAGCTGGTCAGGATAACTCAGGTGACGTTACTGCATTTGGTGACTATGAGCTTAACCACCTAGTTGAAATCGATAACATTGAGATCGATGTTACTGCTGTTGCAAACAACGCTAACATCAATGATGGTAACGGAAACTCAATTCTTGATATATCTCAAAACAACACTGGTGAAGTAGTTACAGCATCTCTTGACGCTGTATTTAATGGTCAAAGAGCTCTTACAGAAGCTGAAATTGACATTAATGTTTCTGCTATCGGTAACAACGTAAGCGCTGCTGACGGTTTTATCGTATCTTCAATTTCACAGCATAACTGTGCTGATATTGAAGCTGTTGCTAACGTTGAAGTTAACGGCATGAGAGATCCAATCAATGTTACTGCTGTAGGTAACAACCTTCAGATTTCTCGTATCAATGTTAATAACTAATAACTAATGATACTCGGTTGAGGTGGGGCAGTTGCCCTACCTTCATCGGCTAACAATTTTTTTTATGGGGTTTATGACTATATTTCGTTTACTAATTATTATGCTACTTGTTCCATCGGGCAATCTGTACGCTATGGATTTTGAGCTTGACCGCGGTATTGGTTTTTCCAAAGGACGTGACGTTGAGGACTGGGTGGAAGCTAAGAGTATTAGTAATTCAAATTTTAGCCGTAATTCAAACCTTAACAGAATACATTCTCTTGGGTCGTCAAGCCTTGCATCAAGTTTTGGTAACTCTATCGTGATACAAACGCAACCTGGAAGCCATGTTGTAGTTAACGCATCACAAATAAATCACGGAAACCAAAATGCAGAAGTAAATCTTAAAAGTCTGGGAGAGCCTCAATATAAAAATGTTGAAGAGCCTACTGAATACGACTTGGACAGGAATCTTCAATTTGCCAAGTAATTCATTATAATTAGTTACTTATAGAATAATCTATTTACATTTTCTTTCAATTTTTTTAACACAATATTCTTCCAGCGCTAGTTGTTTAGAAGAATTAATTTCAAGCTTCCCTCTTTTGAATTTTATATTAACAATGTTGTTACAACGTGGGTAGGCGTTGCCTATATTGCCACCAGGGGATCTGAAATGAAGGCACCACATATCTTTGTTCAGGTGCGCCATATTTTGTCTTATGCCTCGATTAACCTTTTTCTTATCGTTTTTACTTATTGTGTAAGTGCCATCAATATTCATGCCAGCAGTGGCATTCGTTGTAATAAGCAATGATGACGTAATAGTGACTATAGCCAATAGGCATAGTGAATGCTTCATTAAATGTAACTCCAATTCCATTAGTTCTATATTAACTATAGCGCATGAATGTGAAAAAAAAGGTTACATTTTTAAATGTTTTTGTATCGTTTATATTTGCATAGCCATTGCTAATTATCTATTTATGCTATTTTAAGCACTGCGATAAAGCTTGGTCATTACGAATTCTTTGTGACCTAAAGATTCCGCGGAAGTAAGTCTGCCGTTAGACGTACGTATAGCCATATCAATAATAGCGTCACCTGCTTGGTCAAGGTTCATCTCACGGCGAAGGATACCTGAAACGTCAACATCAACATGCTCGCCCATGGTTCTCACGGTTCTAGGGTTAGCGGTTATCTTAATTACAGGCATTATCGGGTTGCCGATAATATTACCTTGTCCTGTTGGGAATAAGTGAACTACATAGCCTGCCGCTGCTTGTAATGTGCAGCACTCGGCTGCGGCTGAAGATGTATCCATGAAATAAAGACCCGCACCTTTAGTAGGAGTCTCCGCAGGTTTTAGTACTTCAACGAATTTTGCTTCTTTTCCGATTTTTTGTAAGTTACCGAAAGCCTTTTCTTCAATTGTAGTCAATCCACCAGCTATATTACCTTTTGTTGGTTGGCTGTCTGCAAGGTCGGATGTTTTATGTGGCTCAATAACCTCATCCATATAAGCTTGCCATGTGTTTAAGAATTTTTCAGATACATTATCGTTAACCGCTCTGGTAGCACAAATTTTTTCGGCTCCAGTAAGCTCAGATGTTTCACCAAAACAAAGATTAGCACCTTTTGCGTATAATTTGTCTGTGAAGTTTCCAACGGCAGGGTTTGAAGCAAGTCCTGAAGTGGTATCAGATTCACCGCATTTCATTGCTACCCAAAGCTCGTTAATATCACATTCTTCACGCTGTTTTTCACTAGCCCATTGCACATATTCCTGAGCTTTACGCGATGCAGATGCAATTGTGCTTATATCACCATTTTGTGCAATAGAAAAACCTTCTACAGGTTTGCCGCTTTCTTTTATTCCTTCAACAACTTTTGACGTCCAGCCCGGCTCAATACCGATAACCACTACTGCTGCAACGTTAGGATTGCAGCCTGTACCTATCAATGTACGAAAATGCAGGTCAAGATCTTCACCAAATTGCAAACGCCCGTAATGATGCGGAAGTGCTATACAGCCCTGAATATTATTTGCTACAGCTTCACAAGCTGCATTTGAAAGGTCGTCCAATGGTAATAGAACAACATAGTTACGAACGCCTACACGGTTGTTTTCGCGACGATAGCCTAAGAAAGTTTGATTGCTCATTTTACCACCTTTTAGTTTTTACGTTATGTACATGTGCGTGCGAACCCTTGTTTATGTTCGCTACGGCCTTACCGATATCATTATTATATTTGATGATCGTATCACCACTTTGAATATCACTTAGCGCTATTTTATGACCCAATGGAATTGCATCGATTGACTTTATCGTGACAGTTTCATCAGTATCCATTATCCAGCCAGTTAACTCCTGATTGGCTTCAATACCTTCAACAACGATAACACCAACTGAATCTTCAGACTCATGAACCAGAAAGTCAGGTGCACTCATAATATTCTCCTTAATAGTTTGATTAAACTAACCTAACACAAGTAAATTAATTTTATGACTATGAAATTAACATGAAAAAAGGATAATAACGCCAGTCCTATAAATATCAAGGCTTAAGTGGCGGTATTTAAGGATGGGAGTTTGGTGAGCGACAAACACTATATTGTCACGCTGAATTTATTTCGGCATCTCAAGTATAATTATAGAGGCTTGGATACTCCGGTCGAGCCGGAGTATGACGGTTTTGAGAGGTTTTGTATTGTCACTCGACGGCTTGACCGGCGAGTCTATTGAGGAGTTGCTGGATTCGCCGATCTAGTCGGCGAATGACAAACATTATATTGTGATGCTGGATTAAGGCCTTAGTATTATCTTGGCAGAAGAAACTTTGCCTTCTAGTAAGTCTTTAAATGCATTATTCCCTTGTGATAGCGGACGCTCTTCATACCATGATAGCTCTCCGAGTGCTCCATTGCTCATTGCATCTACAGCATCTTTGAAGTCTTCATATGTATAGGTGTAAACTCCGCAAAATACTATTTCCTGTAATGTGAATTTACGAATGTCCAAGCCATCTAAATTATCAGATAAACCAACATGGGCGAATACTCCTCCCGGGGTTACCTTTTGGCTTGCAAATGCGCGTGTTATTTTGCTTCCTACACAATCAATAACAATATCTATTGAGCTGTCATCTACTATATCATTATCAATGGGGCTAAATGACTTGCAGATATTTTCTTTATCTACTGTGTCACGCCTGCTTTGGTTGGTCTCAGATAAGAATATATCTTTGCACCCCTTGGCATTAAGGGATAATGCGGTTGCAAGCCCTACTGCTCCTCCGCCTATAACCAGAGCTTTGCATTGGGGGATAGGTTTTTGCAACGCTTTGAGTGCGACAATAACTGCGTGCCAGCCTGTTGCGATAGGTTCAGCCAATGCTGCTTTGCTTATGTCCATGTTATCAGGCACGGGGATAAGGTTCTTTGTAGGCATTGATACATATTGAGCAAAAGCACCCTGACGTGGAGCCATAGAGATAATCTCGCGCTTTTTGCAAATATTAGACCTGCCCGATATACAAGCAGAGCATGAACCGCATGTAACAAGAGGGTTGATTATTACTTGTTGTCCTTTCATTGAGCCTTCTTCTACAATTCCGGCGGCTTCATGTCCGAGAATCAATGGAGCAACGCGTCTTTCATCATGACCTAGATAAGCATGCATATCTGAACCGCAAATGCCTACCGCATCAATGCGAACTAATTCCTCGTCCTCTTTGATGGTGGGCATGGGCTCATCTTGATAATTTAGCTGTTTTGGGTTGGTGTATACGAGTGCTTTCATTTTAGTGTCCTTTTTATTTACTTGTCATTGCTAATGTTACGTGAAACAAATCTATATTTCCCTATTAGATTGCTTCGTCATTTCATTCCTCGCAATGACGGTATATTAATTACTTTGCCGTATAACCACCATCTAGGCTGATAACTTGTCCTGTTATATAATCAGAAGCTTTAGAAGCTAAAAAGACGGTAAGGCCATCAAAATCTTGCAAATCGCCATTTCTGCCTATAGCAGTCATTTTTGCATGATGCTCTACTAGTTCTTTATTTTCAAATACTTTGGAAGTTAAATTTGTTTCAAAAAATCCAGGTGCAATAGCGTTGGTCAAGATGCCATCTTTTGACCAAGCTTCTGCCATAGCTCGGGTCAATTGAGTGATGCCGCCTTTTGATGCACCATATGCAATTGAATTAGGGAAGGCTCGGAAACTTTGCAATGAGGCGATGTTTATTATCTTGCCTCGTCCTTTTTCCAGCATGCCTTTTAAGCAAGCTTTCGCCAAAAAGAAGGGAACTGACAAATTTATATTAATCGTTTCATCCCAGCTTTCTATAGTTATATCATCGGCTGGCTGGCGCAAATTAACGCCTGCTGCGTTGGTAAGGATGGTCGGACTGCCAAAATGTTCTTTAGTTTTCTCCACTACATTTTCAAGATTGGCGCGGTCTAAAAGGTCAGCAGCAACATATGCTGCTTTTCCTTTGCCATTGGTTGAGATAGAGTCAGCAACTTCTTTTAAGGCTTTTTCTTTACGTCCTACCAGTACAACATTCGCACCTGCATCAGATAGTGCGATAGCCATTTGTTTACCGATGCCTGAAGCGCCTCCTGTGCAAAGTGCAACTTCTCCTGATAGGTCAAATAATTGGCTCATAATTATCCTTTGTATTTATTAATACTTGGATACTCCGGTCGAGCCGGAGTATGACAATGTAGTGTCTGTCATTCGCCGACTAGATCGGCGAATCCATATCTTTTAAACTTAAGCCGCATCAAACTCAGGTTTAAGTTCAAATTCCTCATCAGGGAAATATTTCTCTAAACGTGCATCACCTGTTCTTGCATGTGCTTCCATACCTTCAAGGCGGGAAATTCTTGCAGTAACCTGCGCCACATCACGGCTTGCTTCTATGGTAGAGCGTTGATATGTAACTACCTTGATGAATTTTCCTGCACTAAGTCCACCTGTATATTTTGCAGCACCATTTGTAGGTAAGATATGGTTAGGCCCTGACGTCTTATCACCAAATGAAACATTGGTTTCTTCGCCCATGAATAATGAACCATAGTTGCGAAGATTTTGTAGCCACCAATCAAGGTCTTTGGCATGAACTTCCAGATGTTCAGAAGCATAATCATCACTAAGTTCTACGGCCTCTTCACGTGTATCATATATTATAACCTCACCAAAATCTCTCCACGCATCGGCCGCTGCTTTTTGGTTAATTTCAGGTAATGTTGAAATAAGTTCTGGAACACGCTTCATAACCGTTTTTGCTAACTCTTCTGAATCAGTCAAAAGCCATGCTGGCGTATTGTGCCCGTGTTCAGCTTGGCCTACCAAATCTACTGCCACTAATTCAGGGTCAGCATCTTTATCAGCGATGACCATTATCTCAGAAGGGCCTGCAAACATATCAATGCCCACTCGTCCATATAGCTGCCTTTTGGCTTCGGCAACATATTGATTACCTGGGCCAACTAATATGTCTGCCTTACAACCTGTGAACTGACCAAATGCCATGGCTGCAATTCCCTGCACACCGCCTAAACTTAGGATTTTATCAGCACCGCATAAATCTAATGTATATAATATTGCAGGGTGGATTCCATCTTTTAAGCCCGGAGGTGAACATGCAATTACATTATCAACGCCTGCAACTTTAGCTGTGGTTACTGACATAATAGCAGAGGCGACATGAGAATAACGTCCGCCGGGGATATAACATCCTGCTGTTTGCATTGGTATCAGGCGTTGGCCGGCAAATAAGCCTTCGGATAACTCCACTTCAAACTCGCTCATGCTTTCAAGCTGCTTTTGCGCAAAATCACGTACTCTTTGGTAGGCATATTGTATGTCTTTTTTTAATTGTTCAGGGACTTTATCTGCGGCGGCTTTAATTGTTTCTTCTGAAACTACAATCTCGCCATCCCATTTGTCGAATTTTTTTGTATAATCAATTGCTACCTGCTCCCCGCCTTCTTCTATTTCTTTTAGCATGTTGGTAACTAAGTCACTTACATCTGCTACATCACCAGATGCAGTTTTTGTGGCTTTTTTAAGGTATTTTATTGTCATATTATATTCCTTTCTTTTTTCACGTCTTATTAAGCTATAAAGAATTAATTGCTTTATCACAATATATTTAAGAACTCCCGTCATTGCTCCGAAGCAATATATATTATAAACTTGGATTGCTTCGCTTGCGCTCGCAATGACGGATAATATAATTTTGTGTTATTGTGCTTAAAGACGTCTGTCATTCGCCGACTAGATCGGCGAATCCACACAAGACATTCGATGGACCCGCCAGTCAAGCCGTCGAGTGAAATGTTTTGAGAATCCGATAAATGGTAAATTCTGATAGTATCAAAATGCCTGTTAATAAACAGAAGTAATTATTATTTTGGTAGGATTCTTACTATCTTGCCCTCACTTGAGTCTACCAGAAAATATATGTAGCCTTCTTTATCCTGAGCAACGTCACGCACACGGTAATCTAGGTTTCTAACCATTCGATATTCGTTGATAACTTTGTTGCCATCAAGCTCAAGCCGTGCAAGGTGGGTTTGGGCTAGTGAGCCGACAAATAAGCTGCCTTTCCACTTTGGGAAAATATCGCCTGTATAGAACATCATGCCAGAGGGAGCAATCGACGGTGTCCAGTAATGTATAGGCTCTTCATAGCCTTGGCCGAGGTGGTCATCTTTAATCGGAATCATGCTATAATGGCTTCCATAGCTTGCATTTGGCCAGCCGTAATTTTTCCCTGCAATGGGAATATTGATTTCGTCCCCACCTTTTGGCCCGTGTTCGTGAGTCCATAATTTTCCTGTTGTTGGATGAAGGGCTGCTCCTTGCATGTTTCTGTGACCAAAAGACCATATTTGTGGTTTTGCGTTTTGTTTATTAACAAAGGGGTTATCTTTTGGAATAGTACCGTCGGAATTTATCCTTACTAACTTACCTAAATGATTTGATATGTTTTGGGATTCTTTTGAATGACTGAATTTTTCACCTAAGGTTATAAATAGGTTTCCGTCATTTGCGAAAACCAACCTTGAACCAAAGTGATTGTTGCTTGATGTTTTTGGTTCCTGACGAAATATTATCTGTAGGTCTTTTAATGCGTTATCTTCCAGTTTTGCTTTTGCCACAGCAGTGCCAGAGTTTCCCTCAATAGATTCCGAGAAAGAGAAATATATTACATTATTGGACTTAAAGTCTGGGTCTATTGCAACACCTAAGGCTCCGCCTTGTCCGTAATCATGAATTGCAGGAAGGCCTGTAATGGGTGGTGATACTTTGCCTTTTTTTGATATAGTGCGAAGCCTGCCGACTCTTTCTGAAACTAGGATTCTTCCGTCGGGTAAAAACGCCATTGACCATGGATGTTCCAAGCCCGTTGCAAAGTCCTCTAATTTAAATGCAACTATTTCATCTTTATAATCATTCTTTTGCAGGAAAAAAGAATAAATAAGGAAAGCGCCAAAAGCTAATAATAAAAAAGAGACTATTTTCTTCATAGTAAATGCTTATTTATATTATTCTAATCTATTATATAAGCTAAGTTATTATATAGTTAATAGGAAGCAATATAGAAAAATAAGACACAAAAAATTTAGAAGGTGTAGTTAACGAATAATCCCATTGTTCCTTGATTTGCAGAACCTCGCTGGCTTACAAGTGATGAATCTGCAGCTTCGTCACCTAGCCTTTTGTAGTTAGCGAAAATTACCATTGATACATTTTCATCCATAGGAATTATCGCTGTACCGCCAAAGCCATATGACAAGATTCCGGCATCTGCGTTATATTGCGCTAATCCTGATGCTGCAGATTGGGTGGCGTTAACACCAAAATAAGTTTGATTATAATCTGAATCTACAATTTTGATGTTAGGCCCTAAACTATAGATAACCGTTTTACCCATTAATCTTGCGCCAGCTTTGAAGCTTAAACTTGCATTTGCAACCAGACCTTCATGTCCGCCCAGACCTCGTAATACTTCCAATTTGGCCGAGATAGGTCTAAGGTTATACTCAATAAATGAACCAAGCTCTACTGTGCCGTCAACGTCGCCTAAACCCAGCAGGTCATTTGTGTCGCTGCCACCTACGTTAAAAGCACCCCCCT
>Ga0213866_10002536_pt1 | contig 12790 bp, 15 predicted proteins | sample PICome_11_FD_160079 | JGI IMG/M metagenome (GOLD analysis project Ga0213866, IMG submission 160079) | Coastal seawater microbial communities near Pivers Island, North Carolina, United States - PICO284 | ecosystem: Environmental > Aquatic > Marine > Coastal | place: USA: North Carolina... | reverse complement strand
CGGTCGAGAAAATCACGGCGGATACCGCCGCCATCTGGGGCATTCCCGAGCGTGGGCGGCTGGAAATCGGCCATGTGGCGGACATTACGGTCTTTGACCCCGTCCAGATTGATCGTGGTGTGGAGAAATTTGTTCAGGATGTTCCCGGCGATGGTCACCGCTATGTTCGTGATCCGCTTGGGATCGAGACGGTGATTGTGAGCGGTGCGGTCGCCTGGTCGCATGAGCATGGATATGGCGATGCCCGCGGACAGATCCTGCCCGGCGAATGTGTTCAGCCAGCTGACCGGATTGCCGCGGAATGAGCTGGCCGGGCATCACGCAAAGGCGCGTTGCGACCAATGGGATTCAGCTCAACATTGCTGAGGCGGGAGAAGGGCCTCTGGTCCTGTTGCTGCATGGCTTTCCTGAATCCTGGTATTCTTGGCGGCACCAGTTTGCCGCCTTGCAGAAGGCGGGCTACCACGTGGTGGCTCCGGATATGCGTGGCTATGGCAAGAGCGATAAGCCGCACGAGATCGAGGCCTATAATCAGGTCGAAATCGTCAATGATGTCATCGGGCTGATTCCGGCTTTGGGCCACACACAGGCTGTTGTGATCGGACATGACTGGGGCGCACCGACGGCCTGGGCCTGTGCCCTGCATCATCCCGACCGGGTTCGTGCGGTCGGGGCGCTGTCGGTTCCTTTTATTCCCAGATCGCCGGTCCAGCCCATGCCGGCCCTGAGAGAGATGTTCAAAGGGCAGTTCTTCTACCAGCTCTATTTCTTTGACCCAGGGGTGGCGGAAGCGGAGTTCGAAGCCGACATACGGGGTGCCCTGAAGAAGTTCATGGTCCTTGCGGGCGGGGAGACAGACCTGACAAGCCTTCCGGTGAGGGGACCCGATGACGATATGTTTTCCGGTTTGCCAGATCCGCAGACGCTGCCTGGCTGGCTCAGCGAAGCCGATCTGGATTTCTATGCCGCTGAATTTACCGCCTCGGGCATGCGCGGTCCTCTCAATTATTATCGTAACCATGACCTGACCTGGGAGCTGACCAGAGGCACGCCGTACCATATTGATCAGCCAGCTTTCTTTGCCGCGGGAACCAATGATGGTGTGATCCTTATGGCTGCAGAGGCCTATCAGAGCATGCCCACACATGTCCGGGACCTCCGCCTGAATGAGCTCATCCCAGGCATTGGCCACTGGACCCAGCAGGAGGCGCCGGATGCCGTCAACGCCCTGATGGTCAAATTTCTTCGGGGCTTGGACGGATGAGCGACCATGTTGTGGTCATCGGTGCCGGCATCGGTGGCCTCTGCACGGCCCTTTCGCTAGCGCCAACGGGACGCCGCATCACGCTGCTGGACCGGGACCTTGCCCCGCCCAGTGATGATCCGGATGTGACCTTTCTTGACTGGCACCGGCGGGGGGCAGGTCATGTTCGCCAGAGCCACGCTTTTCTGGCCCGGTTGCGGGGCATCATTCGGCATCGACACCCGCTGCTCCTTCAGGCTCTGAAGGAGCAAGGCGTTCGGGAACTGACTTTTGATATGATGCTGACCGAGGCCCAGCGCGCGCAATATGAGGCGGTACCCGAGGACGGTGACCTGACGATTGTGACCAGTCGGCGGACCACGCTCGAACTGATCATGCGGCGTTATGTTGAAACCCTTGAGAACGTCACCCTTCGACCGGGCTTTCTGGTCCGCGAGCTCTTGATTGAGCCCGGATTGGACGGTGTCCCCGAGGTCCAAGGTGTCGCGGGTGAGGAGCAAGGGGAAATGGTGGCACTCCGTGCTGACCTTGTGGTGGACGGCAGTGGGAAATCCGGTTTCACCCTGACACAGCTCAAGGCAGCAGGCGCAAAGATTGAGGAGGAGAGTGAAACCGCCGGCATTCTCTACTTTACTAGACATTATCGTCTCCTGCCGGGGCAGGAAGAACCGTCTCGTTCAGAGAATCCACCGGCGAGCGGTGATCTGGGATACCTCAAATTTGGGGTGTTTCCCGGTGATAATGGATGTTTTTCGATCACCATCGCGGTGCCGGAGATCGAGTGCGAGCTTCGGAAGGCGATCGTGAACCCGGATGTCTTTCACGCCATCACGCTGCAGTTGCCGGGTTTGAAGCCATGGACCAATGCGCAGCGCTCTCAGCCGACGGGCAAAGTCTACGGCATGGGAAATCTGGTCAGCCGTTGGCGGCACCTTCTGCACAAGGGACGCCCTGTCGTTCGTCGCTATTTCCCACTGGGTGATACGCTTGTTCGGACCAATCCGCTTTATGGCCGGGGCTGCTCGTTCGCTGCGGTCAGCGCGGAGATGCTGCGCGAAACGCTGGACCACACACAGGATACTGACCAGCAGCAGCGGATCTACTACAAGCATTTGTGGCGGGAGCTGAGGCCCTATTATGACAATCAGAGAGCGCAGGACCGCACGGCGATCAAGCGCGCGCGCCGCGCTCTGACACCAGGACGTCGCAAGAGCCGACGGGCGAAAATTATGCAGAGCTTTTTTGAGGACGGGGTTCAGGTTGCCTTGCGCTCAGACATCGACCTTCTGCGCCAGGCCATGAGGGGTTTCCACATGCTTGAGCATCCAAACAAGTGGCTGGGCAAACCAGCCAACTTTGCCCGAGTCCTTTACTACTGGGGGCGCGGAAAGAAACGGAATGCGGCGGCCTATCCTCCCCGGGCTGGCCCCAAGCGGGGAGAAATGATGCAGGCGATTGCGATCGATGCACAGGCCGATATCCGGCGCCTCGCGACAGCCGAGAAGCTGGCGGCGTGAGTTTAAAAGACTCTGGTCGACGTGAGCGCGGAAAGGCGGAACGCCGGTCGCGCATTCTCCGTGCGGCCCGGGACCTGATCCGTGAGACCGGGGATACCGATCTGTCGATGCGCGCGCTCGCGCAACGTGCGGATGTGAGCCTCTCCACGCCATACAATCTGTTCGGGTCGAAGCGTGCCGTGGTCCTGGCCGTCCTCGAAGACGAGCGAGATTTTGCAGATCGGTTCGCCCGGCTGCAAGCCACCCATGCGATTGGCCGGATCTTCGCCACACACGAACTGTCCTTTGGGTATTACACCCGTGACCCTGACTTCTATCGGACACTTTGGCGGGCCTTGTTGAACACCAGCGGGGAGGCCGAAATTGGCCTGGCCACGCCGCAAAGACTGGCCCAGACGAGGGCGATCTGGCAGGGCCTGATCCGTGATGCTCTGAAAGAGGGGTATTTGCGGTCAGACCTGTCGCCGGACCTGGTTCTGCAGGGGCTGGCGCATGTGACCGGGGGGGCGCTCCTGTCCTGGGCCATGCGGAGTATGAAAACTGCAACGCTCACCGCCACAGTGGGTTTGGGCTATGGTTTCATTCTTCGGGGGGCTGCCACGCCGAAGGGCGCGCACCTGCTCGATGGCCGTCTAACCACTTATCAGGCGATGCTTGACCGGGCCAGTCCTGCCGGGCGGGAACGGGCGCCCGAGACACTTTAGTTTGGTATGCGGGCCCTCCTCCTGCCTCATGCGATACATTGCTGAGCATACAGTGGGGGTGTTCGCCTCGTTCAGGGGCCCGCTATAAACCGCCTGCTGAAACGAGGTCACGAAATCATTCGAGAATCTTTCGCGTCTGCCACGCCGGCCGAATGATATATAGAACCATGCCCAAATTGGCAAAGCTGCTGAGCCCTTGGATGAATGAGATCATGGTTTTGGTTCCCCTTCGCCCCTCCGTCCGGTTTTATTGCCGGGCGAAATCAGGATGATCCAAATCGGATTGACCAGCCGAGATCTGACGGAGCGCGATTGAGAATCATGATGAGGGCGGGACGGTTGGGTCCCATGGCATGCCAGCACGGCCCCGGAGGTCGGCGCGCGGTTGATGCAAGCTGCCGGTTCTTCACCGGGGCTCGTGCTGTGCTCGGTGATGCCCCCTGGCGCCCCCAAGCTGATCCCTGTTTCGCATGACGCGCTGCTTGCTTCAAAACCTTTCTCTGAATCGGCGAATCCCGTGCCTTTGACAGGTTGGACGCAGACGTCTTCAGGAAAAGAGCAGGCGGCGCCGGAAGTCACTTGAGGGGGTGTGGGAGAATGAAAGCAAGTGTTTGTCGCGTCCGCCTGCAGTCTGACACCTTCAAGTTCCATGCCAGAGGCATCTGGTCGGGTCGCAAAGGTCGAGATTCGGGCCCCACCGCGCCGCGCCCGGAGCGTAACTTGGGGGACGCGACGCTGAAGCGCTAAGATTCTCTCCTACGCCCGGGCCCTGGGGGTCAGGATTGAGTTGCGGGTGGCACGAAGGTGCCTAAGAGGCCGTTTTTAATTGCAAGTAGGTCACGTCGGCGAATGAACAGCATAATCGCCGATGTCAGCCAAATGAAACACGCCATGAAGAACAGGCCACCACCATCGTCATTTGGATCAATTCCTAATGGGGTCAGTGTATGAAAACTGACGGCGCCGCTCATAACAGCGAAGGCAATCAGGAAACCAAGAGTTTGCAAGCGGCGGAAACGGGCGAGTATCCCAATGACCAAAAGGGTTGACGCGATCAGTTCAGCACTCCCAATCACATACTGGCTGAAGAGCCCGGTTTGGGCGAACAGGCCGTCGGCGCCGAAAGTCCCGGCCCAGCCATCGAGCTTGGAGAAGATGACTTGTGTTTCCGGCGCATTGGTGAATTTGAAACGCAGGCTATCAAGAAAAACTAAGCTCGATATGATCGCGACAGCATGCGGCGCATATTTGGAAACTGGACTATACTTCCCAGACTGTTTGCCTATTTCATCCATCTTTCGCTTCCCTTCCCTTCCCTTTTAAACGCCGCTTGCCGGTCTCTTCCTGTGCATATTTAACCCGCGGAGCCTGTCGTGCTTTGCTCAAGAAGACCAGCCTCGAAATCCGGTCGGAATCTTTGATCGACCGCGACACGGTTTCGCCTGTTTTGGATACGTTTTCAGGGGGCCTCCCAAGGTCCTCCAGAGTTGACCATGGCGCCGATGGCCATACAGTCAGTGTGAGAACAGGGGGATGGGCATGATGAGGACAGTTAGTAAGGCCGCGATACTGGCCGGAATTTGGGTCGCGGCCAGCCTGCAAGCTCAGGCGGACCGAACCATAGAAATCGTGCAGGAGCTGCCGGATCTGAGTCATGTAGACCTTGGGGCCGAGGGACAGTCACATGGCGATCTGCTGGCCTTTGAGGCGCCATTCCGGACAGAAGATGGCGAGACCGGAATCATGTCGGGCATGCTGGTTACAGTAGACCTTGAAACACGCCGTAATGTCGCAACCGGAGACGCAAACGGAGTCTTTCATGATCGGTTCGCCCATATCGTCGTCGATTTCGGCGGAGCGGGCTCATTGGTCGTGGCTGGCCTGTCCCATTATGGTGCCCAGGCCACGGAAATGACTTCGGATGTGCCAAGATTGCGGGCGGTGATTGGCGGCACGGGACGCTTTATCGGTGCGCGGGGACAGATGTCAACTCTGCGCAAGGATACCGGACACTACCTTCATACCATCACGCTGGTGGATTAGGGCTTCGCCCGGTCCGAACCCCGGGAGGGATGCATGAAGCGAGGCTTGGGACTCGGTCTGGCGATTCTGGTACTGGGCGGTCTCGTCTGCGGGCTGTACCTATGGCCACGTTTTGAACGGGCAACAATGGTGGCGTCCCTGTTTACCGGGGCTGAGCAGTATAAGAATTTCCCCCGCATGCACACGCTGTTCCCCGTCACCGCCATGCCGCCGGCTCAGGACGTGGTGGCCTTTCCCCGTGGCTCGGACATCAGCCTTCCGGAAACCTTTCTTCATGAGGGGCAGGCCCGGTCGGTTGCAGACTTCTTAAAGGAAACCGATACAGCCGCCCTGCTCATTCTCAAGGACGGGTCGGTGGTGTTTGAGGATTATTGGTTGACGGGAGGGACGGAGGTCACCTGGCTCTCAATGTCTGTGGCCAAGAGTTTCATCTCGGCCTTGATCGGTATCGCGATAGCGGACGGCGACATTCTGTCCATCGACAGGCCTATAACCCATTATGTGCCGGAGCTTGCTGGATCAGCTTATGACGGCGTGAGGATCCGGGATATTCTCCAAATGTCTTCCGGGGCGCGCTGGAATGAGGATTACAGCGACCCCTCATCCGACATCAATCGCTTTGCCCGCATCTTCGCCCTGGGCGGGTCACTGAACAGCTTTGCCGCGACGCTGGAGCCGGACCGCGCACCGGGGACGTTCAACCGTTACAATTCCACCGACACACAGGTCCTTGGCATGCTGTTGGTGCAAGCAACAGGTCGCCCGATTGCGGACTATATGTCTGAAAAGCTCTGGCAGCCGCTGGGTGCGCAGTCGACGGCCTATTGGCTGCTCGATTCAGACGGGATGGAGATGGCCTTTGGCGGGCTGAATGCGACCGCGCGCGATTATGCGCGCCTCGGCGAGCTGTACCGGCTGGGCGGCAAGTTCAACGGACGCCAGATTGTTCCTGAGAGCTGGGTCCGGGAATCTGTTTCGCCAGATGCACCGCACCTTCAGCCCGGGGCGGACAATCCAGCTTCCGACTATCCGCTTGGCTATGGCTACCAATGGTGGATCCCCGAGGGCGGTCAGGGGGATTTTGCCGCTATCGGTGTTTATAATCAGTTTATCTACGTGCACCCCGGCGCGGGCATGGTCATTGTGAAACTCTCTGCTTTCAGCAATTACGGCCTCGACACCTCGCCGAGCAGCTACCGGGAGCTGGAAACGCTCGATCTCTTCCAGACTCTGGCTGAGACGCTGCGATAAGTCAGACTATCAGAAATCATTTTTTGCGTTGAGGACCATCAGCGTCCGCGCGATGAACTCCTGCTCCATATCGAGCTGACGGGCGACAAACTCGATGAAATCCCGTTCTTCCCGACGAAGGACCTGATCGGCCAAAACAATGTCGACCATCTGAACAAAAACCGATTTGCAGAGTTGCGGGCCTTCATGTTTCAGTGAGGCACAGGCATTCATGGCGACATCGTTAAATCGGATGGGGTCACTGAGCCAAGCCTCCGCTTTTGTTTGAAGACCTGCAAGGAACCCTTCAGGATTATCGGCCGACCCGCCGCGCAAAGTGGTTGAGCGGCTGACCAGCGACTCGAATTCAGCCTTTTCGCGTTCATCTTGCTGGCCATCAATGGCGACAGCCATGATCAGCAAGCTGTAGATTGCCTCTTCCTTGCTCATGCCGCCCAGTGTGCCTTCAAACAGGGCATCAAAGTCCAATGACATTGTTGTCTCCCGCGTCAGTACTTGTTCTTGGAAGTGATCACCATGACCGCCATACGAACAAAATCGTCCGGGATGGCGAGATGCTCGGAGAGGAGCTGGATCAGCACTTTCTCATTCGGGTGGACACTGGTGTCAGCGAGCATGATGTCCAGAGCCTGGGTAAAGACGGACTTGCTTATTTCCTCACCCTCATGCTTGAGCGAAGCGCAGGCATCTTTTGCGGCGGCATGAAGGGCCTCCGGCGTGCTGGCGGATGCCAGGCGCTCGTCAACCTTGCGGATGACCTGCTCGGCGCCGTCCTTTGCACCAAGCAGGGTCTTGGACCGCTTGAGGATCGCGCTGAGCTGAGCCACCTCGCGGGCATCGGTTTCTCCGTCGATCACCATGGCTATTTTAAGAAGCGCGTAGACCGCTTCTTCCTTGGTCATTCCACCGCTTACGCCTTCGAACAGGGCATCGAAATCAAGTGACATGAGAGCTCCTCAGAAATTGTTCTTGTATTGCATGATCTCGATCGCCGCCTTGATGAAGGCTTCATCGGTCTGATCGATGCCGAGGCCTTCGGCCAGGGCTTTCAGGAATTCCTTTTCCTCGTGGCGGATCATTTTGTCCGCCCAGATCAGGTCGAGGGCGTGAATGAACAGAGCGCGCTTTTCTTTCTCATTGCTGGCCCGTCGGAACTGGCCCAGTGCCCGGCTGAACAGCTTGGAATAGACCCGGTCACGCCGCTTGGCGTCGCGGGCAGCCTGATACTTCTCCTGAGCGCGTTCAAAAACCGTCCAGTCGTCGGGCGAAAATCTGCGGAAGTTCAGACGGGCTTTCAGGGTCTTAAGACGCTCATCCTCCGCATCGCATTTCGTCCTGTCGGCATATTGAGCACAGAAAAGAAGCATGATGAAAGCCGCCCGGCGGGCCTTGCCGAAACCGAACAGGCGCTTCAGCCTGTCCAGCAGGGATGGCCCCTTTGAAGGCGCGGGGCTGGCCAGCTGGCGCGCCTTGAAAATATCCTCGTAATCTGCCGGATCTGCCGACAGGTTCTGAAACAGCGGCATGCCAATCCCTCCCTGCTGTGCGTCTTTCAAAGCATAAACATACTGCATAGGCCAGTGCCCGCAGGAGTGACCGGGTTCAGCCCCGGGTGCACGTCCCGGCCTTCAGGACGCTGTTATCGGCGGACTGGCCAGGCTGGTCATCCACGAAAGCGAAACCACCAAGGCTTCCCCGGTAGAATTCGAACCGCCCGGTTTCGGAGGAGAAGACGAGTTGCTGGGGCAGGCGACCGAGGCCGTCGTCAAAGCGCAAGCCGCAGATGACCAGTCCGGGCCAGACGTCGGGAAGGGAGTACCCGCATGTCAGCTCATGGACTGAATACGCATCTTGATATTTGACCTGAGGCGCATCTTCGGTGCTGAAGTCCCCGTGCAGGGTAAATTGGAACGGGGTCTGAAAGTCGGCGGCGACCCATTTTTCATTCGCCGCATCTTTGTGGATGCCAACGATCAGCTCCGAAGAACACTGAAACACCACCTCCTCGGCGACCGCCGGATGGGCAAGAGCCAGAAAAAGCAGCGCAAGCAGATCGCGTTTCATATGAGGCTCCTTCTCGGCCCGTTCCTTTGGGCGCGCCGAGGACGCGGTCCGGCGATGCCGGGTCCGACCGGCTGCTTAGGATCAATCCTCGGATGCGTCGCTAAAATGAAATTCATGGACCCAGCTGTCATCTGCGAAATGGGTGGTGATCACCTCTCCACGGGCTCCGGCATAGGCCCCTGTCCCACCCAGAATGGCCCTGGCCAGAGACATTGATGGTTTGAAAGTGCTGCCGGTGCTGGGATAGAGGCCAACGCCCTCGATCACGATTTGGTCCAGATCGTCTCCCTGAAAAGAGAAGACCCCGGTTGTCACCCGGGATTCCACGCCGTCTTCAGGCGTGTTCATAGCCGTGGTCATCATGACCCACTCCATCTTGACGGTGGCTCCGTCCTCCGTGGTCCCGTCAAAATGCCAGATCCGCTGGTCGCCGGCGGACTGTCCCTCAACGCCATTGTCAACCACGGTTGGGGCCGGAACGCTGCCATGATAGACTTTCAGTGGCTCGGCATGCGCGGCCAGGCTTCCAGCCAGAGCGGCGGCGGCCACCATAGCGGTCAGGTTTAATCTCATCTCATAAGTTCCTTTCAAACGCGCCAGATGATCGTTCTGGCAAAAGCTGGTAAGATGTCCTCTTGGGGGCTCGGCAAGGATGCTTCCACGCCCTTTCATGTTCAGTCGCATAAAAGCTAGGCGAGAGGCTGGGCGTTTGTCCAGCCGTTTGACAGAATGGCGGGCTTGTGAGCCCGGCGTTGCGGCCGAGCCGGCGGGCCCTAGTCTAAGCTCGATCCCGGACTGACCAAATTAGTGTCTCATCGCCGAGCGTGTAGTCCAGCTCCATGAAGCGGCGATGGGCGTGAACCGCACCGCGCCAGAGCTCAGCCCAGCAGCCAAGAAGGAGATCGCGGTCTTGGCCCTCAATGCCACGGCAGATCCTGAGGCCAGACTGGACCAGAGCGATGCTGCCATCCGTCTGATCGTCTCGGCGACAGATGTCGCCCATGCCCAGCATCATGGCAGAAAGAAAGGCGGCTACGTCCTCCGGTCCGCCATCGATGGCGCTGACGGCATGGGCCATGGTGGCGTAGTTTTGTAACCCGGTCAGTCGCGCCGCATGGCGGGCCAGCGCTTCGGTGCGGTCTGCCCCGAGGGTGTCGCGGAGGGTCGAAAGGCCGTTGCGAATATAGTCTATGGCATAGTTGCGGTTGGCCTTGGCCAGGCGTTCCGGGGACCAGTCTGCATCCGGCGGGGTGGGCTGCTGGTCAAGTTCGAAGGCGGGTGGACGCTCATCCGGGGCGAAAACCAGACGCTGGTCCGCACTCAGCTCATGGTCATATTCCTTGAAATATCCACACAGGCCGAACTGGCCGGTGACATCCTCCGAGACGCAGACAAATCCCAAGCGCGGATTGCCAAGGCTGACACCATTTTGGGCATACCAGCCCTTGAGGAATCCACGGCTCGCCTCCACCGGTATGCCGCATATGGCCGGGCCAGCATACATCCAGCGAGGATAACGAAACCGGACCCAGGCCTTGGTATCAGACTCTTCCATATATTCCACCCCAACACCCCCCATATTGTTCGACAGCACATGATATTTCGCGCAGGCGATGGCGTGGGGCTGGCCGGTCAGGCCAAGCTTGTCGAAACTGGATAGGAATTTGGCTTCGTGCTGACGGCGGAACAGGCGGAACATCCAGTCAAAAACGGTGTCGGCCCCCTCCTTCACTGAAACCAGCAATTGTAGGCCCAGAAAATACTGATGATGAAGCTCGGCCTGTGCAGTGATGGCAGAAAAGGGAGGTGTCATTTGGTGGCACCTGGTTTCATATAGTAGCGGTTCAGACAACCCTCGACCGCCTGGTTGAACTTGTCGAGGGCCCCTTCGAAACGCCCAAATAGCAGCGTTTCATTCGCTGCGGCCGCAAAGCTCGCCTGTATGCTTTCGCCAATATCAAAGTCCTCTTCCAGCGTTGTTTTTGTGATGGCGTGGTTTCGCGCCCAGTGGGCCTCCTGATCGCTTGCCTCTTTTGGCACGAGGGTCACCAGACGCAGACGGGTCTGATCCACGCCGACGGGGTCCTGCTGGATCCAGGCGATATGATCTTGTTGAACCAAAAGGGAGGTCGTGGGAAAAAGCGTATAAAGGATCTGCGCATGATCTCTTAGGCGCCAGCTCTCGGATGGGCTTTGACTCAGACTCGCAAGACTGGTGCGCGCCAAAACGGACCGCAAATGTGGACCAAATGCCCGATAAGTTGACAGATTATCTTCAAAATGGGGTCCGATGGTACGGCTATGAGCCGCTTTGAAGTGATAGGCTTCAATTCCGCCTTCGACGAGGAGTTTCCAGTTTGCATGGCGCACGGTTTCATCCTGGCCGGCGATCACCATGTTCTCGAGGTTCAGAACGGCGAGCTCGTCGCCCAGATCACCGAAAAATGTATCGAGGTCTAAGGTATCCCGGTCCGTAGCTGTCACCCAGATAAACCCAAAGCGTTCCTCGCAGTTGAGACGTTTCAGGCCCAGCTCTGATTTCTGGATTCCTTCAAAGCCGTCCGCAAAATGCGGCGCTGCAATCAGGTCGCCTGCGCTGGAATAGGTCCAGGCATGATAGGGGCAGGAAAAGCGATGCCGGCATCCCTCCGTTTCATTTACAAGTCGAGTGCCGCGGTGCCGGCAGACATTTAAGAAGGCATGGGCGGTGCCGTCTTTGCCCCGGGTTAACAGGATTGGCAGCCCTGCAAGAGAACGGCTGAGAAAAGCCCCGGCCTCTGCCAGCTCACTGACGTGTGCCAGGGGGCGGGGATGGGATTTCAAAACCGCGGTTTGCTCCCTTTGGAACCGGTCAGGATCGGTGTAGAATACGACGTGGTTCCGGCTGACCGACTTATCCAGAAAAAACGCATTTTTCTTGCGCAGGGAAAGAATTTCCTCGATCAGCTCGAGCTCTGTTTGCCGGTCCATTCTGTGTCTCCAGGGCAGGGGGTACTGAACTTACCATTCGGTAAGTTTCATAACTTACCATATGGTAAGTCGTCAATATGAAAGAGATACACATGGCACAGGACACTCGGGCAAATATCCTCGACACCGCTGAAGCCCTGTTTTCAGAGCGCGGATTTTACGGCGTTAGCCTGGCGGCCATTGCAGACCGGATGCGGCTGACCAAGCAGGCGTTGCTGCATCATTTTGGGAGTAAGGAAAAGCTCTATGGCGAGGTCTTAGAGCGGATCTCTCACCGGTTCCGAACAATCGAGGACGAGATCGATGCTCCGGGAGTGGCGCCAGATGAGGTCTTTTGCGCTTATATGATGCGCCTTTACCAGCTCTCTCAGGAACGGCCAGACCAGACCCGGCTTCTGGTTCGTGAGCTGCTGGACAATCGGCGTCGAGCGAATACGGCAGGCACATGGTATCTGACAGCTTTTCTGCAGGGACTGATAGATCGCCTGAAGGTTTTGCCCGATTGGCAGTATGCTAGCGAAACAGACTGTCTGGCTTTGGTCTATCAGCTCCTCGGGGCCTTGAATTATTATGCCATCTCACAGCCGACCCTGACCGGTATTTTCGGGTCTCCGGCCTATGCCGCGCTGGACACCGCATTTCCGGGCCGGTTTGAACGCCTGGTTGCGGGCGCGCTGACCGCGGGGCCTTGAGCGCCGGGCTGACGGGCCTTCAGTTTCCTTCGAAAAGGCAGTGGCGATCGCCCGCACGCGCGATCTTGTAACCGCGTTCATACACCTGCCGGGTTGCGTCAGACTCTGGCCAGCGGATCGGGTTTGTGTGGTTGTAATGAATGAACTGGACCCGCTGTCTGACGCTCGCTGGCAGGGCCTGTAACAGGTCCATTGTGTCGGACACCCGCGGATGGGGGATAAGTGACATGTCCCGACCGGGCAGTTCGTCATCATCGAAAAAGGTTGCATCGAGAAAGGCCAGAT
>Ga0213866_10002535_pt1 | contig 12808 bp, 10 predicted proteins | sample PICome_11_FD_160079 | JGI IMG/M metagenome (GOLD analysis project Ga0213866, IMG submission 160079) | Coastal seawater microbial communities near Pivers Island, North Carolina, United States - PICO284 | ecosystem: Environmental > Aquatic > Marine > Coastal | place: USA: North Carolina... | reverse complement strand
TTAACACCAACTGCGTTTTCCCATAAAGGTTCTAAATTAAATGAAATATCTATCATCTTATCAAGATCATTATCAGAAACATTCTTACAGACGTTTTTGGGTAATAAAATTTTATGCTTTTTAATCATTTTACGAAATAGTTGAATATCTTCATTATAAAAGTCATCTAGTTGATTAAAAACAATACAATTACCCAAACCATGCTTAATACCCAAAACATATGATAACCCATAACTTAAAGCGTGGACAATACCAACTTGAGAAAAAGCAATACTCATACCACCATGCCAAGAAGCCATCATTAACTTATTTTGACTCTCAGAAATACTAATGTCATCCAAAAAAACTTCTTTGCAAAGTCCATAAGCCATTTTACCATAAGATTTACTAAATGTATTTATAAAATTTCCATTTAAAGATTCAACACAATGAATAAAACAATCCATTCCTGTGTAAAACCATTGGTCTTTTTTAACACCTGTTGTTAATTCAGGATCAAGTATTACTTGATCAAAAGGAGTAAAATCACTATTTATACCTAATTTCATTTTTGGTCCATTAAGCACGGTTGTCCGAGACACCTCCGCCCCTGTTCCAGAAATAGTTGGTATACCAACATGATAAACCGCAGGATTTTTTATTAAATCCCATCCTTGGTATTCATCACTTGACCCATTGTTAGTTAACATTAGGGACACAGCTTTTGCTAAGTCCATTAAAGTACCTCCTCCAATACCAATGATCCCTGAGGGTATAGATTTAGTTTTTAATATTATGTCTTCAACTAAATTATCAACTTGGGAAGTTTTAGGTTCATCTTTGGATGATATAAAAATAATATAGTCATCATAAGAAAGAGATATGTTAGAAATAATATTATTATTGTTTTCAAAAACGTCATCAATTAAATAAATGAAAGGAGATTTTTCATTTTTACGCTTAGGAGATATAATTTCATTTAACTGAGCTATGCTACCTCTACCAAAAACAACTTTAGAAACTAATGGAAAATTTTTAAAATTCATTTAATAAATATTTCGAAGATATTAATACTTATGATTTCCATAAACTTATTGCTTTTTCTAAATCAGATGGAGTATCAATTTCAACCCCTTGGACATTTGACTCAACCATCTTAATTTTCTTCCCATGCTCTAAGAAACGTAAACATTCGATCTTTTCAGATTCTTCGAGATTTAGAATGGGTAAATTTGTAAATTCTAATAGAGTAGCTTTTCGAAAAGCATATACACCTTTGTGTTTGTAATAGTTTAATTTTTTATTAAAAGAACGGTTAAATGGAATTACGCTTCTAGAGAAATAAAGTGCGAAATTATCTTTGTCAGTAATAACTTTAACACAATTTGAATTATTAATCTCTTTTTCATCATCAATTTTAACCATTAATGATGCTAAGTCAATTTGTTTTGCTTTATCGAAATTAAAAACTTCGATTAGCCGTTTTAAACTTTCACTTTCGGTAAAAGGCTCGTCCCCTTGAACATTTATGATAATATCACATTCAATATCATGGACAGCTTCAGCAATTCGATCACTACCAGACTCATGCTCAAGTTTACTCATTAAAACATTGCCATCATTTTTTCTTATTTCGTCATAAATTATTCTACTATCAGTAACTACAAAAACTTTTTCAAAAAGCCCAGTATTAATTGTAGCTTCATATGTTCTTAAAATAACTGACTTACCTGCTAAATCTTGCATTAATTTACCTGGAAACCTACTAGCTTCATATCGAGCCGGAATCATAGCAATGACTTTCATTTAAACTTTTTTTTTTAAAAATATGATTTTTTATTCATTCAATTCATTAAAGAATAGTTAATAAGTCTAATCTTCAAAAGAATCGTCATTGAAGCCTATTAAAAAGAGTTTTTCTTTAGCTCTTGTTATTGCTGTGTATAGCCATCTTAAATAATCTAAATCAATGCCATTTGGGAGATATGGCTTTTCAACAAAAACATTATTCCATTGTCCTCCTTGAGATTTATGACAAGTTATTGCGTATGCAAATTTAACCTGTAATGCATTTAGATATTTATTCTTTTTAACTGCTAAAAACTTCTTATATCCAGATTTCTCATTATCATAATCCTTTAACACTTGTTGATACAATCTATTTGAATCCTCATAGGATAATGAGGGGCTTTCGAGTGATATTGTATCAAGCATTAAAACTATATCAATGGGTTTCATCCTAGGATAATCAACAAGACGTATTTTTACTTCAGCAAATCTAAAATCATAAAGTTCTTTAATCTTATAAACTTCTAAAATTTCTATTATATCACCATTTGCTAGGAAACTAGCCTCGGAAGTGGGCTTTAACCAAAAATAATTGTTTTTGACTATCATCATATAATCTCCTGCGGTTATTTCAAAATCATTAAAAAGAACTCTAGATCTTATTTGCTGATTATACAAATTTGCTCTTTTATTTGATCTAACAATAAAAGTAGTTTGTTCATTTCCTTGTGTTGAATACGAATCATTTATTGCATCTAAAATATCATGACCATCGATTAACCTAACTATATCAATAAAATCGTTTATCTTAAACTCAAATGAATCATAGGATTTAAAATTAATTGACTCTCGTAAAAGAGTAGCATTATATAATATTCCAGAATTTTCATTCTGCCTAACTACTTCATCTAATTCTAATTCATAAACATTTTTGTTAAAGTTTAGTTCAATTAGATCAACATTTAGTGCTGGACTTAGATTTAAATTTACTGGTGGTAATTGTGCAGTATCTCCAATAAGTAGTAATTTACAATTGTAGCCTGAATAAACATATTGAATTAAATCATCTAATAAGGATCCTGTTCCAAATAAACTAGTCCGGTTTGTTTTATCAGAAATCATTGAAGCTTCATCAACAATAAAAACGGTGTTTTTGTGTTTATTTAATCCTAAGATAAAAGAAGTTTTTCCATTTTTTTCTGTTCGCGGAACATAAATTTTCTTGTGAATTGTGTAAGCCTCACTTGATGAGTAATTACTAATAACTTTTGCAGCTCTTCCGGTAGGAGCTAATAAAACAGAACTCTTTTTTATTTTCCATAGATTTTTTACAATTGAACCAATTATTGTTGTTTTTCCTGTTCCTGCATAACCTTTTAATAAAAAAATGTTGTTTTTTGATTTATCTAAAATAAAGCTAGATAGTTTTTGTAGACCAATATCCTGTTTTAATGTTGGTGAGAAAGGAAAACCGGATTTTAATAAATTATAAAATTCTGAAGAGGTCATGTAAAAAATTCAATAACGTAACAATTTCAAATATAAGAATGATTTTTAGTTGCTAAGACTTTATTGAACAAAAAAAAATTGTAGATTTGTTATCATTATTTTAAATTATAATCATGCAAATTTTTCTAATAATATTAGCCATTATTTTATCTCTAACTATTGTTTTTTTTGTTGATAAATACAATCCAAAAAAATATAAGGGTTTAATTCTAATTGGTCTTTGGAGTTTTATAGCTATATTTTTTTACATGACATTTATGTCTATCTATGGAGAAATTAAATTTAATCAGGAAAAAGAAAAAAGATATAAAATAGTTATTGAAAATTTAAAAGACATTCGTGATTCTCAGCTAGCGTATAGATCAGTAAAAGGAAATTTTCAAAATAATTGGGACTCACTAGTAAAATTTATTGAAACCGAAAAATTTACAATAACACAAAGAAGAGATTCAACCATAATCGATAAACTTTTAACAAAACGATATGGTGTTGACACTACAAAAGATATAGTTATTATTGATACTTTGGGATATGTCAATGTAATAGATTCACTATTTGGAGCAGATGAAAGGTATAAAACAATGATGAATGTTCCTGTAGGGAAAAAGAATCAAATTTTTAAGTTAGAAACAGGATATATCCCTCAAAATGGAATTAATATCCCTGTTTTTGAAGTTTCCATTGATAAAGGTATCTTACTGTATGATCAAGATCAAAATCTTGTGAAAAAAGAAAAAGAAATGAAGTCAGTTGAAGAAGTTAATGGACCAACTCTCAAAGTTGGATCAATGGAAGAAGTTAATACAAACGGTAATTGGCCTAAAAATTATTCAAGCGAACAGTAACATATCTGATAGAAACTTAGTATTGTCCATTCAAGTAGGATTGAATGGACTTTCTTTTTTAGTATTAGATCTTTTTACTAAAAAAGTTGAATTAATTCGAGATATTAAGTTTGCAGAAAAAATTACTCCACAGCAACTTTTAAAGAATTTAATTGAAGAATTTGATAATATTGATTTATTGAACGAAAATTTTAATAAAATTCAAGTTATTCACGATAATGAAGTTCAAACACTGGTCCCTTCAGCTCTATTTGAGGAAGCAAATCTATCAGATTACTTAAAATTTAATGCAAAAATATTTAAAAATGATTTTATAACATATGATGCTATAACAAATCAAGAAATAATGTCAGTTTATGTACCATATGTAAATGTCAATAATTACATTTTTGAAAAATTTGGAAGTTTTGAGTACAAACATAGCTCAACAGTCATAATTGATAAAGTTTTACAAATTGAAAAAAATATTAAAGAAAAATCACTTTATGTAAATGTTGAAAAATCTAACATTGATATATTAGTAATCAGCTCAAATTCTCTTTTATTTTATAATAAATTTAACTACAATACAAAGGAAGATTTCATTTACTTTATTCTATTCACAATAGAGCAATTAGAATTAAATCCAGAAAAATTAAATTGCAAATTTTTGGGTTCTATATTGAACGATGATGAATTATTCAAAATAGCATATAAATACATAAGAAATGTATCTATTGTCAGTTTTAAGAAAATGAATTATTTTAAAAACAAAAACACAAAGCATTTTACAATATTAAATAGCTATAGGTGAGAATAATTTCAGGATTACATAAAGGAAGAAGAATAAATGCACCTAAGAAGCTTCCTGTAAGACCAACAACTGATATGGCAAAAGAAGCTTTGTTTAATATTATTTCAAACAGATACAATTTTGAATTAATTAAAGTACTTGATTTGTTTTCAGGAACTGGAAATATAAGCTATGAGTTTTGTTCTAGGGGAACAAAAAATATCCAATCAGTTGATATTGATAGAAGATGTATAAAATTTATCAATGAAACTTCGAATAAATTAGACATGCAAATTCATACTGTTTGCAATGATGTATATAAGCATCTAGAAAAATCAATAAATCAGTTTGATATAATATTTGCTGACCCCCCATATGATATAAACCAAGATAAGCTTGAAAAATTAATAGATTTAATATTTAAAAATAAATTAATTAATGAAAATGGAGTTTGTATTATCGAACATTCAAAACAAAGATCGTTAGACAACCAAAAAAACTTTACGGATCGAAAAATATATGGAGGTAATTGTTTTAGTTTTTTTATAGAAAAAAAAGCAGATCTGTAAGCCGAATTCTGTACTCAAATGAGCCCTTATCATTTATCTACATTTACTGTTACCAGTAAATTCTAGCTGCCTACCCTTCAACATTGCGCGTGTCGCACTCAAATGTTGATATACATGGCATTGCACCGCATAGAGTTTACCTGATTTCACTACAGCTTAACCTGTACATACTTTCTGTTGCACTTTTCCTATCTTCACAGACGGTGGCCATTAACCACTATGCTACACTATGGTGTTCGGACTTTCCTCTCTTCGAATAACGAACAGCGATAAGGCGATCTGCTTTGAAACAAAATTACGCAAATTGTTGATAACTCATAAATATTTATAATAGTGTTCTAAATCAATAGATAATAAATTTTTAAATTTGTTTTAAGATGGAAAAATTCGTTGTATCAGCCCTTAAATACAGACCCCAATCCTTTGAAGATGTCGTGGGTCAATCTGCGATTACAAAAACTTTACAAAAAGCAATTAAAGAAAATCATCTTGCTCAAGCATTACTTTTCACAGGACCCCGTGGAGTTGGAAAAACAACCTGTGCTAGAATCTTAGCTAAAATGATAAATAGTCAAGATAATGAAAATTCAAACGAAGATTATTCGTTTAATATTTTTGAACTTGATGCTGCATCTAATAATTCTGTTGATGATATAAGAAACTTAACAGATCAAGTACGAATACCTCCGCAAATAGGGAGTTACAAAGTTTATATTATTGATGAAGTACATATGCTATCTACTAACGCTTTTAATGCTTTTTTAAAAACTTTAGAGGAACCCCCAAAGCACTGTGTATTTATTCTTGCAACAACTGAAAAACATAAAATCATTCCTACAATATTATCACGTTGTCAAATATTTGATTTTAAAAGAATAACTGTTTCTGACACAAAAAATTATCTAAAATTAATTGCAAAAGAACAAGGTGTAGATGCTGATGAAGATGCATTAAATATTATTGCACAAAAATCAGATGGTGCAATGCGAGATGCTCTTTCTATTTTTGACAGAGTAGTAAGTTTTTGCGGCAGTAAACTAACACGTAAAGCTGTATCAGAAAATTTGAGTGTTTTAGATTTTGATATATTCTTTGAAACCACTGATCTTATTATTAAAAACAACATTCCTGGCCTCTTATTGATTTTAGATAAAGTTATAGAAAAGGGATTTGATAGTCAACATTACATTAGTGGCTTAGCATCACATTTTAGAGATTTATTTGTATCAAAAAATGATGAAACATTAAATCTTTTAGAGACTAGTTTATCTATAAGAGATAGGTATAAAATACAATCAAAAGAAATAAATACTAGTTTTTTAACCGAAGCAATTTCTTTAACTAATGATTGTGATCTACAATTTCGATCAAGCAGGAACAAGCGTCTCCTAGTAGAACTGTGTTTAATGAAATTGGCTTCTATCGGATTTGATGGAGAAAAAAAAAAGACCAGTAAATACATAATTCCCCCCTCAAATTATCAAAATAATTCAGAATTACTCCAAAAAAAAGAAGTAAATCAAGATATACTTAGTGTAAATCCAATTAATGATTCAAATGATCTTACTAAACAAGATGATGAGTCAAATATTGAAGATATAAACAATGAATTAAATAAAATAAATAATATCACCAGTTATAATCGACAATCCTCGGGACTATCATTAAAAAGTATACAAAGAAAAAAAGAGCACAAGATTAAACAAATGGAAGTAAGTATTGATCCTAAAGATTTACCAAACAATCCATTTACACAAGAAGATTTATCGAAATATTGGGAAGAATATGTAAAAAAAATTGAAAATGAAGGTAAACACAATTTAGCAGCAATATTAAAAATTGACAATCCAAAAGTAACTAATGACAATATGATTTCTCTTGAATTCCCAAACTCAACTAATAAAATTGAGGTTGAAAGACAAAAAACTGACTTATTGCAATTCATAAGATTATCATTACAAAATTACAGTATTGATTTAGATATTTCTATAAATGAATCAGTAGAAAAAAAATTTGTTTATACAAACGAAGAAAAATTCCAAAAATTGAAAGAGAAAAACCCATCAATTGAATTACTCAAAAAAACATTTAACCTAGATTTATAATACATGTTAGGACTTAAACTACCAACAGATCCGCGCTGGGTAAATATAGCTGAAATGAACATTGAAGAGATCTTAACTGATCATGCATTTTGTGAGCAAAAAGCCGCCAGTACTGCAATGTCACTCATTGTAAGCTTTCCAGAGTTTACCGAAGTAGTAACTAAAATGATTTCTTTAGTTGAAGAAGAAATAAGTCATTTTAAAATGGTTCATGATCTAATTGTAAATAGAGGATTTACTCTAGGAAGAGATCGTAAAGATAACTACGTTGTTTCAATTTTGAAATTCTTCCCTAAAGGTGGCAGTCGAACAACACAATTAATTCATAGACTCCTTTACGCTGCACTAATTGAAGCAAGAAGCTGTGAGAGGTTTAGACTCCTTTCAGAGAATCTAAAAGATAAAAAACTAGCAAAATTTTATAAGAAGTTAATGATAAGCGAAGCACATCATTACACAATGTTTTTAAATTTAGCTAGAAAATACGGAGATAGAGAATTAGTTGACAAAAAATGGGAATTACTATTACAATATGAAGCTAAGATCATGGGGGAATTAAATAATCACGAATCAATTCATGGTTAAATTAATTTTTTTAAGGGGATAGTCTATCAATATTCCAAGTCATGTCATCTTTGATTTTATACCTTATTCTATCGTGAAGTCTATTGGCTCTACCCTGCCAAAATTCAATCTCAATAGGTCTAACAATAAATCCGCCCCAAAAATCAGGCCTATTAATTTCTTTTTTATCAAATCTTTTGGATAAAGTATCAAGGCTGTCTTCTAACACTTTTCGATTTTTAATAACTGAACTTTGCATTGAAACATGCGCACCTAATTGACTACCCCTAGGTCTTGAATTAAAATAAGTGTCACTGTCATAATCGGAAATTTTTTCAGCATAACCCTTTACTATAACTTGTCTTTCGGCACCTTCCCAATGAAAAGACAAACACACTTTAGTGTTAGACAATATAGATTTAGATTTTTCACTATTATAATTTGTGAAAAAAGTAAATCCATCATTCGAAAATTTCTTTAGAAGAACAACACGTCCCTTAGGAAAGCCATCAAGGCCAATAGTCGAAAGCGTCATTGCATTAGTTTCTAAATCTGGAAAATGTTTATCAACATCAAAAAACCAATTTTCGAAAAGTTTAAAAGGTGACTCAGAAACATCGGATTCCAAAAGAGTACCTTTATCATATGATTTTCTATAATTTCCTAAATCTTTTTGCATAAAAAATTATTTTAAAATAAATATACATGTTTATAATGGCAATACTATACCCAGTTCTTGTTTTTTGAAGATTGACCAATTCCAGGATTAAATGAGTTTGTTGGATCTAAATTCTTATAATAGTTAAGCAGAGATTCTTTTGCTTTGTATTCATGCCCTACATTATGTTCAGCAGGATATTCAGCTCCTCTTGAATCATAATATTTTAATAATTCTGACTTTAATTTATCAATGTCAATATTCTTTTTTACTATATAATTTTGATGCATTACGTGACAAAATAAATGACCATAATATAATTTAATTTCAAACATATCACTTATTCTATCAGGTAATACTTCAAACCAATCCTTTTCATTTCTAGGAAATGCAACATCCATTGAAAATGTTCCCCCTATCCTAGATTTGTTTAAAATAGAATATCTTCCAAAAGCACTTGCAGCTGTAAACCTATGAAGAATTGCTTTCTTTGATTCAGTATTGTTACATTCAAAAAACGAGCCCTCATTTTCATTAAAAAAGGAAGTAAAGTATTCTCTTGCTTCATTAATTCCATCATCTGACATTTCAACTATCCAATGATGCTCATATAAATCTCTAAAAGCTTCCATTTTTTTAGGTAAATGATTTACCCAAAGCTTGGATAAGAATTGCAATATTTTATCTGATAAGTTTTCTGGCAAAAAAAATAATTTATTGGAAAGTCGATCAATACTTCTTTTAAATTTAAACAGTGTTGGCAAGAATTTTGTTCCAAGCTTGTCTAAAATTATAAATGTATCCTTACTATACTTTTTTGCAGCATCATAGCAATCCCTGTGCAAATAATCACCTGAGGTCGGAAGTGATCTAAAATTTGAAAGTATTTCCCTTCTAATTTTCCAAAAAGTATCTGGTGTGTTTGTTCCTAAATAAAAAACCTTATTTAATTTAGGTTTTTCGTAAGTATCTAGTCTTACTGCAAAAACCACAACTTTACCAGCGGATCCTGAGACTTCATTTAATAATCTTGGATCTGAGTTGAATCGTGCTGGTGTACTTGAGCTAACATCTCTAACAATATCACCATACATATCATCTGAAGCCTTTTTATTGGATTTTATAAAATCATTAAAATCATATTTTTTTGATTGTAGGTTGTTTAATATATCTTTTGCTGTAGAACCAAGATTTAAATCTAAATTATTAATTAATTGTAATTCACCCTTTTTGTTTATTTTGGCATATAAAGCCATTTCAGTGTAAGCTGGCCCTCTTTTAACTAGAGATCCTCCTGAATTATTACAAATTCCTCCAACGATCGATGCACCGATTGATGTAGATCCAATCACAGAATGAGGTTCTCTGTTCAATGGTGATAATTTATTTTCTAAATCAAATAAAGTACTTCCAGAAAACGCAATTACTTGTTTACCATTATTAATTAATTGGATATCATTAATTCGCATGGTATTAATTATAATTAAAGGTCTATCATAATCATTGCCGTAAGGAGTTGAACCGCCGGTTAGACCAGTATTAGCAGCTTGCATAATAACTATTACATCATTTGATACACAAATATTTAAAATATCCCATAATTGAATCAAACTTCCTGGAATTGCGACAGCTAATGCCTCGCCTTCTCCGTAGCGCCATCCCTTACTGTAAATATTCTTATTCCAACTATCAGTTATTAAATAATTGCTACCAGTTATATTTTTTAATTGTTTAATGATGTCGAAACTTATGTTTTCCATTAGGTGGCGAAAATAAATTGAACTTTAAATTGTAAATATTTTTAAAACTGGAAATTAAAATTAAATATAAATATTTAATTATTGTTATGATAAAATAACTTGGGATAAGTATGGTATATTTTTTGAGTAATCTTTCTATATTTACTTACAAATGATAAAATACTTAAATGTATAAATTCAATTTATTATATATTTTACTTTTCTCAATATCAATAGTGAATTCTCAGATTGAAACTGCGCAAAAGAGTTTAACCATTAAAGCTAAGGAATTAGCAAAAAAAAATGATAATTCATCTAATTTACTTAAGCTATCTCCTGTAAAAGGACTTACAAATAAAAACATTAAAATTTCTATGGGAATTCCACTAATCGATGGTTTTGCAAAAAAAGAACAAGGAATTGAAATTAAGAAGGATGTTGTGGATCCTACATGGGAAGTGAAACAAAAGTTTAGCGAAAATCAAAAGAATGTTTCTAAATACAGTAGAGATTATTATTTAGGAGATATTAAGACAAGTTCTAAATTCATTAGGATTGTTTGTAGAGATCATGAATACGAAGATGGTGATCGAATTAAACTATTATTAAATAATTCTGTTATTCATCCAAATATCACTCTAAGAAATTCCGGCTATACAATTGATATAAAGTTAAAAGATGGTTTAAATACAATTGAATTTTTTGCTTTAAATGAAGGAACAGCTAGCCCTAACACAGCAGAATTAAAAGTCTTTGATGATAACAGTGCAATAATAGGCTCTGGTCAATGGCTACTAACAACTGGATACAAAGCCAGATTGATAGTATTACACCAATAAATATATCTAGTCTGTAACTATTGGAATTGAAATTTGAGATGAACTTTTAACAACAATGTATGTAGAAGTTGCATAATAAGCATTACCTCCAGCACCATCGCTAACCCAATCTTCAAAATCATATTCAAAATTAAATGATGATCCTGTTGAACTTAAATCTAAATCATTAGACCTTACAGGAACAACCATCCCAGGGCACCATCCAGCTCTGTCAGGCTGCCAATTACCAGGGTTTTGATTGTTTATTGGATTTGATGCACATCCAATGGGTCCCATGTAATGTTGAAACATACTTGAACCATTAATCTTTACATTATGAGTCCTGAAGCACCATTCAGCACAGGGTCTTCCTCCAATATCATTAGGAGTTGCATGACCCCAGCCTGAGATAATTGTTCTTAGATGTGCTGATTCTGTATTGCTAGGAATCTGAATATTTTTATCTAAATCAAAATTGTGATCTACTCCGTATGGAACTCCATCAATTGAATTTATGTGGTAACCCAATACCTCTGAAACTGCGTAATATGGATAATCAGGTGTACCTTCAACAAAATCAAACTCAACTGTAACAATATCAGCTTTTGCTGTCCAATTTTCTATATAAATTCGAAGTTCAACTTCTCCAGTCAAATATGACTTAAAATCGGTTACATCAAATTCCAATCCACGATCAAGCTGTTGGGTACCGACCCAATAAGGGGTTATGTAACGCCCTATTTCAAACCAGTTACCGGAGGCAGGATCTTTAACTTTAACATTGGCAAAACGATCCCAATCATCACAACCACTTGAAGGACAATCGATTTGTAAAAACATTTTCACCTTATCAATATTTGACATATCGCCATGGAGACTAAAGACTTGACTTGCGGATTGATTAAATCCACCACCAAAACCTAAAGGTTGTTGATTAAATGCTGTATACGAATGTACAACAGTAATTCCTGTTCCTGTAAGAGTAACCTCAACTGATTCAGCTCCTGGACTTTCAAGTAAAATTTCACCAACAATCAAACCTGTTTGTGTAGGGCTAAATTTTATGAAAATTTCAGAGCTCCCTGATGAGACTTGAACATTATTTGAAAAATTAATATTATCGCTTGAAATTTTAAACGGACCAGTAACAGATAAATTCACTGGTTGTGACAGATCACTACCTGCAACATTCATTGATTGCGAATCAGATTCTGTATTTATGTAGACCTGACCAAAAGAAATTAAATCATTACTGACTGTTATTTGAGGATCACCAGATGGAGAAGTACTTGAATCCCCGCTATCGCCACCACTACAATTTAAAAGTGTAATAAGAACGATTAACAAAGAAAATCTATAAGAACTAAAAAAAGATAAAATATAATTTTTCATAATTGTAATGTTAAAGATGCAATTTAAAAAAAATATCACAATATCTTGAGGAAGATAAAGAGCATAATGT
>Ga0213866_10002534_pt1 | contig 12809 bp, 5 predicted proteins | sample PICome_11_FD_160079 | JGI IMG/M metagenome (GOLD analysis project Ga0213866, IMG submission 160079) | Coastal seawater microbial communities near Pivers Island, North Carolina, United States - PICO284 | ecosystem: Environmental > Aquatic > Marine > Coastal | place: USA: North Carolina... | reverse complement strand
AGGCTATTCAACTCCCATGGCAATCATCATCCTTGCCACCCCGCATCGTTACATCCCAATCTATCAAAGGTAATGACAGGTCGGTCGAAGCATCTGCGATTCCTTGCCATTTGTGCGGCAAGTGTGGCTCTTGCCTTCGCTCAGCTTTACCACGCACAGGAGGGGGCGGCCGGCATTCCGGAGAAGGAGATCGTCGCGCTGCAGAAGGAACTGATCGCAGCCGCCGGGGCTTCCTCATCGACCCGAAAGCGCCGCGCCTACAAGAACGTCGTTCGGGACGGGGAAGACCTTCTCGAAAAATCACCGGAGGCTGCGAGTCGGTTCCGCGTTCTGGAGATCATCTTTCAAAGCCAGAAAAGATTGTTGGCGTTGGATGATTCCGATCGCAACCGCGAGGCGCTTTTCGATACCGGCAGCAAGCTGGTCGAAGCCCCTGACGAGCTTGCCGATTTGCGCCTTGAGGCGGACTTGTTACTTTCGGAGAGGGACTTGTCGGGCAGGAATGCGGATGTGAAAGAGCGTGCCGAAGCGCTCGACGGACTGATCGCCCGCTACCGTAGTACCCCGGCGGAGGCGATGAGCCTGATGATGGCCGCGCAGATTGCTCCGAAGCTGCAAGCCTTCGAATTGCAGAAGAGAATCCTAGACTCCCTGGGGGAACGTTTCGCAGGTGATCCGGGCGTGATTGAGTTTCGGCGGGAGAACCTGGGCCTCGGGCGACTGGACGTGTTGTTTGCCGGAACCTTCACCCGTGCGGACGGCGTGACTTTGCGTTTTCCGGATGATCTGATGGGGCGGCTGGGCGTCATGGTATTTTGGTCAAGTCAGGTGCCGGGCTTCGAGGCATACCTCCAGCAAATCAAGAAGCAGGAGGATCAATTCCCTGACCGGTTCGAGGTCTTCAGCTTCAATGTTGACGAACTGCCCGATGCGGGCGCGGCAACGCTGAAAGCCCTGGACCTCAACTGGACGGTCATGCGACTGCCCGGTGGTAGAAAAAGCCAGGCGTATCGGACCTACGCGGTGCAGGATCCCGTCGGGTTTCTTGTTAATGCATTCGGCCATGCTCTTCTCGAGCCAGCCTTATTGAACGTGGCGGATCAGGCCGACCTTGGAGTGCGTGGCCTGTCTTCATCGATGTCCACCTTGAATCGGCGCCTCGACGAACCACGTTATCTTTCACAATTGCAGTCGCTGTTGGTGGGCGATTTTTTGGTCACAGAGCCCGATGGTGACCTGGATGTCACCTTGCCCCCCGAGGTGAAAATGGTTTCGATGAACCCTAAGCTAACTCGTGTCGCCGGGTCAGTTCCTGCCGAAATGCTGAACGCCATTCAGGGATGTTTCACTCCGGCACCCTTCCGCTACCGGCTGACGACCAGCGAGGCACTGGCAAATTACGAGAAGGCCGAGCGGTTGTGCAGTGAGGCCGTCAAGCTACACCCTGCTGCGCCCGATCTCTGGATCGTGCGCAACCGAAGGATCATCGCTCTTCTGGGCATGTGGAATCTTGCAGGAGAGCCCAAGTATCTGAAGCAAGCGGCCCGGGAGGCGGGCGTATCTCTGAGCTCAACGCTGCCGCCAGGGGCTGACATCGTCCCGCGTTTTTGTCTCGCCAGAGAGGTAATTCGGCAAGGGAACTCGCAGCCGGATTCCGTCCTCGCGGATTTGATCGAGAAAACGGGTGGGGCAAAAGCGCTCACTTCAGCCCATGCCGCGACCGCAATCCTGGCGTTAAACGCCAACGCGCGGGACTTGTATAATCACTACCGCGCTAAGTTGCTGGCGCTGCCGGACGGGGCCAATCCCATGCTTTGGTCGATGCTCTCGTTCCTGCGTGACCGAATCCACAACTACCGTCTGTTTAAGGGCAATTATATCGGGAAGGAACGCGGATCGGTGCGTGGCTACATGATCAATCATGGCGGCCCTCCGATGACGAAAATGTTGCCGGCCATGACGCTCAAGACCCTGGATGGGCGAACGCTGAATCTTCCGGAGGATACCAAGGGCAAGGTGACGCTGTTGGTCTTTGTCGAGCCGTCCGCGGAGCCCGGTGCGGAGTTTCCGGTCGATGTCGGGGAAGGTGAAGACAAAAAGCCACACCATCATTTTCTCCAATACGCGTGTGACCTTCAGGACAAGCATGTCAACAAAGGGGTCACAACGATCGCGGCCTTCTTGACTGAAGATGTGGAACGCATCGAGACTCTGATGAAAACAAGGGGGCTGACCTGCCAGGCCGCCATCGTGGCGGGCGGTCTTACGAACCCGCTGGTGCGCCGACTGGGCGTTCTTTCCGCAGATCGTATTCCGAACGTCTTCTTGCTCCGCCGGGACGGCTCCATCGCTTGGAACGCATCGGGACTCCCCTACGAAGATAGCGAAAGATTTGTGAACTTGCTTGCCGCGAAAGTCCACATCGAGACCTGCGAAGTGGAGACGGCCTACGAGGCTCTCAACAAGAGCGATTTCAAGGAGGCGGCACGGCTATTTAGCGGCCCTTATTTGCCCTGGGAACCCGATCGCTTCGGATGGCGGCCTCCGCGCTATCATGGAAAGGCGCTGGCCTACATGGGCATGGAAGATTGGAAAGCCGCGCTCGAGTCCATCGAGGTGGCGATCGAAGCTCATAATTTGAATTACTTACGGGGGCGAAAAAGAGAAAGGGCTCCGAATTGGCGCAAGGACGCAGCCAAGGTTACGGTGGTAAATCCTGATGACATTCTGACGGAGCTATGGAACACCAAGGCGCAGATTCTGGCCAAGCTCGGGCGAGAGGATGAGGCGGCCCAAATACGCGAACGCTACGCCGAACCGGCCACCCCGTTTCCGCCGGGCACTTACAAGGCATTCCACGAAAAGTTGATGGAGTGGAAAGCGCGTAACGAGAACCAGAATGATCAGACAAAGAAAAATTAGAAATATGAAGAAACCCAACCTCATCAAGAATGTCTGGATCGCGATGATCCTGACCCTATCGACATCGGTCCTTGCTGCGGGCAAATCAGAGCCAATCATCCTGAACCCCGAAGGAAGGAAACTCGAGGCGCATTACAGCAAGATGCTGGCTGACTTGAAGGAAACGATTACGCGGCTGGAACCCAAGGTGGACGAAAAGAAGAAGGCCCAATTCACCAAGCAGTTAGGCTCGCTTGGGAGTGTCCCGGCCGTGACCAAGACCGTCATGGGAAATGAAGTCGCCGTGAAATACGGCCCGGACAATCCTGCCTTTGTTGGAAAACAGAAAGAGGTCCTTACGGCAGCCAGAGTCGTTATGAAGGACCTTGAAACATTTCTCACCGGGGAGGAGGCGCTGGCCACCATGGCGAAATTCGCACTTCTCTCTGATGCCACGCCGGAGGGCCTGGCCGGGTTTGCGCAAAAAGGCGAAGCGGAAAAAGCGCTGATTGACCAACTGCTCAATGATGATCAACTCGTCGTGCAGGCCATGACAATGGGAGGTGCCAGCGGCGGCAACTACGGCCAGGCGATGCGAAATTACACCGCCATCCAGAAAGCCGCCGAACGTTCTCACGAGGGGTTCTTCCAAGTGTGGGCCCTGGCTGTCTCGCTTCAGTATACGGGTGATACTTATGTCTATCCCGATGTCCCTGCAGCCGAATCATTGGTCCGGTATTACCTGAACTACCTGAAGGCATACGACGACGGCATCCTGGATCCCGCATTTTCTGAATTGGGTGGGATAGGGTGGAACTACCGTTTTGTCTTTCCAGATTCCTACACGCTTGAAGATATCGACTGGATTAGAAAGGTCTTGCGCAACTACCGTCCCGATCACACGCGCCTGGATTACCGATGGCGTTACTGTCGGATCGTGCGGAGCGATATTCCCTATACCAGCGGCGTCGATCGAAGCGGGATGCCAGACGAACTGAGCAATATTCAAAAGTTCTTCCTGGAGGGCGGTATTTGTGGTCCCCGTGCCTTTGTTGGGCAAATTTCGGGATACGCTTTTGGGATCCCTTCCCGTCGTGCACCTTCCCCGGGTCATGGTGCCATGGCGCACTGGACTCCGGACGGCTGGACAACGGTCCTGGGTCCGCATTTCTATTTCTGCAGCCACATCAATGGAATGCCCCCCATGGATTTTCTGCTGGCATCACAGGCACAAGAAGACCCCAAGGGATTCAAAGAGGCGCTGATGTGTGAGTGGTTGGGGGAAGCACTGGCCGAAGAGGCCCCTCGCGACTACGGATCAAGCGGTGGGCTCTGGCGATTGCTTGGCTTCTATAAACGACAGGCTATTGTCGAAGATCAGAAAATAAAGGACATCGGAGCGACCGGTGAAGAGCTTGCGGAATCGAATGTCAGCAGCGAGAAGGAAGAGGTCGAGGAAATCGAGATCTCCGAGGAATTTAAGAAGATCACGGTGGCCGGGGATGGTACCATCACCATTCCCGTGGCGGCATGTCGATCACCGAAGAATGGTGAGAAGATCAGGTTCATGGAAAGCATCGATGGCGGAATGCAAGTGCACTACGGTTTGGCAGGTCGCCGCCCGGAGTTACTGAGTTACAATGTCGAAGTTCCCAAAGCCGGTAAGTACGAATTTACGGGACAGGTATGCTCGGTGACGATGAATCAGGAATTTCTGCTTCGCATCAACCGGAGAACACTCGTGGATGTCAACATTCCCTACACCAAAGCCGACTGGATGGAGACCGAACCCGTTGTCCTCGAATTGAAAGAGGGACGAAACCGGATCTCCTTTACCCAGAAAGCTCCAAATAAGGGATTAAGTATTAAGGGATTCAAGCTGAAGCCCGTGACGGAGACAGGCGGACGGTAAAAGGATCGAGATGATGGCAAGACGATTGGCAATGGCTTGTTTCCTGGTGGTTCTGCCGGGATTCTGGAGCTTGGGGGTTGCCGGGGAACCGGCAGGGGAGATCTCCGAAGCCATTTCCGGGAAAGAGATCTTCGCGCTGCAGAAGGGATTGATCGAAGCGGGCGGGGCTTCCTCGTCGACCCGAAAGCGCCGCGCCTACAAGAACGTCGTCCGGGACGGGGAAGACCTTCTCGAAAAATCACCGGAGGCTGCGAGTCGATTCCGCGTCCTGGAAATCATCTTTCAAAGCCAAAAGCGCTTGCTGGTCTTGGAGAATTCCGATCGAAACCGGGAGGCGCTTTTCGCTACCAGTCGCAAGCTGGTCGAAGCCCCTGACGAGCTTGCCGATTTGCGTCTCGAGGCGGACATGTTACTTGCTGAGCGAGACTTGTCGGAAAGGAACGCGGATGTGAAGGCGCGCACGCAGGCGCTCGCGGAGCTGATCGCCCGATACCGGCATACGCCGGGCGAGAAAAAGAGTCTCATGATGGCCTCGCTGATCGCGCCCAAGCTGGAGGCATTCGAGCTTGAGAAACAAATCATACGCGCAATGAACGAGCGCTTTGCAGGGGACTATGATCTGATTGAGTGGAGGCGGAAAAATAATGGCAACTCCAACGAGAGTGTCCTGTTCACTGGATCTTTCAAACGTGTCGATGGATCGTCGCTGACCTTTCCCATCGATGGCATCGGTCACACCTGCGTGTTGGTCTTTTGGTCAAAAGATACGCCGGAGATCGCCGCGCGATTGGCGAAGGTCAAAGATCTGCAAACCCGGTTCCCAGGTCATATCGATGTCTTCAGTTTCAACGTGGACGTGCTCGCTGACGGCGGTGAGAAAACGCTGCGGTCGCTGGGATTGGATTGGACGGCGATGCTGTTACCCGAAGGGAAAAAAAGTCAGACCTATCGCGTTGTCGCGAGACAGGATCCGATGGTGGTGCGGGTCAATGCACACGGACATGCCTTCCTACCATCGACCCTTATCGATGAGCTGCTCAAGGAGGTGTCGATGGAACAGAATCTTGATGACCCGCGTTACCTTGCCCAATTGCAGTCGCTGCTCGTTGGCGAGTTTCTCCTGCCCCGGGACATCCCGGCACCCGCGGCGGGATCGGTTCCGGAGAACGTGCGCAAGGCAATCCAAGATTGCTTTATCGATGCGCCCCTTCGTTACCGGCTGACGCGTTCGCAGGCGCTGGCGAACTACCACAAGGCGGAGAAACTCAGCCGTGATGCCATCGCGCAGCACCCGAAGGCGTCGGATCTGTGGCACGTGCGCAATTGCCGGATCATTGCCCTGCTCGGTATGTGGAAGCTTGCTTTTGAACCACAGCATCTGGCGGACGCGGTGGCTGAGTCACGCATTGCCCTGGCCGCGACGATCCCGGATAGAGCGAAGGTTGTCCCGCGATTTTGCCTCGCGATAGAGGCGCTGCGCCGTGGTGAATCCACCCCGCTCCTGGTGCTGACGGAATTGGTCAATGATGGTGCTCTGCCTTCGGCTTATGCGGCGGCCGCCGTCCTCGCGATGAATTCCAACTCAGTTGATCTGCATGCTAGATTCCGGGGGGAACTCCTCGAATCCTCCCAGGATGATCCGGCGCTCTGGCCCGTCGTTTCTTTCCTCAAGGATCAGAATCATCGCTTCCGTCTGTTCAAGTATAACTACTACATGCCGGCGAGCCTGGCGCGCAGGATCGTGCGTGCCGACCTGCGCAGCAATGCGGCGGATCTCGACGCCCCTGCGGGCACAAGCGGTCCTGTCGAGGTCGAACTCACGACGCTCGCCGGCGAGAAACTGAGTCTGCCGGAGGCGACCGATGGCAAGCTGACGTTGTTGATGTTTGTCGAGCCGCCCGCCGACGGGGACGCAGAGTTTCCGACCCTGATCAATGGGGCGGTCACCGAGGACTCCCGGGGCCGAAAAGTCGAGACCTTGGGAGTAATGCAACAGGCCTTCGGGTTCGCCGGACAGCATGTCCACAAAGAGATCAAAGTCATCGCGGCTTTTCTGAGCGACGATACAGATCGCATCAAAGCCCTGATGCAGCAGAATGCCTGGCCGTGTCAGGTGGTCATGGTTCCAGGCGGGCTCAACAATCCACTGGTGCGGCGCCTCGGCGTCCTTTCTGCGGATCGCGTGCCCAACATTGTCCTCCTCCGTCCCGATGGAACGATCATCTGGAAACTGTCGGGATCGGTGCATCCGCAGGTAAGGAGTGAGGGACTTGGTGAAACTCTCGGTGTCATCAGCCGCGCGCTCAAAACCCAGATTGATCGCTACGAAATCGAACGTTCGATTGTCGCGCTGGAGCAGGGGGATCACGACGAGGCCGCCCGGCTTTTCTCGGGGCCATTCCCGCCCCCGGAGAGACCAAATCCCGACGGGTGGACCGCGCCTCGTCTGCATGGCCGCGCGTTGGCAAATATCCAACTGGAGCGTTGGGAGGCAGCGCTGTCGGATCTTGATGCCGCCATCATGGCGCATGAATCGGTATTCAATCGCAAAAAGCCCTGCGGGTGTCATCGGGTGGCAGGCCTGCTTGTCACCAAAGCAAAAGTGCTCGATCAACTGGGGCGTTCGCAAGAGGCGGGGGACGTGAGGAAACGTGCGGGCGCTGCCAAGTTCACTCATCCCGACACGCGCTACGGATCACTCCACGATCGAATCGAGGAGACAAATGCGAATGAGAAAAAGTAGTATCATGACGGCTTTGAAAACTCACATATTTTTGGCGGCATTCCTTCTTACAGGAGTTCTTGTTGGTGTCGCAAAATCACAGGATGCCGCCGGCGAGATCTCCGAAAGGGAAATCGTCTCGCTGCAAAAGGAACTGGCCGAGGCGGGCGAGGTCTCTTCAAAGACGAGGATGCGCCGGGCCTACAAGGGAGTTGTCCGCGGCGGCGAAAAGCTCTTGAAGTCATCCTCGGCGGCTCCCAACCGCTACCGCATTTTGGACATCGTCTTCCAGAGCCAGAAGCGTCTTCTCGCCCTTGAAAACTCAGATGAGAATCGCGACGCTCTCCTTGAAACCTGCGCCATGCTGGCCGGGGCGCCTGACGAGGTGGCGGATCTGCGCCTCGAGGCGGACTTGTTGATCATGGAGAGGGAACTGTCGATCAAGAAGGCGGATGTGAAGGAGCGTGCCGGAGCGCTCGAGAAACTGATTGCACGATACCGTGACACGCCGGGTGAGGCGAAGAGCCTGATGTTTGCCTCGCAAATCGCACCGAAGCTTGAAGCCTTCGATTTGGAAATGCAGATCCTGCGCACCATGCAGGAGCGTTTTTCCGACCATCATGGCGTGATTGAGTTCCGCCGCAAAAGTCTCGCTGCCGGTCGCATTGAGGCGCTTTTTCGCGGCACCTTCACCCGCGCGGACGGGACCTCGTTGAGCTTTCCGGTCGATCGTTTGGGGCATCCCTGCTTGATGGTGTTCTGGACGAAGAAGACGGAGGGTTTCGAGGTCGCTCTAAAACAGATCAACGAGTATGAGGAACTCCATCCGGGCCGCTTTGATTTCTACAGCTTCAACCTCGATGAGTTGCCGGACGCGGGAGAATCGACGCTGCGCGCCCTCGGGTTGAAATGGACGGCGCTCCAACTCTCCGGTGGAAAGAAAAGCCAGACTTTCCGCACCTATGGTCGCAGAGATCCGGTGAGCATTTTGGTCAATGCCTACGGATACACCTTACTGTCGCCAACCGAGAACTATGGCCACGGCCAAGGAGGGAAGGTAAACCCCTACAAGATCGATGATGTCAGGCTCACTAGCGAGCGTTATTTGGCGCAGTTGCAGTCCTTGTTCATTGGCGATTTTTTGGTGGCCAATACAGAAATCCCAGAGACTGGCGGGCTGGCCGCTTCGCTTCGGGAGATCCAGGAGTGTTTCGTCAGTTCACCGTTCCGCTATCGGCTCACTCGCGAGGAGGCATTGGCAAATTATGGGAAGGCATTGAAACTCTCTGCCGATGCGATCGTCAAATATCCCCGGGATCCCGATTTGTGGCAGGTCCGCAACCGCCGGATCATCGCCTTGTTGGGAATGTGGAAGATGGCCGCTGATCCTAAATACTTCGAGCAGGCGGCCAAGGAAGCGCGCACCGTTTTGGAGATGACCCTGCCCGACGGTGCCGATCTTGTTGCGCGATTCTGTCTGGCGAAAGAGGAGCTTCGTCAAAGCGCTGCTGAAGCCAAGTCGATTTTATCAGGACTAGTCGATGAGGGAGGGGGGAGCTCAATTGCCGTTGCGGCCGCAGCCATTCTCGCTATCGATGCCAACTCGCCGGAGCTGCACGAACACTATCGCAATGTGCTCCTCAAGAATGACACCAACGATTCCAGATTGTGGGAAGTGGCGGCGTTTTTGCGCGATCGCTATCACCGGTTGGACCTTCTCAAAGTGAAACTCTCTCGCCCTGAGCGTCGTGTCAGGGCGCGTTACGGATATATCGTTTCGCCGCGTGAACATGCCGTCAACCACGGTCTCGACCCGATGACCGAGCGCCTGCCTGAGATTGAGCTGAAGACGCTTGACGGTGACGTGATGAAGCTGCCGCGTGAGACACAGGATAAGTTGACCTTGCTCATGTTCGTCGAGCCCCCGGCAGAACCCGAAGCGGACTTCCCTGTGCCTCTGGATAGGAATCGAAAACCACAGAAGAAAAATGACCCGCTGAGAAACGTCATGAACTATGCATTCGACGTCGCTGAGCGCCACATTCACAAGGAAGTTGAGGTGATTGCGGCTTTTCTTTGCGACGATGCCGAACGGGTGCGGGCATTAATGGCGAAAAACAAATGGCCCTGCCGGGCCGTGATGGTTCCAGACGGTTTGAAAAATCCGATGGTCCGTCAGCTGGGGATCCTTTCCTCCGACCGCATTCCCAACGTCTTCCTGTTGCGCCGTGATGGCACGGTCGCCTGGCACACTTCGGGGTTCGTTTACAAATCCGACTTTGGGTATCCGTTTGCGATTTGGCTCGCAATGGGAGTTCATATTGAAGTTTGTGATACGGAGCTAGCTTACCGGGCCTTGGTCGCCGGTGAATTTGCGAAGGCCAAAAAGATTTTCTCCGGCCCCTTTCTCCCAGGAAAAGATGAACGCTACCGCTGGCGTGCACCGCGTTTTCACGGACGAGCAATGGCGAATATGGGGTTGAACGATTGGAATTCCGCGTTGATTGACATCGATACGGCGATTGAGGCGCACAAGAAAGAGTTCGATCGCAAGGAAGATGCGCCGGGTGCGAGTCTGGTCGAGATGCGCACACTCAGAGCACTCATCCTGGAGAAACTCGGTCGAGCCGAAGAGGCCAAAGCGGCCCGGGAACTGGCCGTCGTCGAGCCTACTCCTTATTCGACATCAATCTACCAAATGTTCCACGACAGATTGTATGAATTGAGACGAAAATAGCGAATATAAGGGTGAATACCTATCATAGAGCCTCTCCCACAACCCGGATCCAAGAAGTCGGTAGGGCGGTGCCCCAACCATCTGACTCCGCGAAAGGAGGTTGATGGAGGTGGTGATGACGGATGCGTTCTTTCGTCTTAAGTTGGTTGACTTTTTAGGGTCCGCTTTTGTCGGGGATACGGTCCGATCAACGAGTCACTCTAAAAAACAGCCTGGATGATCCGGGTGCCGGATTGGCAAGAGGCCCGACCGTGGTGCTGGTTCCGTTGGCCTGAATTCCGTCGATGAGTTCATTGTCGAAATCCATCAAGTCGCTCGACCAGAATATGTTGTAAACCCGGCCTGCAACAGAATTGAAAGTGAGCGAGATTTGATCGGTTTGTTGATCGTAATCGATTCCAGTAATCTTGAGCTGTGAGGGGCCTACGGCAGCGTCAGGGCCTGCCTCGAAACTGGCTTGCACGGCGGCATCGTTCATGGCGCCTTCGTAGATGCGGAACTCATTTAGGTCTCCATTCAAGTAGTTGTCAGCCGTCCAGTTGGACCGTCCCAACCAGTTGTTGACGTCATTGATGTCCCGGGGAGTGAAGGTGGTGGTTCTGCTGGATTCTCTCACTCCATCGCGGTAAACCGTCAGCTGGCCTCCGCCGGTGCCATCGGAAGTCCAAATGCCGGCCACATGGTATTCCTGGCCTGTGACACTGGCAACTGCGCTATCAGCGGCTTCTTCGGTTCCATCAACCGGGCCGATTCCTCCTCCAAGGGCAGCCGCGTCGTTGTTTCTGATTGAAGTGCGCTGTAGGTTGAGGTCGGCGGCTTGGCTTGGAGCATAGATAAAGTAGTCGAATCCTTCAGATCCGCCGATATTTGTTGTAAAGACTTCTCCGACCGCAGAGGAACCGAAGTCCCAAATTCGTCCCCAATTTTGAATGGAGGTGACAGTATACCAAGCCTCGAAAGTGACATGATCGTGGGCGGAAAGAAGGCCGTTGGGCAGGTCGACGTAGGCGGCATTCGCCGTTGCACCATCTCCACCGGGAAGAGACAGGGCGCTTCCGGACCAGTTTCCACCTGCACCGATAATGGTTCCGTCGGCTCCTCCGATGGAATCAACCACGGTAGTGCCTTCGTCGGCTGCTCCTGCCGGCTCGTTGAAGGAGTAGCGGTGCACAAGAGCGGGAGTAGTTGCGTCAGACTGAAGTGGATCAGTTCCCGCGAAGACTTCCGGACCATCATTGATGCCATCGCTATCGGTGTCGGCGGTGAGCGGTAGCGTTTCGGTGGTATTCACTTCATCTCCGTCTGAAAGACCATCGTCATCACTGTCTGCATCAAGAGGAAGAGTATTGGTGGTGTTGACTTCCTCGCCATCGGTCAGATCGTCACCGTCGGTATCCCCATTGTCCGGAGCGGTTCCGATTTGAAACTCCTCGAGGTTGGTCAAGGTGTCAGAGTCTTCGTCGAGCGCGGCATCTCCCGGGGCGTTGGGATCAAGGAAAGCGAACTGTGTTTCATAGCCATCGGTGATTCCGTCACTGTCACTGTCGTCATCCAAGGGCAGGGTATTGGTGGTATTGAGTTCCTCAAAATCGGTGAGCCCATCGTCGTCAGTATCCATCTTGAGCGGGTCCGTCCCCTCGGTCTCGACCTCCTCGCCATCTAGAAGTCCATCGTCGTCGGTATCGTCGTCATTTGGAATGGTGCCCTCTTGGAATTCCTCAAGGTTGGTAAGGCCATCGCTGTCTTCGTCGAGTGCCGCATCGGAAGGATCGCCGGGATCGAGAAAGGCGTAGAGATCTTCGAAGGCGTCAGACATACCATCGCCGTCGCCATCAGCAGTGAAGTCGATGGGGGTGTCGGGCCCGGAGTTCATACTCGCGGTGACCTGCTGCTCGACGAGCGCGGTGTCATAGATCCGGAATTCGTCGAAAGTCGCGTTCACATTGGCATCGGCGGTCCAATTGGAACGTCCCAGCCAGTTGTTGACGTCATTGAGGTCAGCAAGATTGGAATTGACGACCGCGTCGGTGGTCAATTGGACGCCGTCACGCCAGTAGTTGATGACGCTGGTGCCTACTCCGGTGTCTTCCCAGGTGACGGCAAAGTGAATGGGATCGCCAACCGTGGTGACCGCGGCACTGTCAAAGGTGTAAATACCACCTCCCGCCGGATCTTCATTGCGCACTTCAATTCTTTGGAGGCCGTAGTCGCCACCACGGGTCGCCGAAAGCAAGAGATAGTCGGTTCCGTTGCCGCCTCCGCCAGGGCCGTTGACCTCGGTGAGATTGCTTGATCCAAAATCAAAAATGCGTCCCCAGTTTTGATCGGTGGAATCAATGGTGACCCAACCCTCGATGGTCACGGCAGTTTGAGAGGAAATGAGCCCGTTGGGGAGATCGCCATAAGCTTGAGTGGCGGAAGATCCCCCGGGCAGGTCGAGGCCGGTTCCGGTGAAGAGAGCACCGGCCCCGAGAACCGTGCCATCAGCTCCTCCGACAGAATCGGTCAGGGTGGCGCCGCTGGCATGCCAAGCGGAT